>JAEEGL016550832.1_pt1 | contig 33695 bp, 31 predicted proteins | sample 9134231 | NCBI WGS metagenome assembly JAEEGL01 (sample SAMN16246548, study PRJNA631951) | gut metagenome | biome: gut microbiome; feature: rumen; material: fiber-attached | host: Bos | place: Iran: Karaj | collected 2018-10 | reverse complement strand
GGAATATCCTGGAGAGGGGGAGCGAGTATGCCGAGGGCTCGGTCTTGTCCGCCATGAAGAAGATGACGGGCTCTGCGGGCCTCTCCTCGAAGGTCATCTCTGCGGAACCGGGTCCGGCTCCCTTGATGTTACCGGAGAATGCGTCGGTCAGGATGTCCTGTCCCGCTCCGTAGAGGTGCATGGCCTTGGCGAGCTTGGTGGCCTCGGTGAATGCGTCCCATCCGATCTGGTGGACCTCTTTGTTGTTGTCTCCCTTGAAGTGCGTCATGAAGAGGTTGATATCGTCGCCGACGCGGGTGACGTAGTAGTCCTCGATGATTCCCTGCTTTGCGCGGTCCGCGAGGATCTCTTTGCACTTCTCGATCATGGAGGGGTGGGGCCTGGTGTGTCCGCACACGGACCCAACGTCCGCCTTGATAACTGAAATCGTGACTTTCTCTGCCATATTCGAATCACCAATTTGATTGGCAACCCATGGCCTCCTTATTATAAAACGTTTTTATCCCTGCGCTTAGGCCAGTGAAACATTCCGGTGAGTTTTTCATCGCGGGAGCGGAAGGGATACGCTGCCGCGGGATGTACCGGAGGATGCGCCTCCTGTCCCGCGATACCCGAAGGATTCGGAGGTCTGGCACATATCGAACGTCCATTTCTTTCCCGCCGATGTCCCCTGCCCGCGCGGACAAAACAATAATAATGGTTAGGGGATTAACGTCCAGTTATCATGTCACAAGTCAGAGACTCTAGCAACATCGCCGTGGACGACGGTATCGTCACCGTGAGGGGATGGATCCAGGACACCAGGAACATGGGAGGAATCTCGTTCATCGTCCTCAGGGACAGGTACGGGACCGTCCAGCTCACCCTTCCCAAGAAGAAGGTCGACCCCGAGATGTTCGCGACCATCACCAAGCTCCCCAGGGAGTCCGTCGTATCGGTCACCGGAGAGGTCAAGGCCAGCAACCAGACGGAGCTGGGATTGGAGATCATCCCTTCGTCCTACGTCCTGGAGTCCGAGGCGGGCGTCCCCCTGCCCATGGGCGTCATCGACAAGGTCAACGTGGAGATGGATACCCGTCTCAACAACAGGTTCATGGACCTCAGGAAGCCCGAGATCAGGGCGGTCTTCGAGCTCAAGGCGATGATGGTCCAGCTCATAGAGGAGGCCGTCCGCGAGAACGGTTTCATCCAGGTGTACACCCCCAAGATCAACGCCGCGGGAGCGGAGGGCGGTGCGGAGCTCTTCAAGATACAGTACTTCGACAGACCCGCCTTCCTGGCACAGTCCCCGCAGCTGTACAAGCAGATCCTCATGAGCACCGGTCTCGACCGCGTGTTCGAGCTCGGACCCGCATTCCGCGCGGAGCAGTCCAACACCAACAGGCACGTCACCGAGTTCATCTCCTTCGACGGAGAGATGTCGTGGATCGAGAACGAGGAGGAGGTCATGAGGATGATCGAGACGATCATCGACCACGTCCTCACCGGATTGAAGGAGAGAGGGAAGAAGCAGCTGGAGATCCTCGGGAAGGACATCAGCGTCCCTGCCAGGCCCTACCCCATACTCACCTACTCCGAGTGCCTGAAGATGGTGCAGGAGAACGGACTCCCACTCAAGGAGGGCGACGACCTCGGTACCGAGGGAGAGAGGATCGTGGGAGAGATCATGGCCCAGAAGGGTTCGGAGCTGTACTTCATCGCCGAATACCCCGAGGAGGCGAAACCCTTCTACATCATGGAGAAGGACGGCACCCCGTACTCGTTCTCCTTCGACCTGGACTACAAGGGACAGGAGATCTCCTCCGGAGGACAGAGGGAGCACAGGTACGACAGGCTGGTCGCAAGGATGGAGAAGAAGGGCCTCAACCCCGAGGACTTCTCGTTCTACCTCGACGCGTTCAGGTACGGCATGCCCCCGCACGGAGGATGGGGTATCGGAATCGAGAGGCTGCTGGTGAAGATGCTGGACCTCGGCAACATCAGAGAGGCGATCCTCTTCCCCAGGGACCCCGCAAGGCTCACTCCCTGAAACCATGGGGGAGTACGCTCCCCCTTTCCCTTCTGACAGAATATTTTATCACAGGACCGCGATACACCGTCCATGGACGGAAGGATAGTGGCGATCGGATTGGCTCTGGTCGTCACCGCGGCGGGTTTCGGCACCATGTTCGTCATGCTGAAACCGGTGGATACCGTTTCGGACTTCTCCATCATCGACAAGCTGATGGAGGAGGAGATCGACGACGGTCTCCATTACGGCTATTCCTGTTACTCCGACAATTACAAGCGCGTTCTGAAGATGGACGTGACCGATGCCAGCCACTTCATCATCTCGAGATCCGACGAGATCGCGATGAACGGAAGCCAGACAACCTTCACCAACACAGAGTTCAGCGATCTATTCTTCGTCTTCGCCGAGCCCACCGAGTGGCCGGCGTGGGTGACGTACGAGGTGGAGGAACTGGTGCCCGGAACGGATCTGTATACGCTGAACGGATCGGGGAAGATACAGGAATCCATGATAGTGGAGAGCAAGGACCTGGATGTTGAGTTCGAGGACCTGTGCATAACCTACAACACCGAGTACGACATATTCACCTGCGTCACGGGAGAGCTTTCCTTCTCGGGCACATCCACTTTGCAGATCCCTTACATCACGACGCCTCTGGATTACAAGATCGAGTACAATGAAGTGAGATACGAGTTCGCGGAGGATGCCGAGGAGGGGTACGTCGTCAAGGGATACGGGAACATCAATGAGTCGGGCGGTAAGATCTACGATTCCGTGGAAGAGCTCGTGTCTGACAACATGGTGGGATACACCCCGGGGATCGCCGTGACCAAGTCCGAAGAGGTCCTCTATGCCAGTGTCGCCTGCTACAGGTACACCCTGGACGGCAAGGAACGCGGCAGCGAGTACAGCGACTACCACAAGACCGTCCACGAGGGATTCCTCGTCAAGGGCGAGGGGACGCAGAACGGCCTGAGCACGCGCGAGTCCGTGGAACTGTACTACGTATGATTCGAAGAACGGACTTCCGGCACTTCCGGTGACCTCCCCCTCTTATCTTTATATCCCGGCCTTCCGATTCCTTTGCAATGGCAGCGGCAGGCGACGTCTACGAACGTGAACTGAAGAACATCCTCTCCGGCGACGAGAAGGCGGTCAGGAAGATCATGAAGACCTGCACCGCGGACGAGGCGGCATCCTACGAGTCCCTCATAGGGGCACCGTTCATGGTTGTCCGCGCTGCCGGTTCCCACGGTGTGGACCTCATAGCCATGAGGTGGGACTACTCCTTCCCGATAGAGGTGAAGAGTTCCGTGGATGATGTGATGCACTTCAGCCGCAGCCCCCGTCTCGGAGAGCAGGCGGAATGGATGCGCGGAGAATGTGCCAGATCCCAATTGTTAGCGGTCTATGCCATGAGGTTCAAGAAGCCCTCGAGCAACGTGAAGGGGGACCCGTGGAGGCTGTTCTGCGTGCCCATGGGAATCAGGCTGAGGGGTGCCACCGGGCTCCTTCAGAGGCTGATCCCCGAATTGGATGTGGGACCGAGCGGGAACTACATCATGACATGGAACAAGGGCATGAAGCTCTCGGATTTCATAAGGTACGTGAACACCGAGGTGGAGTGAGGGGTCGTCAGTACTCATAGGGCTCATCACGGATCAGCCACGGTTAATCTTCATCCGACGCGTCCTCGTAGAAAGGAAGGCTATACTGTTATTTAGCATCGTCCCGCGCTCTGCGGACGGTACACAAGTTCTCATTCTAAAGTGAACACTGCGGTGACGCTCGGCCTGTCCAGCATCCCGATGATCTCGGCATCGCTCATGCCGGTGACCTTCCCGAGTCTGGTGAAACTGTAGGAGTTGTCGTTGAAGTACAGACAGATCTGTTTGCCGTTGTACAGCACTATGTCGCCGCATCCCACGTCCATATCGGTATCGTCCCTGGTGACGGTCCTGCCGATCTGTCCCGTCTGTTCGAAACCGCCGTATCTTTCCATATCAATCGTGAGGGTGTCCTTGGCAAGCGTCTTTATCGCATCTATCGACGGGTTGTCCTCCCAGTCCACCGAGACCTTCACTCCGTCCACGGTCATTATCAGGTTCATCTTCTTCGCCTCCGGGTCGACCGTCGGCGAATCATCGTTTCCGCCGCTGTCTCTCGTCAAAAAGTATGCGGATGCCGAGGCGGCGGCCACGATCGCTATGACTGCAACCACTATTGCCGCGGACATCCTGTTCATGATGTAAAGAAACCTTCCGTGTTCTTATGAGTTTAGGCGGGAGGATCGTCGGATCAGACTATCTCGGTCATGCGCTTGACCGGGGCATACGCGTCGCGGATGACCTCTTCGGGGAGGGTGATCTCTCCCGACATGTCCCTCAGGCAGTCGCGGAGACTCTCGAGGGTCACGGTCTTCATCGCCGCGCAGACGGCCTTCTCGGGGAAGACGAACCTCTTGCCGGGGTATGCCTTCTCCAGGCGGTGGGCCATGCCGACCTCGGTCATGACGATGACCGTGTCGCTGTCTGTATCCTTTACCGCCTTGAGCATGGCCTCGGTGGAACCGATGAAATCCGATTCCGCAAGGACGCTGTCATGGCATTCGGGATGCGACATGACATACGCTCCCGGATACTTGGATTTCAGCTGTGCCAGATCGTCGTATGTGAGAGAATCGTGGATGGGACAGCAGCCGTGCCACAGCTTGATGTCGGCATCGGGATACCTTTCGGAGACGTAGCGTCCGAGGTTCCTGTCGGGAACGAAGAGTATCTTCCTGTCGGCGACGGAACCGACGACCTTGAGGGCGTTGCCGGAGGTACAGCAGACATCCATATGGCATTTGGCCGGACCGGTGGTGTTCACGTAACCGATGACCATGCGGTCGGGTTCGGACTCCTTCGCCTTCCTGAGTTCGTCGGGAGGACAGGTCTCCGCCATGTCGCACACGGCATCCGGACGGGGAAGGAGGACGGTCTTGGAAGGGGAGAGGATCTTGGCGGTCTCCCCCATGAATGTTACGCCGCAGAATACGATGACATCCGCATCCGTTTCGGCGGCCTTTATGGACAGTCCGAGGGAGTCCCCCACCATGTCCGCGATATCCTGCACTTCCGGAGCTGTATAGTTGTGCGCTAGGATGATCGCGTTCCTCTTCTTCTTGAGCGCGAGGATCTCTTCCCTGATGTCCATGTGAGCGGGTTATACGATGCATATAATAAAGTTGTCTATCTGGACGGAGGGCGGCGGGATATTTATCGCAATCACTGGATAGTTATACACCGATGTGCATTCGGGGCACATGGACCGCGAGGGTTTGGCAACGGACAGGTTCGCCTGCACTGAGAGGGAGAGATGTGTTTTCGAGACCGGCATAAAGCTCGCCACGATCTACCATCAGTACGTCGGCACGCCGTTCAACGCGGTCAGCGTCGCTTCCCTCGAGGAGGCGATCTCCCGCAGCATCGAGGTCCAGCCCTATGTGGAGTACGCCAAGGTCACCATCGACAGATCCGTGATCCCCGAGGACAGGGACGAGTACAGCTATCTCTCCCTGACGGGCGACATGATCGATGCGGTCGTGAGGGTCCGCATCGGTTCCACGGCGGTCACCGCGGAGATGCGCTACGATCCCGAGCTCAGGTATCCGCTGATGTTCGTATCGAAGATCGAGCGAGTTCGGCAATGATGTACCAGAATACATAAATTCCCTATTTTATCCGAACAATCCGTCATTTGATGGAAGTTATTTAAGTATGAATGTATATATACGGACGCACGGGACTCATCATGGTAGCCAACATCAAGATTGGTATAACTGGTCTTCCGGGGGCCGGAAAGACATACATGTTAATCCGTATTATCGACATGTTATGTGCAGAAGACCCAGAGCTCCGTGTCGGCGGAATGATCGACGAACCCGTGATGGAAGGGAAGCACCGCGTCGGATTCACCGTGAGGGATCTCCTCACGGGAGAGAAGCAGGAGTTCGCCCATGAGGGGTTCGAGAGCAAGATCACCCTCGGAAGGATCGGAATGGACGTCTCCAAGTTCGATCCCGTGGCAGTCCAGGCCATAAAGTCCGCCGCAGAGACCTGCGACATCATCGTGATCGACGAGGTCGGCAAGCTCGAGGTGGAGAGCGAGGCATTCGTGGCAGCTGTCAGGGAGGCGCTGGACGCGGACAAGCCCATGCTCCTGACCCTCCATAAGAAGTCCCGCAATCCGCTCCTCCAGGACATCAGGAGGAGGGACGACGTCAGGATCCTCGAGGTCACCCCCACCAACCGCAACATACTGCCGAACAAGATCGTCCGCCTGATGAACGGTGAGAACATCTGATGGTGCAGGGCGTAAGGATCAGAGAAGGGGCCACCGAGCTCCTGGTACCCGAACAGCATTCCTCCGGAGGCCCGGGGAAGATCTTCGACACCGTTTTCTTCAACGAGCAGATGGCCCTCAACAGGGACGTCAGCGTGATGTTCCTCCGTGCGCTTGGAAGGCACATGAAGGTGGCCGACTGCATGACCGCCACCGGTTCCAGGGCCGTCAGGATAGCCAACGAGGTCCCCGACACCGAGGTGGTGGCCAACGACATCAATCCCGGTACCGTCCCGTACATCGAGGAGAACATCAGGCTCAACGGCCTTTCTAACTGCCGCGCGTCCAGGGAGAACCTGCATGTGCTGCTGGCGAAGGAGGTCTTCGATTATGTGGATCTGGATCCTTTCGGTTCGCCGGTCCCGTTCCTGCATTCGGCGATCCAGGGATGCAAGCGCGGAGGCATACTGGCGGTCACCGCCACGGACACCGCTCCCCTGGCCGGTGCCCACAGGGCAAAATGCGAGCGCAGGTATCAGGCGAGGCCCCTTAGGGGACCCATGTGCCATGAATCCGCGCTCAGGATACTGATCGGATACGTCGCAAGGGAGGCGGCCAAGTTCGATAAGGGGATCAGGCCGATGCTCTCGTTCAGCGCCGACCACTACGTCCGCACCTACGTGGAGCTGAGGAACGGTGCCGGAGCGGCCGACGAATGTCTGTCCAAGATGGTGTACCTCTCATATGACCCAGATACCCTGGAGAGGAGCACATCCCCCACTCCCGACGACAGGCATGTCTACGGTCCCGTATGGGGAGGTCCGCTGTTCGACAGGGACATCCTGGAACGCATGTCGCCCGAGGGGATGGCCGACGAGAGGCGCTGCGAGAAACTTCTCGAACTGTGGAGGGAGGAGATCGATTCCAATCCATTCATGTACGACATGTCGGAGGTCGCCAGCAACCTGAAGGTCTCCACCCCGCGCTACGATACCTTCCTCGAGGCCATGGCCGAGAGGGGGAAAGTATCCCGCACCCATATCTCTCCCACCGGTTTCAAGACCGAGCTCCCGACGGAAACGGTCAAGGAGGTATTCCTCGCCGTCTCCAAGAGGGATTGAGCCCTCCCCATTCGAGTACCTTTATTATATCCCGAACCGATGCCAGGGACAGATTACCATGCCTACAGTAGCGATCATCGGAGCACAGTGGGGAGACGAAGGGAAAGGAAAGATCACCGACTATCTGGCGGAGCAGGCGGATGCCGTCGTCAGGTTCCAGGGAGGCAACAACGCGGGACACACGATCGTCATCGGCGATTCGGTGTTCAAGCTGCACCTGCTGCCGTCCGGAGTGCTCAGGGAAGGAAAGCTGGCCATCATAGGCAACGGGGTCGTGGTGAACTTCGCCGACATGGAGGAGGAGATCAAGCAGATCGAGGAGGCCGGACTCAGCCTCGACGGTCTCAGGATATCCGACCGTGCCCACCTCATCATGAACTACCACAAGAAGCTGGACGGTGCCGAGGAGGTCTACAGGGGCAAGAAATCCGTGGGGACCACCAAGAAAGGTATCGGACCCACCTATCAGGACAAGATCGCCAGGTACGGTTTCAGGGCAGGGGACCTGCTCGAACCCGAGCTCATCAGGGAGAAGACCAAGTTCATGTTGCCGATGAAGAAGGACCTCATGAAGCTCATGGGCTCCGAGGTCTGCGGATGCAGCGAGGAGACGTTCTCCGAGAGGCTCATCGGATGGGGACAGAAGTACGGCAAGTACATCTGCGACACGTCCGTTCTGATCAACGACATGCTCGACGAGGGCAAGAAGGTCCTGTTCGAGGGAGCGCAGGGCGCTCTGCTGGACATCGACCACGGAACATACCCCTACGTCACATCCTCCAGCACCGTCGGCGGAGGAATCTGCTCCGGATCCGGAGTCGCACCCAACCGCATCCAGAAGGTTGTAGGGTGTTTGAAGGCGTACACCACCCGTGTGGGCGAGGGACCCTTCGTCACCGAGCTCGAGGGCGCGGAGGAAGAGGAGCTCCAGAAGAAGGGCGGAGAGTTCGGTGTAACCACCGGACGCGGAAGGAGATGCGGATGGCTGGACCTCGTCGTGGCCGAGCACGCGGCAAGGCTCTGCGGGTTCACCTCATGGGCGATCACCAAGCTGGACGTCCTCAACGATTACGATACCGTCAGGGTCTGCATAGGATACGAGATCGACGGCAAGGTGGAGAAGCACTTCCCCGCTTCGCTGGCGAAGCTGGAGAGGGCGAAGCCCGTCTACAAAGACTTCCCCGGATGGAAGGGCTGGAAGGATTCCGATGCCATGGTCAAGGGCGGATACGATGCTCTGCCCGAGAACATGAGGAAGTACATCGAGTTCATCGAGGAGTACACCGGGATCCCCGCCGACATAGTCTCCATCGGACCCAAGAGGTCCGAGACCATCGACAGGTTCGGGAACTGGTGGAACTGAGTGGACGGCGATTACGCCGCCGTGAGCGGGACCTTCGAGACGGAGATGTCCGTCAAGGGCTCCAGGTTCATCGGCATAGTCCGGAGGTGCCCGGATGCGGATTCGGTCAGAACCGTATTGTCCGACATAAGTGCCAGATATCCGAATGCCACCCATTATTGCTACGCCGCCGTCTACGGCGGATGCAGCCGTACCGAGAGGTTCAGCGACAACGGCGAACCGTCGGGAACGGCGGGGAGACCGATGATCTCCGTGCTGAGGGGTTCGGGGCTGTCCGATACGATATGCGTCGTCGTCCGTTACTTCGGAGGGACGCTTCTGGGCACCGGAGGTCTGGTGCAGGCATACACCGACTGCGCCTCCGCGGCGATAGGCGGATGCAATCGCTCCCGGATGGTGATGTGCAGGACGTTCCGCGCAGACGTCCCCTACGGGCTGTACGACAGGTTCCTGTCATCCGTCAGGAACGTGCTCGTCGGTCCTGCGGAATGCACCTACGACGACAGGGTACACGTGACGGTCCACGTCAGGGAATCGGATACCGAGACTCTGGAAAGGATCGCCTCGGACGTATCCGGAGGCACCCTGTCCATGGAGGATTCCGGAAGGGTCTACCGCGAGATCCCGCTTTGACGGTCGCGGGCTCATTTCTTCTTGGAGCCCTTCTTCTCCTTGGCGTACCTCTTCTCAGCTTTCCTGTAAGCCTTCTCCTGGGTGCGGGTGAGCTCGCCCGCATCGTACAGCTGTTTGTAGTGCTGCATGTTCTTGCTGCTCCTCGACATGAGCTTGGCCGCCTTGGAGATTCTCCTGTGGCGGAGCAGTGCTCTGATCAGGAAGAGCAGGATGAAGATGGCCAGAACCACGATCACGATGATGTAGATGAACGGCAGGCCGGTCCCCGGAGTGAGGGGGTTGTTGCTCACGCAATAGGAACCCAATGAAGAGACGGTGATGTACTCGACGCCGTCGAGGTACTTCGCATCGATCTTCTGTGGCGATTCGGGGTCGCTCATATCCCATGCGCTGACGAAGAACGGAAGGTCCGCATTGGCCATCTCGACGGGGATACCGATCTCGATGGATTCGAGACCCAATGACGATATGTCGCCGGTGCTGACCGTCGGAGTGTAAACCTCGACCTCCTTGGTCATGCCGTACAGGAAGTCGACCGAGCTCAGGAACTCGTACTGGGCGAGGACCTTCACCTCCTTCTTCTCCTTCGCTCCTCCGAAGGTGACATCGTCGATGCCTGCAGCGGAGAGTTTCTCCTTCACCGTCTTCAGGTCGGCACATGAGAGTTTGAACTGGAAATCGGAAGTGCATATCTTCACAGAGCCTTCGGTCCCTATCTTCTCACGGAGGGCGTCGATGTCGGCCACGATGAGTTTGTAGCTGTCGGAATACTTGCCATCCCCGTCCTTGATGCCGAGCTCCTCCACGAGGCTCTCGGTCTCTCCGGGCTGGAAACGGTACGGATCGGCGCTCAGCGGCGGGATGTTGACTCCGTATCTCTCCTTCGTCTTATCGACGTGGGATTCGGTGAACTTCATGCCCTCATGGACGGAATCCTTGCCCTTGAGGAAGAAACTGTAATAGATGTCTCCGGAATCGGCTCCGTTGACCAGAGGGTCGTCCCAGGTGACGTCCATGCAATACCATACGCCGTCCTCCATCTGGATGTAGTTCCACATGTGGCTCTCCGAACCGGTCGAGCTGTTACCGTCTCCGACGGATACGATCACCGGGATACCGTTCTTCTGGCACAGGTACATGAAGGCCTTCGCGTAACCCTCGCAGACGGCCGTCTTGTTGACGAAGATGCCGTAGATGCTGTGGGCCTCGGGGACTTCTATGTCCATCCTCTCCTTCCTCAGGGCCTCGGTGTCGTACCTGCAGTTGCCCACGATCCAGTCGTGGATCTGCTTGACCTTGTCGTAGGTGAACTCACCGTTCACGGTGACGGCGGAGATCCCTGCGTTGACCTTGTTCTTCTGCGTCGTGAGGGCCTCGTTGGTGTCTGCCGTGCAGTTCAGGATGATGTAGCCGATCCCTGGGGATTCCGGATAGGTGAATCCGCTCTTGATCCAGAAGATCTCGGGATGGTCGTAGAGGAAACAGTAGAACGACTTCCTGACCTCATCGAGGCTCGGGAGCGTGTCCTCGGAGAACTCCGATGCTTCGAAGAGCACCTTGCGTCCCTCCTCCGTCGACGGGTCGATGGTCAGTGCCTTCTCCTTCACTTTGTTGTAGATGACCTTCTCGTCCGCATCCAGCTGCGTGTAGTAGTAATCGGAACTTCCGTCCACCGCTCCGAAGGAGTCGTCGGAGGAGTTCATCGTGAATGCGGGTATGAATGCTGTCAGGACAAGCGCCAGGACTATTACAGGCACCATCCTTCCGGATCCCATTTTCATAATGTCGTATCGGCACCTGTCTATAAAACTTGGGGCCTTTGGGGCAGGCCATACGGGCATGATTATATTCGTGGCACGTCATGACATATCGAAAAGGTAGGGTTTCATGAGGTTAGGCCTGGTAGCGTGCGACATCCTGAAGAACGAGCTCGAGTTCCTGCTGAAGGACGATCCGGACTTCGTGGAGAAGAAGTACCTGGAGTTCGCGCTCCACGTGGATCCGGAGAACATGAAGGAAGTCATCGTGCAGGAGGTCAACGAGATGCTCCCGAGGGTGGACGCCATCCTTTTGGGATACGCGGTGTGCTCCTCGCTGGACGGCATAGAGAGCAGGTTCTCCAAGCCCGTCATCAAACTCCCCGGCGCGGACTGCATAGACGCGCTGCTCGGTTCCGAGGAGTACACCAACGAGAAGAAGATCTGCGCGGGGACGTGGTTCAACACACCCGGATGGGCGGATGCCGGTACGCAGGGTCTGATTAAAGAGTTGCATCTCGACTGCCTCGAAGGGTACGAACCCGAGTTCTTCCTCGACATGCTGTTCGGCTCATACGAGAGGGTCCTGTACATTGACCCAGGCATCGGAAATTCGGAGGAGTACGAGAGGAAGTCCTTCGAGATGTCCAAGGACCTCAAGCTGTCGCATGCTTGCAGAGGATGCGACCTCCGTCAGTTGGAAGAGACCATAAAGAAAGTGAAGGAAGCGGCCGGAGGGGCCTGAGCCCTCCGGCATATGTTTCTCAGAAGAGTCCGAAGACCCTGTCCGCGGATCCGACGGTGTCGGGGATCGGGAGTCCTGCGATGAGCAGTGCCTCGTCGAACATGATCTCCGCCATCTTCTCTGCCCTCTCCTTGTCGGTCTCGACCGCATTGGAGAGTGCCTGGAAGGCGGGGTGGGATGCGTTGAGCTCCAGGACATAGGATGCCTTCATGGTGCCGTCGTAGTCGGGCAGCGAGCGGAAGTACTTCTCCATCTCGATGGTGATGCCGCCCTCGGACGAGAGCATGACGGCATGGTTCTTCAGCTTCGATGATATCTTGACGGAAGCGACCCTGTCGCCCAGTACATCCTTGACGAAAGCGAGGACGTCCTTGTTCTGTTCCTCCTTCTCCTCGACCTCTTTCTTCTCCTCGTCGGATTCGATGCCGAGGTCGTCGGTGGTGATGTTGCAGAGGTTCTTCTCCTCGTAGTCCCTGAGGGTCTTCATTACGAACTCATCAACATCCTCGGTGAGGCAGAGGAAGTCATATCCCTTCTCGAGCACGGGCTCCGCCTGAGGGAGCTTCTCCGCGATCTCGGTGGTATCCGCTGCGACGTAGTAGATCCTGTCCTGTCCGACCTCCATGTCCTTGACGTACTCTGCCAGGGAGATCAGTTTCTTCTTCTTGGCCGAGTGGAACATGACGAGGTCCTTCAGCAGGTCCTTGTTGGTGCCGTACTCGTCCACGATTCCGTACTTGATCTGACGGCCGAAGCTCTTGTAGAACTCGAGGTACTTCTCGGGCTCGTCCTTCATCATCCTCTCCAGTTCGGATTTGATCTTCTTGGTGAGGTTGGACGCGATGGACTTCAGCTGGCGGTCGTGCTGCAGCACCTCCCTGGAGATGTTGAGCGAGAAGTCGGGGGAATCGACCACTCCGCGTACGAAGCGGAAGCAGTACGGGAGGATGTCCGCGCATTTGTCCATGATCATGACTCCAGCGGAATAGAGCTGGAGACCGGGCTCGAACTCCCTGCTGTAGAAGTCGTAGGGTGCTTTCGAAGGGATGAACAGCATGGCCTTGTAGCTCACGGTACCCTCTGCGTTGACGCGGATGACCGAGACGGGATCCTCGTAATCATGGAACTTGGTCTTGTAGAACTCCTTGCACTCCTCGTCGGTGGCATCGGATTTCTTCTTCTGCCATACGGGGACCATGGAGTTGATGACCTTGTCCTCGATCTTGGTGACGTACTCCTTCTTGGGTTCGCCCTTCTCGTCCTTCTCGCCGGTGTCCTCCCAGGATCCGGATTCCACGTCCATATGGATCGGCCATCTGATGTAATCGGAGTAGGTCTTGATGAGGTCCTGCAGGGTGAACGACTCGAGGAACCTGTCGTAGTCCTCGCCGCCGGTCTCGTCGGTCTTGACGTGCAGTATGACGTCGGTACCGAAACCGTCCTTCTGGCACTCCTTGATGCTGTAGCCGTCGACACCGTCGCTCTCCCATACGTATGCGGTCTCGCTGCCGTAGGGTTTGGAGATCACCTTCACATTATCGGCGACCATGAATGCGGAATAGAATCCGACACCGAACTGTCCTATGATGTCGCTGTCGGCGCCCTCCTCGAGGGCGGATTTGAAGTCAAGCGAGCCGCTGTGGGCGATGACTCCGAGGTTCTGGTCCATGGCCTCCTTGTCCATTCCGATACCGTTGTCCGAGACGGTGACGGTGCGTGCATCCCTGTCGACCGCGACGGAGATCTTGAAATCGGCCCTGGAGACCGGTATTGACGAATCCGTGATGACCTTGTAATTCATCTTGTCGATAGCATCGGACGCGTTGGAGATGAGCTCCCTGAGGAAGATCTCCTTGTGCGTGTAGATGGAATTGATCATAAGGTCCAGAATGCGTTTGGATTCGGTCTTGAATTGTTTCTTTGCCATTCGATCACTTCTTGCGGATCAAGGGTCCGCTTATAATCCGAGACAGTTATTACTTCTATATAAAGATATACTATCAACGGGCACATCATCCGATCACGTGGACACGTCACCGCATCCTTTATGACGGTGTTCGGTTTATATGGGGACATGACAGATCAGACGGCGTCAGCCGGACTCACCAAGGCCGAGAAGATCACGCTGCTGGCACTTATCCTGGGGACGTTCATGACGTCCCTCGATGCCACCATCGTTTCCGTTGCGATACCGTCCATGGCGGAGGAGTTCGGCGAGGCCGGTCACGACACCTCGAACATCTCATGGATACTTTTGATCTACACCCTCACGCTGTGCTGTTTCATCCTGCTCTGGTCCAAACTCGGTACCAACAGGGGATACAGGAAGGTCTTCGTCTCGGGGATCGTAGTATTCACACTCACGTCCCTGGCCATCGGCCTCTGCGGATTCATTGAGGGTCTCGGTCTTAACGCGATCATCATCCTGAGGGGCGTGCAGGGACTGGGAGCCGGTATGGCGATGGCAATGTCGCTGGCCATGACGACCACCTATCTTCCCGCGGCCTCCCGCGGAAAATCCATAGGGGCGGTGACGCTGTCCGCATCGGGCGGTACCGCGTTGGGTCCCGCACTGGGCGGTGTGCTGACGACCTTCCACTGGTCGTACATATTCTTCATCAACGTACCCATCGGACTCCTCTGCGCGTTCATGTGCCTCAGATACATGAAGGTCAAGGAGAGACTGCCGGAGGATCCCGGGAAGCTGGATTACGTCGGCGTTGTTCTGATGGTCATAATGATGTTCTCGCTGATCTACTACCTCAACACCGGAGGGGACATCGGATGGATGTCGGATACCGGTATACTTCTCATCGCGATCACTGCGCTGTCCGCCGGAGGACTGTTCTGGTGGGAGCAGCGTACAAAGGATCCACTTGTGTCCATGAGACTGATCAGGGAACCGAACATCCTGAAGGCGAACGTCGTGGTCATGGTGCTGTTCATGGCCATGGCAGGAAGCTATCTCCTTCTGCCGTACTACTTCTCGTACGTCCAGGGGATGGATACCGTACAGTACGGATTCGTTCTTATCGCCAATTCCGTCGGCATGATGGCCACCGGACCGCTGGTCGGGAAGATCACCGACCGCACCGGCGACAACAGGACATTCGTCGCCGCGGGGTGTCTCACCACCGGTCTTGGATTCTTCCTGATGATGGGATTCGGCGATGGAACAGGTATCGCATACATACTGCTGGCACTGTTCGTCATGGGTGCCGGATTGGGGATGGCCATGGTGGCCTCAACCAACCTCGCCTACGGATATGCGGACGAGTCGGAGAACGGTCAGCTCTCCGGTCAGACCACCACATTCAGGCAGGCGGGGAGCTCCGCGGGAGTGGCGGTCCTCAACGCTGTCTTCATGGCCAACATCGCCCTCGGAGGTGCGACCGTCGGGGACATCCTCCTTCCGGGATTCAGGCACGCTTTCTTCGTGGCGGTCCTGTTCTCGCTCATCGCCTTCGTGGTGGCAGCGAGCGCCAAGAACGCCTCTCAGAAGGACGCCGAGGCGCAGGAATAATAAACAAAAAAGGTATGGGACCGACTATGACGAGCAGCAGGTTCAGAGCCGTCGAGCAGGCATCCCTCAGGGAGCCGGTGGTAGTGCAGCCTCCCTCCAACGCGACCTCGGAGTACTTCGGATGCAACGTCTTCAACAGGGCCGTCATGAGGAAGTACCTCTCCGAGGACACCCGCCGCAGGATCTACGAGTCCAGCGAGCAGGGGAAGACCCTCGACAGGGAGACCGCGGAGCAGGTAGCGGCAGGCATGAAGAGATGGGCGATGGACATGGGCGCCACCCATTACACCCACTGGTTCCAGCCGCTCACCGGAGGGACCGCTGAGAAGCACGATTCATTCACCGAACCCTACGGGAAGGGACAGGCTATCGAGAAGTTCACCGGCAAGCTGCTCTGCCAGCAGGAGCCCGACGCATCGTCCTTCCCCAACGGAGGGCTCAGGGCCACCTTCGAGGCCAGGGGATACACCGCTTGGGATCCCTCCTCGCCGGCGTTCGTCATCGGGGACACGCTGTGCATCCCCACCGTTTTCGTATCATACTCGGGAGAGGCCCTGGACTACAAGGCCCCTCTGCTCAAATCGGAGATCGCGGTCGCCAAATCCACCGAGGCCCTGCTCAGGTACTTCGGCATCAAGGACGACCGTGTGATCTCGTATCTCGGGTGGGAACAGGAGTACTTCCTGGTGGATTCCGCCCTGTACGCCCAGCGTCCCGACCTGATCATGGCCGAGAGGACGCTCCTGGGACACAACTCCGCAAGGAACCAGCAGCTGGAGGACCACTACTTCGGTTCGATCCCGGCCCGCGTCCTGGAGTTCATGAAGGACCTGGAGTTCGAGGGTTACAAGCTCGGTATCCCGCTGAAGGCCAGGCACAACGAGGTCGCACCCAACCAGTTCGAGTGCGCACCCGTGTACGAGCAGGCGAACCTGGCCAACGACCACAACCTGCTGCTGATGGCGGTGATGAAGAAGGTCGGGGACAGGCACGGTTTCAAGGTACTGCTCCACGAGAAGCCCTATGCGGGCGTGAACGGTTCCGGTAAGCACTGCAACTGGTCCATCGGTACGGAATCGGGCATCGGGCTCATGTCGCCCGGCAAGACGGACAAGGAGAACCTGATGTTCCTCATGATGATGGCCAACACGCTGAAGGCGGTCTACGACCACAACGGCCTGCTGAAGGCCCTGGTGATGTCCGCATCCAACGCCCACAGGCTGGGGGCCAACGAGGCCCCTCCCGCCATCATATCGTCGTTCCTCGGTTCGCAGGTGCACGAGGCGTTCGAGCAGCTGCTGAGCTCCTCGGACATGGTCAAGCTCAAGGACAAGAAGGGATACAGCCTGGGCATTCCGCAGGTACCCGAACTCCTCATAGACAACACCGACAGGAACAGGACCTCCCCCTTCGCATTCACCGGGAACAGGTTCGAGTACAGGGCGGTCGGTTCAAGCGCCAACTGCTCCAGCGCGATCACCATGCTCAACACCGCACTGGCACATCAGTTGGCGGACTTCAAGGCGAGGGTCGACAAGCGCATCTCCGGAGGATGCACCGCGATGCAGGCGATCCTCGACGAGACCCGCGAGACCTACAGGGCATGCAGGGACATCTGCTTCGACGGCAACGGTTACTCCGACGAGTGGAAGGCCGAGGCCGCCAAGCGCGGACTGGACTGCGAGACCAGCACGCCGGTAACCTACGACCACCTCTGCTCGCCGGAGACGGTGAGGCTCTACGGGGACATGGGCGTCATGACCGAGTCCGAACTGAAGGCAAGGCAGGAGACCGCGTGGGAACTCTACAGCAAGAAGATCGACATCGAGGCGAACATCCTTGCAGATCTCACGCTGAACCACATCCTGCCCGTCGCCACCAGATATCAGTCGATCCTCCTGGACAATGTGGCGAAGATGAAGGAGATCTTCAGCGGCAAGGACTTCGAGTCCGTGGCCGAAGGGGAGATCAAGAACATCAAGGACATCGCCTTCCACATGAGGGACGCCCGCAGGCTGGTCGGAGAGATGGAGGATGCGGTGGCGGAGGCATGCGCATCCGGATCGGAGAGGGAGAAGGCCATACTGTTCCACGACAGGGTCGCGGGATACCTCGACGAGATCAGGAAGCACGTCGATGCCATGGAGATGATCGTCGACGACGAGATGTGGCCGCTCCCCAAGTACAGGGAGCTCCTCTTCATCAGATGAATCCCGTTCGAAGGGATGAAACCATTTTCCCTATTTACTAGTACAATAGGGATAATTTTCTATAAATACGGTCTCGGGGATGGCGGGTCCATGAAATTCGCTGTTACTTACGAAAACGGAGAGGTCTTCCAGCACTTCGGCAAGACCCGTCAGTTCAAGGTGTTCACCGTCGAGGGTCAGAACGTGACCTCCGAGGTCATCGATTCCGGGGAGTTCTCCCACGGCACCCTGGCCACCCTCCTCGCCCAGCAGGGCGTCACCACGCTCATCTGCGGAGGTATCGGCGACGGCGCCAGGAACATGCTCAAGAGCAACGGGATCGACGTCTACACCGGCAACTCCGGCAACGCAGACGACGTGGCCGCAGCGTTCATAGCGGGTACCCTCGCCAAGTCCAGCAAGAGCACCTGCCAGGACCACCACGACTGCCACTGCCACTGATCAGTTGTAGAGGAGGACGGCGTACATCTCGACGTGCCCGTCCTTCCTCAAACCCTCTATCCCCGACTGTTTGAGGAAATCCATCATCAGGATGCCGTTGCCGCTGACGGACTGTATCATCTTGTCCGGGAACCTGCACGGCTCATCATCCAGAGCGGCGCATCTCTCGCAGTACTTGCATCCGCCGTCCGCGAACCCTATGCAGTCCAGTCCCTTCTCCCTCAGTTCCTCGGCCATCTCCCTGGTCCTGTCCTGCAGGTCCTTGGTGGCGGCCTCGAGCTCGGGCTTGTTGCGGTAATCCAATTCGTAGAGTATGGGGGCGACCGCGCTCTTGGAGTAACGTGCGATCACATCCAGTCTCTCCTGCGGGGTTCCGCAGCGCGGCGGGCAGGAGCAGAACTTGTCATAGCAGCCGCAGTCGTCCGTCATACAGTATTCCCTGCACTGCGCGATGGTGTCGAGCGTGACCGCCGGAGGTCTGAGACCGACCTTCGCCCTGTCCGAGTGGCGCGAGAGTACCTTCAGAATCTGAGCATCATCCATGCACGATAATCGGAATGGAACGATATAATGGTGATTGGCATCCGTCGGAATACGCGTTCATCCTCTGGATCTGAAGTGCGACGGTCCAAACAATCATGGGATACGCTATGGCTCCCGCCTATATGGCATATGTTCTTCCAATCAGTTTTTATGCGAACATGAGCGTTCACCCACCATGTCCGTTGGGAAGTACCTCACAGGCTCCGAGTACAAGGTAGACAGGAAGATCGATGCAGACAGTCAGGATGCGACGAAGATCATAAGCGAGGATCAGGACAGGACCGTCCTCTTCACCGATCTCAACGGCGGGATGGCCGTGGGCAACCTGTTCTCCACCAGGAAGAAGATCGCATCGGCCCTCGGTATCGACCAGTCGGAGATCGTGAAGTACATGATCAAGGCGATCGACCATCCCTGCGATACGGAGACCGTCAGCGATCCCGAGTTCAGATTCCAGGAGCTTCCGCTTGACCTTACCAAGCTTCCGATATGCAAGTACTTCCCGGAGGACGGGGGCAGATACGTATCGTCGGGAGTCATCGTCTCGGAGTACGGAGGGAAGAAGAACGTCTCCTTCCACAGGATGATGGTCATGGACAAGGACCGCATAGCCGTCAGGCTCGTGCCCAGGCACCTGTTCACCATGTACAACAACGCCAAGAAGGACGGGAAGGAGCTGAGGATAGCGATATGCATAGGCGCGAGACCCGAGGTCCTCCTGGCCGCAGCCACGTCCACAGCGTACGATGCGGACGAGATGACGATCGCATCCGCAATGGTCAAGCAGTCCACCGGTTCCCCTCTGAAGGTCGGTAAGTGCGACAACGGTCTGCTCGTACCGTCGGAGACGGATTACGTCCTCGAGGCGAGGATTACATTCGATACGGCCAAGGAGGGTCCGTTCGTCGATATCACCGGAACATACGATTTCGTCAGGGACCAGCCGATCATCAAGGTGGAGAAGATCTGGGCGTGCAAGGATCCCGTCATGCAGCTGCTCCTCCCCGGAGGCAACGAGCACTATCTGTTCATGGGGCTCCCCAGGGAACCCATCATCTTCAAGACCGTCCAGCAGGCCGTACCGAGGACGCACAACGTCCGCCTCACCGAAGGGGGATGCTGCTGGCTGAACGGAGTGGTGTCCATCACCAAGAACAAGGAGGGCGACGGCATGAACGCCATCATGGCGGCATTCACCGGACACCCTTCCATGAAGCATGTCATCGTCGTCGACGAGGACATCGACATCTTCGACGACCGTCAGGTCGAATGGGCGGTGGCCACGAGGTTCCAGGCAGACAGGATGATCAGGGTGCCCGGTGCAGCCGGTTCGTCACTGGATCCCAGCGCCGAAGGGACCACATGGAAGATGGGTCTCGATGCGACGATACCGCTGAGGATGGACAGGAAGCTGTTTACCAAGGCGACGCTGGACTGATCTCAGCAGCACCTGCGGACCATAGGTATACCGCCGTCCTTCCCCTCGAAGAACCTGATCAGGTTATCCGGCATCCTGTACTCTGTGGGCTCGTCGGGTTCCAGGAACGCGTTCCTGAGGATCCCCTCGGCCAGGAGGCCCTCGGGTGCCACCGTGTAATCCTTCCCTTCGTATCTGAACACGCGGCAGTCCACCTGCGTCCCGCTGATCTCCCCGCAGCATCCGCAGTCCGATTCCTCCACCGTTCCGCATATGTCCCTGCCGTTGACGCGGATTGTAGGTGAGGTCATCAGTCTGTACCTCTCCGCGGTTGCCCTGTCCTTCATCTCCGTCCTCTTCAGCACGAGACGGTATCCCGCCAATCCGAATGCTGGAGAAAGTTTTTCCACAACATCCTCGAGCACCCTGTCTGTGCCGATGCACCTGTCGCAGACGGAGAGGTCCAGGTACAGGTATTCGATCACGATGTCTTTCATGTCCGTGTATCATCCCTGAGAATCATGATGTTTCCCGATACGGGCGGTATCGGAGAAAGGAGTCACGGCCCCGTGGGGATAAGGTTTAATGAGGAATTACGGTCACAGGGCAGTGTTGTTGGTAAACCGTTTGGGGTTACGGAGGTTAATGGGTTTGACGGGGGCTTTCGCCCCCTAAGCTGTTGACGCTTCAGAAGCCGTACGACTTGGGCTGGAAGTTGGGGACGTCGTCCTTGTACTTCTTGCTGCAGTAGTCGTAGAACTTGTCCTCATCGTCGGGCAGTGCCTCGAGCTCCTTGGTGATCTTGTTGAGCACGTCGAGCTGCTTCTTGGTGAGGATGAGCTCCTTCTTGTCGTATCCCTCGCGGAGGATCTTGGCTCCCTCGAGACCGGCGGCCCTTGCACGGAGGTAGTAGTTGTTACCCTCGGAGACGATGGCCTTTCCGACCCTCCAGGCGTTGTCGTATGCGAGGACGTATCCCTCGGGACCCCTGGTCCTGTCGGAGGTCATGTACAGGTCCCTGAGGACCTTGGCCTGACCGGTTGCGATAGCGGTGTTCATCAGGGAGACCTCGTATCCGAGCGGGCCGAGCCAGCACTGGACGGAGGTTCCTCCGAACTCGGGGTGGTACTCGACGGACTCGTTGGACCACAGGTCTGCGCACTGTGCCATCAGGTTACCCTGGATATCGGCGTGTGCGCACTGGCAGTTCTTTCCCTCCTGGGCTGCGGGCATTCCGGTGATGGACTTGATGATGGGTCCCTCGTAACCGCAGTCCTTGTCGGGTCCGGTGGCTCCGCACTCGTTGGCGACCATGGTCCTTGCTGCGGAGATGCACCTGGTGACGGCGGAGAAGGTCTTCTGGACATCGTTGTCGAGCAGACCGCCTGCCATGAACATCGAGACGTTGGCTCCGGAACAGTTGGTGTCTCCTCCTGCTACGGTCTTGTTCTTCCTGGCGATGTTGACCATCTCGGTCCAGATGTTCTCCATGTCGATGGATCCGAGGTAACCGACTCCGAACAGGAATGCGGTGATGTCACCGTGGGTGACTGCGTAGTCTGCGAACTCTTTTCCGCCGACGGACTCGACGGAGAGGACATCCGCACCGTTCTCGCATGCGATCTCACAGCACTCGTAGAACTTCTCGGGGTATGCGAACTTCTTGTCCATTCCGACCCTGAGTCCGTGCTCTGCCTCACGCTGGTCGGGGATGGTGTGCCTGACTGCGAGGTTGATTCCGTACTCCTTGTGGAACTTCTCGGTGATCGCTTTCTGACCGGAGACGACGGATGCCGCCATTCCGGGGACGGTTCCCATCTGGGAGACCCACTCGGTCTCGAGCTGGAGGTCGGGGAATCCGAGGGTGAGCGCCCTGTTGATGGCGTCCTTGGAGATGTAGTCGACGTACTCCTTGGTGATCCTCTCGACCGACTTCTCGGTTCCGGGCCTGGGTGCGTAGTTGAGCTCGGGGATGACCCTTCCTGCTCCGACCTTGATTCCGAATCCGTAGGAGATGGGCTTCTTCGCGTGTCCGAAGAGCATGTCGTCTGCGTTCTCGTATGCCTGCTTGGTGAATTTCGTTGACATTTTTACTCGCCTCCTACAATCTCGTCCCACTCTTCTCTGATCCTCTTGTAGTCGTATCCCTCAAGGATCTTCTCTGCGATCAGGGGGGTCATAGGTGCTTTCTCGGAGTAGATTCCGAGCTCGAAGGACTCTGCGAAGTCCCTGTTGACCGCACCGCCTGCTGCCATGTAGGGGATGGTGATTCCCTTCTCGAGGAGCTGCTTTGCGCCCTCTTTCATGGCACCCATGGTGGTGGTCATGAGAGCGGTACCGGTGACGAGGAAGGGCTTCTCCTTCTCGACTGCGGCGACCACATCGGTGACTGCGACATCCTTTCCGAGGTCGACGACGGTGTATCCGGAGGACCTCATCATGACTGCTGCGATGTTCTTTCCGATGTCGTGGGGGTCTCCCTCGGCAGCGTGCATGACGACCTTTCCCTTGGTGGTCCTTCCGCCGGGGATCTGCTTCTCCGCGATGGAGATTCCGACTTCCATGACCTTTGCTGCCATCATGATCTCGGGCAGGTAGTAGATGTGCTGAGCGTACAGGACACCGACGATCTCCATACCGGCGACAAGTCCCTTGTTGATGATGTCAAGAGGCTCCTTGGACTTGAGCGCGTTGGTGACGACAGGTCCGATCTCTTTGAACTTCATATAAAGAACTACGCTTGCAACATCCTTAAGGACGGGGTCCGCGGGAAGCATCTTGGCTGCGATCGCCTCAGGCGAATCGTTGTTCTCAGCCTCGGCGTCGTAACGCCTGAGGATGAAAGAATAGTCTATCTTTGACGTATCAAACATCATAGTATCACCTCAGATCGCAGAGATTTGGGGACTCCGCGACCTGTCGTTATTGTCATGTTTCGGTGAGAATATATACCTTCTAAAATCGGTCGATTTGATTTTCGTTATTAACAATATATATAGTTAACTATTATCAAATGATTGCGGGGCAGCCCAGCGGACCGGGTTTCAGCGTCCTTCTGATGTATTTATTATATATTATAGAAATAAAGAAGCAGAAACGGGGCGTCCGGCGATCATCGGGCTGTTATAACTATGTATAATCGTTATATTATTTGTATAATTATTGATTATACAAAAACGTAAATATCGGCAAAACCTGCTGAAACATAGATGACCTGACCGGTAAGGGACAGGCATCGGCAGAGCCCCTGCGGACATAATAGGGATTCGCCGTGCCTCCGGACCGTTCGGGGGATGGATAGTAAAACCATCCAACATGAGGGTGCCCGATGGGATCGATAGTCTATCTTACTAACAAGAAGAACGGGAAGGTGTATGCGTACATCAACGAGAAGGTCCCCGACAGGAAGACCGGTGAGAAGGTCTACCGCCGCAGGTGCATCGGCCACCTGGATCCCGAATCCGGACTCATAGTGGAGAACCGTCCTAAGAGTCCCCGCGAGGGTCCTTCCGCGCTGTCGGTGGGGATCGACATGTTCCTGTCGAGGATTGCGGAGGACTGCGGTCTCATACAGGCCCTGAGGATAGCCTACCCTGCCGATTGGAAGCTTATACTGACCTGTGCCATGTACATCCTGTCGGAGGACGCGCCCCTTTCCGCTATAGGGGCTTGGTCGGAATCCAATTACACACCCTTCGGGAGGAAGGTCGAGCCATCGGACATGGAGGCCCTTATGTCCGCCATGGACACCGAGAGTCAGGAGGCGTTCATGAGGATATGGACGAAGAGGGCGGGAGATGAGGAACCCGTCGTGCTCTTCACCCACTACACGGAATTCTCCGACCAGGACACCACGGGTTCGATCGTCAGCACCCCCGGTATGCAGAATCTGCCTCTGGAGATAGCCGTGTGCTTCGGCAGGAGGTCGGGGATGCCCCTGTCGTTCGTCAGGAATCCCGTGTCATCGATAGGCACGGCGAAGATGAGGTCGACGGTGGACCGTATGTATTGGCTCGCCGGCAGGCCGATAATCGTCATCGACAGGCCGTATGCAAACGGGATCACGGCGGACGACCTGATGGAAAGGGGCAGCTACCTGATGATGCTCCCCAACGACAGCGGCATCGCCAAGCGCGCCATAGAATCCAACAAGGACAACATCGTCGACGCCCTCAACTACTATTCCCGTCCCGACGGGGGACACGGCTTCGTGAAGACCTACAGGGCGGACCCGTCGGACAGGTACAGCACGTTCCTGTATTACAGCGAGGAGGACGCCGAGAGGGACATGGGTATGTTCTTCACAACGGTGGAGATGTGCCGTACGGAGCTGGAGCAGGGAGTGATGAACGCCGCCCGTACGAGGTTCTATCTGAAGTTCTTCAAGGTCCAGGGAGGCATCGAATCCGCCAGGGTGGAGATGAACAGCGACAGGGTGCTGGAGTACGCATCTAGCGCGGGTTACCTTGCGGCCGTGTCCGATGTCATGGATTCACACTACGAGGTCATGATGTGGAGGGAGAGGCTCTCCAGATGCTCGTCGGTATTCTCTTCTATGCGCACGGCGGAGGATTCCGCGGTGCTGAAGCTGTTCACGGAACGCAATGCGGAGGCGAGGGTCTTCCTGCAGTTCATATCGTTCATACTTCATTCCGCGGTGGAGCGCGGACTGGTATCGGGAAGCCTGATGAGGGAGTTCTCCGTCAGGTCGGCGGTCAGGGAGATGTCCGGTCTCATGCGCATAAGCGGATTCGGTTACAAACAGCCCAGGCTCACCAAGGCGAACTACCGCCAGGAGATCCTGCTCAAGAACATAGGCATAGAATCGGTCTAACGGGTTTGGAAGGGGGAACTGGTCCCCCTGTTGAGGTTTCACTCTCCGAAGTATCTCTTGAGGAGACCGGCGAAGGCCTTTCCGTGCCTTGCCTCGTCCCTTGCCATCTCGTGGACGGAGTCGTGGATGGCGTCGAGGTTGAGCTCCTTCGCCATCTTGGCCAGCTGGGTCTTCCCTGCGGTGGCTCCGTTCTCGGCTGCGACCCTCATCTCGAGGTTCTTCTTGGAGGACTCGCTCACGACCTCTCCGAGCATCTCCGCGAACCTTGCGGCGTGCTCTGCCTCCTCGAAGGCGGCCTTCTCGAAGTACATTCCGATCTCCGCGTATCCCTCGCGGAACGCGGCCCTCGACATCGCGAGATACATTCCGACCTCGCTGCACTCTCCGTTGAAGTTGGCCCTGAGTCCGTCGACGATCTCCTGGGGGACTCCGTCGATGATTCCGATCTTGTGCTCTGCAGCCCAGGTCATGGCAGTGTCGAGGACCTCCTCGAACTTCTCTGCGGGTGCCTTGCACACGGGGCACTTTGCCGGGGGCCTGTCGCCCTTGACGATCTCGCCGCAAACTGTACATCTCCAAGTCTTCATTTTTATCACCTGACGAATCGGTTGATTCTGAGCCTATATACCTGATTCGGGTATATATCCTTAACACTGTTAAGTGTTCCTAACTCATCGTTATATTACCTATAATGCACCGTATGCGGGGCCATATGGCCGCCCCGATACGATACCGATACGGTTTTAACGGATTATGACGGATAGACTGGTATGATCATCCACGTAATGGGCGGCTTCCTCGGGAGCGGGAAGACCACGCTGCTCATCAAGGTGGCCGAGAGGTACATCGCGGCAGGCAAGAAGGTAACCATCCTAGTCAACGAGATCGGTGAGATAGGTGTCGACGGCAAGACGATAGGCGGTACGGGCCTGGATTCCGTCGAGCTCGAACAGGGCTGCATCTGCTGTTCGCTTGCTGGAACGCTGCAGTCGTCGATGAGGCAGATCGAGCAGGACTTCAGCCCCGACGTGCTGATTATCGAGCCCACCGGACTCGCTCTCCCCCATAAGGTCAGGGAGATCATCAGAGGCACCGTCGAGGAGGACGAGGTCTCCACCATAGGCATCGTCGATGCCAGCCGCTTCAGGCTCCTGTTCTCCAAGAAGGAGGAGTTCATGACCATGCAGATATCGAAATCCGATGTCGTGTGGATCAACAAGGCCGATATCGCCGGAGAGGACGAGATCGCCGAAGTGAGGGACTGGCTGAGGGACATCTGCCCCAGGGTCCCTGTTTATAAGGTCTCGGGACTCACCTCCGAGGGCCTGGACCAGGCCTTCGGAGGGTCACTGTTCCTCTGATCAGGCCATCCTCAGGGCGTCGTACTTGTAGACGCCCTGGGGGCACTGCATCTGACATCTGTAGCATGCGGTGCCCAGGCACTTCTTGGTCTGTACCCTGAAGGTCCCGTCCTTATCCATGGACAGGGCCTGCTCCGGGCATTCCTTCACGCAGCGTCCGCACTTGGTGCATCCGTCGAACCTTCCGGTGAGCTCGGTGCCTATGTCGTCCATGATGGTCAGTCCGTACGTTCCGTAATCGGGGATGTCCCTGGCGGCTATCCTGTGGACGTTGGGGGTGCCCCTGGGCTTCGGCAGGGGCTGGATACCGGCATGTGCCAGATTCTCGTTGTACATCTCGAGGGTCATGCCCTCGTCCCAGTACGCAAGCTCCTGGATGTAGATCTCCTCGAACACCTTGTCGGTGGCGAACATGATGTGGTTGGACCTGATCCTGTTGGCGATCTCCTGCAGTTCGTCCAGCAGGTCGGGGTCGCGGAGGATGTCGGTGGCCATGGACAGGGACGTGTTCCCGAACTGGTAGATCTCGGTGCACGAGGGCGGCAACAGACCGACCTCCCTTGCCTTGACGGCATCGACGTACGTTCCCGACGCGCCCGCCATGTACATGATCCTGAGGTCGTCGAACTTGATCCCGGCATGCTCCACGAGGGCGAAGTGTCCGGCGCGCATCGCACCGATCGCCTTGCATGCCTCCGACACGTCGTGGGAATCGATGTAGATGCCGTCCTGGAGGTGCAGCTTCCCGTCGGATGTGGTGATCTTGCCCTTGTTCCAAAGGTTGGATTCCATCACGGCATCCACCGCGGCCACGACACCGGTTCCGGTGATTCCCTTCGCCTTGCCGTGCATCTCTCCCTCGTCGATCATCATCTCGAGGCCGAAATCGAAGCTGTCCCCGTCCCTGACGTCCATCCTGTCGTCGAGCACCTTGCACATCCATCTGAAGTTGTACTCGAGATCGGATATCGCCCCGGGTGCCGCAAGCATACCGTGCTTGATGGACTGTCCTTCCATGGCGGGTCCCGCGGCGGCGGATCCTGTGTAGATCTCATCGCCCACCTTGAGGGCCATCTCCGCGTTGGTACCGTAGTCGGTGACCATGCAGTTCTCCTTCTGGTCCAGGAAACCGCTCTTGTACATCATCGCAAGCGCATCGGCTCCGATCTCATGCCTGATGGCCGGCGGAACGTAGAGTTCGGTGCCGTCGGGGACCTGCAGACCCACCGCGGACGCGTCGAACACTCCGGCGTCCCTCTTCTGCTGCTTGATGTTGCGGGCCTTGTGGGCGTTCTCCCCGGCGAAGGCCAGGTCGTCCACCGGTATCCCTTGGAACAGAGAGAGCTGGATGGGGTTTCCGCAGATGGAGACCCTCTCCACCTTGTTCAGGTCGATGTGCAGGTTGCGGATCACCTTGTTGGCGGTATCCATGAGGATGTCGTGCGCCAGACCGCTGCCGACGTTGATGCAGAAGGTCAGGTGGTCCATGATGTTGGCTCCGGGCAGCGGATGGCAGCTAGTCATGGCCGTGGCGATGATCCTTCCGTCGGAGAGGTCGACCGCGTGGGCCCTGGTACCGCTGGTACCGATGTCCATCGAGATTCCGTATGTCATTGTATCACTCAGATTTCGTAGTTTTTCGGATCGAAGGTCGAAATCTCGGGTACGTACTTCCTCATGCACATGTCCACGAATCTGTCGCTGTCGTCCGGAAGGGACTCCAGGTCCCTCTGTATCCTGTAAAGCGTTTCAAGCTGTTTCCTGGTGAGGCCGATCTCCTTATTCCCGTATCCCTCAAGGAGTATCCTCGTCCCCTCCAGCGCGCCCGCCTTGGCGCGCATGTACCTGTCCGGACCGTACTCGGCCATTGCCCTGCCTATCATCCAGGCGTGGTCGTAGGCCAGAAGGTACGATTCGGGCGACCTCGTGCGGTCGGAGATCATGTAGAGGTCCCTGAGGACCTTCCCCTTCCCGACCGAGGTGGCGGTGTTCATGAGCGCGCATTCGTATCCGAGCATGCCCGTCCAGCATTGGACCGATGTTCCTCCGAACTCCGGATGGTACTCCACGGATTCGTTGGACCAAAGGTCGGTGCACTGGGCGGACATGTTGCCCTGGAGGTCCGCATGCGCGCACTGTCCGGTCTTCCCCTCCTGAGAGATGGGGAGGCCGTTGATCGATTTGATTATGGGCGCCTCGTAGGCACAGTCCTTGCCGGGGCCGGTCGCCCCGCATTCGAACGCGACCATCGTCTTCGATGCGGACATGCATCTGCAGATGGCCGAGAATGTGAGCTGTACGTCGTCGTCCAGGAATCCCCCCGCCATGAACATGGCGGTGTTGGACGAGGCGCAGGCACTGTCCCCTCCGGGGATCACGCGGTGCTTCCTGCACATGGGGACGATCTCCTTCCACAGCATCTCCACGTCGGAGGATCCCAGGTGTATGCCGAACAGGAACGCGATGATGTCGCCCTGCGTGATCGCGTAGTCGGTGATCTCCTTGCCGCCCAGGGATTCCACGGAGAGCACGTCCGCACCGCCCTCGCAGGCGTTCTGGGCGCTCTCGATCAGATGTTCTGGATACATGCGCACCCTGTCCATACCGGGGCGCAGCCCCCTCTCGCATTCCCTCAGATCGGCCAGGGTGTGCCTGATGGCGAGATTGATCCCGTACTCGTTGTGATACCTCTCGGCCGCCTCCTTCTGGCCGACCACTATGGGTATCGAGAAGTTGGGGTCCTTTCCCATCTGGGAGATCCATTCGGTCTCCAGCTGCAGGTCCGGGAACCCGAGGTTCAGACAGCGGGAGACGACATCCTTGGTGATGTAGTCCACATACTCCTTCCTGAGCCTCTCCGGCGTCTTCTCTGCGCCCGGACGGGGTGCGTAGTTGGATTCGGGTATGACCTTCCCGGCACCGACTCTGATGCCGAACCCGTACGACAGCGGTTTCTTCGAGTGTCCGAACACCATCTCCTCGGCCGAGGAATACGCCATCTTGTACGAGCTCATCTCTCCCCCGTTATGTCGTCCCACTCGCTGCGGATCCCTTCCCAGCCGAGTCCTTCCAATATCCTGTCCGCTATCGGGGGCGTGTTGGGCGCCTTCGCTGAATAGATCCCGGTGGGGAAGGATTCGGCGAACTCCCTGTTCACTGCACCTCCGGCGACCATGTACGGTATGTTCAGACCGCAGTCCACCAATTGCTCGGCCGCACGTGGGAAGGCAGCCATGGTTGTGGTCATCAATGCGGTACCGCTGACCATCATGGGCTTCTCTTTGCTCACCACCCTGACGACCTCGTTCACCGACACGTCCTTCCCCAGGTCTATCACCTTGTAGCCGCTGGACCTGAGCATGACAGCGGCGATGTTCTTCCCTATGTCGTGGGGGTCGCCCTCGGCAGCATGCATGACCACCTTCCCCTTGTTGGTCCTACCTCCGGGGATCTGCTTCTCGGCCAGAGATATCCCTATCTCCATGATCCTGGCCGCCATCATGACCTCGGGGAGATGGTACAGGTGTCTGGAGTAGAGGGTGCTGACGATCTCCATCCCCTTGGTGAGGCCGTCGTTGATGATCTGGAGCGGGGAGATCCTCATCTGGAGTGCCCTCATCACCGCGGGGGTGACGTCCTTGAATCTGATGTTCGTGACCGAACGGGTGACATCCTTCAGGAGCGGATTGGAAGGCAGCATCCTGACGATGATGTTCTCGGGAAGCTCCAGGTTCTCGCGTTCGATGTCGTAACGCCTGAGGACCATATCATAATCGACGTTCCTGAAATCCAGAATCCTGCCACCTCCCTGTTCTGAACAGAAGGTGTCGCTATATAAATAAATCAAAAATCGCGTATATTTATAATTATAACTCTTCCGCTCTCTTCGGTCCGGGGGATCCGCTTTCGCTCCGAAATGCAATTTTTACATCTGGCTATATTCAGGGCCATCATGAGCGGAACGTTCTTTGAAGCGGAACGGTCAGGCATAACCTATGTATAAATGATAATGGCATGGATGTCAAGGATGTCGTCCATCGTCTATCTGAAGAACAAGACCAACGGCAAGGTCTACGCGTATCTCAACGAGTCCGAATGGGATCCTGTGGCCAAGAGATGCAGGTGCAAGAGGAAGTGCCTCGGCCATGTCGACCCGGATACGGGAGAGATCGTCCCCAACAGGGGGCACGGGGACGCGGATGCCACCCTCGTCAGGTCGATCGGTGCGTCGATGTTCCTCGGCCACATCACGGACTCAATCGGATTGGGGAAGGCCCTCAAGGTCTCCATGCCCGTGAAGTCACCGATGCTGCTGTCCTGCATGTATTACATCCTCGCCCACGGCAGCGAGATGAGCGACATACCCTATTGGTCCTCGGAGAACGTCACGCCGTTCAAGAAGAGGATCACCGCCGATGCGGTCTCTGAATTATTCGCTGACATCACGGAGAACGACCTCTTCTCCTTCTTCAGGGAATGGAGGGACATGAGGTCCGATAAGACGTTCTACTGCATCCACACATCCTCCATGTCATCCTTCGACACCAGTTCGGAGATGATCCGGTTCAACGACCTCCCCGATGCCGAACTGGACACCAGGACCCATCTATGCATGGTCTTCGGAGGGGAGAGCAGGATACCCATAGCCTACGGGACCTACAGTTCCAAGCCCAAGAGCATCACAGATCTGAGGAGGAGGATGAACGACATGCTCTGGCTGGAGGTCCCGGATCCGATGCACATAATGGACAGGGACTACTGTACCGAGGAGAACTTCGACGACCTCCTCAGGTCCAACCAGAAGTTCATCCTCCGTGCGCCCCCGGACTTCCCCTTCGCAAGGGACGCCATCCTGCGCGTCAAGGATTGGATCATGGACATGAAGAACATGGTCAACGTGGACGGGACCACCGTGTTCGCCATGTCCTTCATCAACTACCACAACGGGAAGAAGTGCTTCGCCCATGTGATATTCAGCGCGGAGGAGGCGGAGCAGGAGTTCACCATATTCCTGAGCCTCATGGAGCAGTGCTATCAGGAACTGCTCACCGGAGTGTACGTGGACGGGCATCGCGAGTACTACGAGAAGTACTTCATCGTCCGCGAGACCCAGTACGGAAGGACGGTGGAGCAGAACGGAGAGGCCATCATGAGGTACAACGACGTGGCAGGGTACATGGTATTGCTGACCAACGCCGTGAAGAGTCCCGAGGCAGCATACCGCAACTACATGCAGAAGGATTCGGTGCAGACGTTCTTCGAGAACATGAGGAACAGGAAGGACCGCGGATCCCTGAAGCTGTACTCCGACGACATCTACAAGGGCAGGATCTTCCTGCAGTTCCTGGTCACAATAGTCTTCTCCGAGATAAGGAGGACGATGAGAGGGTCCGTGCTGTTGAGGAATCTGTCATACGACGAGATCATCAGCGAGATGGCGGCGGTGAAGAAGGTATCGATCCCGGGATTCGACACCCCGTTCTACACCAACCTGAACAACATCCAGGGACGCATCGTCAAGGCCTTCGGCATGGTTCCGAGCGATCTGCGCGGATGAGTTCATTTTTTATCGTTGAACGGCTGTCTGAATCCATGGGCAAGGAATGTACCGTCACCGTGGATGCGGGCGTTTGCAAGATGAAGACCGTGATCCATGCGGTCCAGGGCGATGACATGATGGTGAGGCTGGAGCTGGAGAGCGACTGCCACAACATCCTGAGGATGTCCTGGAAGTTCAAACCCGTTAACCCGTACACCGAGGTGGAGTCGGCGATATGCGAGACCGACATCTACAAGTGGGCGAACGAGACCCTTCCGCATGCGGCATGTCCGGTCCCGTGCGCCCTGATCAAGGCGGTCGAGGTGGCCAGCGACCTGGGCATCAAGAGGGACGTGGAGATAAAGATAGAATGAGCGGGACCGGAGCCGAAAGGCCATATGAGATGGAAGCGGCCAGACAGCGTCATTCCGTCAGACGCTACACCGGTGACCCCCTTTCAGAGGAACATGCCGCTGCGCTGAGGGCGGCCATCGAGGAGGTGAACCGCGAAGGCAACCTGAACGTCACGTTGGTGCTGAACGAACCGAAGGCATTCGGCACGATCCCTCTGAAGGTCATAGGCTTCTCCAAGGCCGTCAACTACATCGCCATGATCGGTCCGGAGGACGGGACCCTCAACGAACGCTGCGGTTACTACGGGGAGAGATTGGTGCTTCTGGCACAGTCTCTCGGACTCAGGACCTGCTGGGCACTGATGTGCGACAAGAAGCGCATCCCCGAACGTGTGGGAGAGGGACAGAGGTTCGTGATCGGCATATCGGTAGGATACGGTCAGGACGACGGGAAGCAGCACAAGGGCCGTCCCGCTTCCGAGATGGGCTTGGCCGACGGCGTGCCCGAATGGTTCGCCAGGGGCATAGAGTGCGCCATGCTGGCGCCGTCCGGTGTCAACAGGCAGCCGATACGTTTCGAACTGGACGGAAATAAGGTATCCGCTGTTTACAAGAAAGGTAACATGACACGCATCGACTGCGGGATCGCCATGTACCATTTCGAACTGGGTGCCGGCAGGGAGAACTTCGTCTGGAACGAACCGCTCTGATACCGTACGGTTCTGTGATCCACAGGATCGTCACAGGCCGTTCTTCTGTATGCATTCGGCGCAGTTGTCGATGAACAGTTTCCTTACGGACTCGAACTCGCCCATTCCGATCATCAGGGGTACGGCGTCGTAACCCGCTTTGATGAGCGTGGATTTCAGGGAATCTGGGTCATCGCTCGCCATGTCCTCCAGGGCATGCACTCCGGCGACGATCATGAACGGCATGACCGCTACCTTCTTCCCCTTGGAGTGGACCATCATCTTCGGTAGGTCGCTGAAAGAGGGGAATCCCTCCACGGTGACCATGTAGACGTCGGATATGTCGTTCAATACCAGTTTGAGATACATCTGGCTGTAGCATGCGTTGGAGAAATGCGAGGTCCCGTGTCCCATGAGGACGACCGCGCAGTCCGGCGATACCGTCTCCCTGATCTTGGGAAGGATGCTCTTATCCAGCGTTTCCGCCATGACGTCGAAGGACCTCTCGTCCGCCAGCAGGGGCTCGGATACCGCCAGCATGTCGAACTTCTGCCTGAACTGGTCGCAAATCCTTATGACGTCCTCGTATTCCAGCCCCTTGACGAAATGGGTGGGCTGGACGACAACGGTGCTGAAACCGTCGTCGGCGAGTCTCTGAAGGGCCTCGTCGATGTAGTCTATCCTCTCCCCGGTCTCCCGCTGGATCTTCTTTATGATCATCCTGCTGGTGAAGGCGCGCCTGACCTCCCAATCGGCGAAAGCCTCGCCGATCGCTTTTTCGATGGAACCTATGCATTTGTCCCTGGCCTCCTTCTGGCTGGTGCCGAAG
>JAEEGL017112883.1_pt1 | contig 33697 bp, 16 predicted proteins | sample 9134231 | NCBI WGS metagenome assembly JAEEGL01 (sample SAMN16246548, study PRJNA631951) | gut metagenome | biome: gut microbiome; feature: rumen; material: fiber-attached | host: Bos | place: Iran: Karaj | collected 2018-10 | reverse complement strand
AGGCGCCGCTCAGCATGGAGGAGACCATGAAGACCATGTTGATGAAGCCGCCGCAGTAGCTCTTCAGGGTGGTGGGGGCTGTGGAGTTGCCTCCGATACTCGTGGTGCCGCCAAGGAGCCAGGGATACATGGTGATGGAGGCGCAGTAGTTGGCCAGCGAAGTCTCGTCGTTCTTATATATAAACTGGTGTGTCAGTTTGTCGATGTATTCTTCGGCAAGCTGCTTGCCGTACATCTTCTTGTTGCGGTCGGTGAGCAGGCGGCGGTTCAGGCGGATGAAGTTCGACTTCGGCAGCTCGCCTATCAGCGTGGCAATGTTCTTGTGCTCCACGTTGGCATTGGCGTCGTATTTCGATCCTGTGGCGGCGTTCACCGATTCCATGTATTCCGACAGGAACGTCATCTTCTCCAGTGTCTCGCGGTCTTCGGTGTGTTGTTGGCGATAGAGGATGAACGACTTGGCCACCCGGTAGAATCCCTCTCTCATCAGGGCCTCTTCCACCTGGTTCTGGATGTCCTCCACCTTGATGTCGTCGTGCATGTTCAGGTGGCTCAGAATCTTCGAGATGGTGCCAAGGTCTGTGGGTTCGTCCACGCTTTCAAATGCCTTGACAATGGCATTCATGATCTTGTCTAATGAGAAGCGGTCTTTCGATCCGTCTCTTTTTGTGATGGTAAAATTTTTGATTTCCATTTCGGTTATTGTTGTTCTTTTCGTTTGCTTCGTTGCTTTGTCGGGTTTCCTGTTTTGGAAAACTTTTTAGGTTTTTGTTTTTGGAAAGTTATCCGTTTCGGAAAATCGAAATCGATTGCAAAGATACAATAATTTGCTGAACCGTCCTACTTTTTATCTGTTTTTAACACACGATTTTCCCGACTTTTTTCATCTGTCTCTTTTCGCTTATCTTCTCTCTTACTTTATTCTTTGTTTTGTAAGCGTTTGATTTCCAGTTGGTTGCAACTGAGGCTCAGACGCACTGCAACTGAGGCTTAGTTTTGGTGCAACCGAGGCTTAGTTCTGTCACAACCGAGGCTCAGTTGCCGTGCAATGAAAATTGTGGTCAGAAAATGATGGGATTTCGGCAGGAAATTAGTAACTTTGCGCTCACAAAAAATATAATTTCTAACAGACAGACAACATGAAATTCATTGCAATCATTCCTGCGCGCTATGCATCGACGCGCTTTCCTGGCAAGCCGCTGGCCGTGCTGGGCGGTAAGACCGTCATTCAGAGAGTCTACGAACAGGCACGCATTGCCGTGGGCGAGGCCTGGGTGGCCACCGACGACGAGCGCATCTTCATGGCCGTTGAGCAGTTTGGCGGACGTGCTGTGATGACTGGCGACCAGCACCGCAGCGGTACCGACCGCATTGCTGAAGCAGCCCGGAAGCTGGGCACCACGGCCGACGTGATTATCAATATCCAGGGCGATGAGCCTTTCATCCAGAAGAGTCAGTTGCAGACGGTCATGGGGCTTTTCGACGATGCGAAGACCCAGATAGCCACCTTGGGCAAGCCCTTTGAGAGCATGGAGGCTGTAGAGAACCCCAACTCGCCCAAGATTGTGTGCGATGTCAACGGCTACGCCATGTACTTCAGCCGTTCCGTCATTCCCTTTGTGCGTGGCAAAGAGCGGCAGCAGTGGCTCGGCGAGTTCCCCTTCCTGAAGCACATCGGCCTCTATGCCTACCGTCGTGAGGTGTTGGCAGAAATCACAAAACTGCCCCAGAGCCCTCTCGAACTGGCCGAGAGCCTGGAGCAGTTGCGCTGGTTGCAGAACGGCTATCGCATCAAGGTGGGCCTCACCGATGTAGAGACCGTGGGCATCGACACGCCCGATGACCTCCAGCGAGCCGAGGAATTCTTAGTTCAAAACGCTTAACTTCGTCTCATTTCCTCCAACAGCTGTCGCTGACGGTCTGACAGAGTGGCAGGCAGCGTCACGTTGTAGGTAATGATCAGGTCGGTGCCTCCGTGGCCTTTGCCGCGCAGACGCACCTTTGTGCCGGGCTGTGTGCCCGGCTTTACTTTGAGTTTCAGCTTCTGGCCGTCGCGCAGCGTAATCATCACGTCGCCGCCCAGCAGTGCCGTGTACATGTCGATGCTTACCGAAGCCTGCGTGTCCTGAGGGGCCTGCTGCTGACGGCCGAAGCCGCTGAAGCCCCCTGCACCGCCGTGGCCGAAGAGATTCTCGAAGAATGAGCTGAAGCCGCCTCCGCCCTTGAACGAACTGAAGTCGAAGCCCTCAAACGGCGAACCGCCGCCTGCATAGCCTCCGCCCTGGCCGCCAAAGGCTTCTGCCTGCTGCCACTGCTCTCCGTACTGGTCATACTTGCGGCGCTTCTCAGGGTCGCCAATCACGTCGTAGGCTTCGTTCAGAGCCTGGAACTTCGCCTTTGCCTTCGGGTCGTCAGGGTGCAGGTCGGGATGGAATTGCTTTGCCCTTTTCAGGTAAGCCTTCTTCACGTCCTTCTGCGGAATGTCCTTGCTGACACCCAGAATCTTGTAGTAGTCAATGAATGCCATAATCTTGCCTCCTTTTCTTTTTTGAGTGTTACAGCAATTTTTATGCCGAAATGATGGCTGCAACGAAAAAAATGTGTATTTTTGCAGACGATTAACAAAATCATTACTGAAATGAAACACCTACTGACCACCGTCCTGACAGCCTTCTGTCTGGCGCTTTCGCATCCTGTTATGGCCCAAACCAAAACCGTCCGGCTGAAGGTCGTCGAGACCAGCGACGTCCACGGTCGTTTCTTTCCATACGACTTCATTGAGCGCACTCCCCTGAAGGGCACCCTGGCCCGTGTCAACACCTACGTGGAGCGTCAGCGCCGTGAGTGGGGCGACCGCCTGCTGCTCATCGACAATGGCGACATCCTGCAGGGGCAGCCCTGCGTCTACTGGAGCAACTACGTCATGCCCGAAGACCCCAACCTGGGAGCCTCCATCGTCAACTACATGCGCTACGATGCCGAGACCGTGGGCAACCACGACATAGAGACCGGCCATCCCGTCTACGACAAATGGATTCGCGAGGTGCGCTGTCCGCTGCTGGGTGCCAACATCGTCGACAAGCAGAGCCGCAAGCCCTACGTGGAACCTTACGCCACCTTCGTGCGCGACGGCGTGAAGATAGCCGTACTGGGCATGATCACCCCCACCATCTCCAGCTGGCTCACCGAGGAAGTCTATAAGGGCATGGAGTTCACCGAGATGGTCCAGTGTGCCCAGTACTGGGTCAGCTATATTAAAAAGGTGGAGCGTCCCGACCTCATCTTCGGCCTGTTCCACAGCGGCCTCGACGGTGGCATCACGATGGATAGCGGACTGGAGGAGAACGCCACCCAGCGCGTGGCTCAGGAGGTTGAAGGCTTCGATGTCATCTTCTTCGGCCATGACCATCAGGTTCACAACATCCGTCTGAAGAACCCCAAAGGCCGTGAAGTGCTGTGCATCGATCCTTCGTGCTATGCCAGGAACGTGGCCGAGGCCAACATCGAGCTCACCTTCCGCGATGGCAAACTGGTGAAGAAAGACATTCAGGGACAGATTGTTGATGTGAGCGACGAGCCTGTCGACCAGCGTCTGGTGGCCCACTTCCAGCCGCAGATAGACCAGATCACGGCCTACGTCGACCGCCGCATCGGCAGCTTTGCTACTGAGGCATCCACGCGCGACAGCTATTTCGGCCCATCCGCCTTCACCGACTTCATCCACCATCTGCAGCTCAGCATCTCCGGTGCCGACGTGTCGTTCAACGCCCCCTTGTCGTTCGACAGCCGCATCCCGGCAGGACCTGTCACCGTGGCCGACATGTTCAAGCTCTACCGCTTCGAGAACCGCCTCTTTGTCCTCCGCATGACGGGCCGTGAGATACGCGGCCACCTTGAGATGAGCTATGACCTGTGGGCCAACACCATGACCTCGCCCGACGACCACCTGCTGCTCATCAGCCCCAGTGCCCGTGGCGACCAGCAGCGCATGGGCTTCAAGAACTACACCTTCAACTTCGACTCTGCCTCCGGCATTGACTATGAGGTCGACGTTACCAAGCCCGCTGGTCAGAAGGTGCGCATCCTCCGCATGTCAAACGGCGAGCCTTTCGACGAGCACAAGACCTACCGTGTCGTCATGAACAGCTATCGCGGCAATGGCGGTGGCGAACTTCTCACCCGTGGTGCCGGCATCCACAAGGACTCCATCACCTCCCGCATCATCTACCAGTCGCCCCTCGACCTGCGTTACTATCTCATGCAGGAAATTGAGCGTCGTGGCACCGTCACTCCCACGGCCGCAAGCAACTGGAAGTTCGTGCCCGAAGAGTGGACCAGGCCCGCTGCCCTACGCGACCGCAAACTCGTGTTTGGCGACTAACCTTTTGGTCGTTATTCAGCAAGATTATATGTGAGTACACTTGAGCCTTGGGCAGATGGTAGGTAATTGATGCCAACCAGCACCCAATTTTATAACTATTTGGAAATAAATAATGATGCACAAAATAGAAGAACATGAAGGAAATCATTTTATCAATCATCCTCGCCCTCGCCGCGCTAACAGCCGAGGCGCAAGTAGACCTCATCGGCTCTTGGACGGGCAAGCTTGACTTGGGCGTTGCAAAACTGACGATAGTACTCCATCTGAAGCAGGCAAACGGCCGTGTGAATGTGACGATGGACAGCCCTGACCAGAGCGCTAACGGAATACCGTGCGAGAAAGATTTCCTGTCGTATGACTCGCTGGCGATAAGCGTCAAAAGCATTAACGCTTCTTATAGCGGACGGCTGAAGGACGGCAAGATTGTTGGCACGTTCAAGCAGATCGGCTTGTCGTTTCCGTTAGTGTTGACGAAGGGTGTGGAAGAACTAAAGCGACCGCAGAACCCGCAGTCGCCGTTCCCCTATGAGACTGAGGAAGTGACGTTCCGTAACGAGAGGGACAGCGCCACGCTGGCGGGAACGCTGACGTGGCCAGTAGGCTACAATCCGAAGTCGAAAAAGAGACCTCTCGTTGTCCTATTTGTCACGGGCAGCGGTCAGGAGAACCGGGACGAGGAGATATACGACCACAAGCCTTTCCTTGTCATTGCCGACTATCTGGCACGTCAGGGCATTGCCTCATTGCGTTACGATGACCGCGCCACGGGAGCCTCCAAGGGCGGCGACGTGAGGAACGCCACAAGCGAGGACTTCGCCCGCGATGCTGCCGCCGGACTGGAATATCTGCGCTGCCGCAAAGCCTTCGCCAAGGTCGGCATCATCGGTCACAGTGAGGGCGGTCTTATCGGCTTCATGCTCGGCGCACAGGGAAAGACTGACTTCCTCGTCTCGATGGCAGGCACGGGCGTGAAGGGCGACACGCTTGCTGCATCGCAGAAAAACCGATTGTTAAAGATGTCAGAGCTGCCAGACACGGTGACGGCAGAGCAAATTCGTCAAGATCCACAAATACAGAAGGTGCCTTGGTATCAATGGTTCATCGACTACGACCCATCTGCCAATATCGCCGCCACGCGATGCCCCGTCTTCGCCCTCAACGGCGACCGCGACTGGCAGGTCATTTCCTCGCTCAATCTTACTGCAATTGAACGCCTGTTGCCTAAGTCGAAGAATAACCTCACGAAAGAATATTCTGGGTTGAACCACCTCTTCCAGCACAGCACCACGGGGCAGCCCAATGAGTACCGACAGATAGAGGAAACCATATCGCCCGAAGTGCTCAGCGACATCGCGGAGTGGATAAATGGGCTGAAATAATAGGTTGAACAACATCCCTTTTTTCTTCCTCGCCGTTGTCAATGCCCGTCACGCACGACCAGTCGCTCTTCAGCTTATAGGTTCCATTCTATTTTTTCTGCGGCCCAAACTCTTTCTTCACGAAGTCGGTGGGCTTGACACCAAACTGTTTCTGGAAGCACTTGGTGAAGTAGGAGGGGCTGGAGAAGCCTACCATATAGCCTACCTCGCTCACCAGATACTTGCCTTCGAGCAGCAGCTGGGCAGCTCGTTTCAAGCGTACCACCTGAATCATTTCGTTGGGCGTGACGTCGGCCAGCGACTTCAGCTTGGCGAAGAGTCCGCTGCGGCTGATGTTGAGCTGCTCGGCCAGGAAGTTGACACTCAGCGACGTGTTGGCCACGTTTTCCTCAATCAGGGTGTTCATCTTGGTGAGGAACTCGTTGTCGGTGGGGTTGCTGGCCATCTCTGCCATCTGTTCCCAGGGCTGCGTGGAGAACTTCTGCATGAGCAGTCGCCGCATCTGGAGGATGTTCTGGATGCAGGCGGTGACGTAGGTCACGGAGAAAGGCTTTTCGATATAGGCATCGGCTCCCACGTTCATGCCCTCGGTCTTGGCTCCGTCGTCGGTCTTGGCCGTGAGCATAACGAAGGGTATGTGGCTGGTGTGGGCATTCTTGCGCACCCGACGGCACAGCTCGCCACCGTCCATGCGCGGCATCATCCAGTCGCTGATAATGATGTTGACCTCATGATGAGCCAGCAGGTCGAGTGCTTCGATGCCGTCGTGGGCGGTGAGCACGCGGTAGTCCTTGCTGAAATGGGCCGACAGGAACGACAGCATGTCGTCGCTGTCGTCGACGATGAGCAGCAGGTCGGAGGGAGCAGCGGGAGTCGGGGAGCTGTCGGGATTGGGGGAGTCAGGAGTGACTGGCGACTGTTCGGCCGGTGCTTCTGTACTCCTGGGTTCCTGCCAGTCCTGCTGGCTTTCTTCCTGCACCACTGGCAGCACCACGGTGAACGTGGCACCGTGGCCCACTTCGCTCTTGACGCTGATGGTGCCGTGGTGCTGGTCTACGATGTTTTGCACGATGTTCAGTCCGATGCCTGTGCCGGGCTTGTTCTCCTGGGCCTGGAAGAAGGGCTCGAAGATGTGTTGGATGTCTTCCTCGCGTATGCCCACGCCGTCGTCGGCCACGATAATTGAGAAATGGTCGTCGCCAGGGCCTGCCACGCACCTCAGTTCCACTTGTGACTTGGCATATTTGTTGGCGTTGGTAAGCAGGTTGCTCACCACCTTCGTCACGCCTTCACGGTCGATGATGGCGGTGAGCGTACTGTCGGGCTCGACGATGGTGAAGCGTTTCCCGCCTTGCTCGAAGGTGGGACGGAAACGCTCGCCAATCGAGCGGATGAGATCGTTGATGTTGTGTGGCGCGAAGTGCATGACCAGCCGTTGCTGTTCCACCTTGCGGAAGTCGAGCAGTTGGTTGACAAGCTCCAGCAGGCGGTGGGCATTGCGGTCGATGATGTCTAAATCGTCAATTTTCAGATTCTTCAGTTTCTCCAGCGGTCCGATGATGAGCGAGACGGGGGTGCGGATTTCGTGGGCAATCATGGTGAAGAAGTTCAGGCGGGCTTCGCGCACCTCTTTCTCTTTCTGTTCCTGCATGCGCTGCAATTCCTGCTGATGGCGCTGCTCGGCCTGCTTCAGGCGGAATCTGACGTAGTACCACAGGACGGCCACGGCCAACAACAGATAGAACAGCCTGGCCCACCAGCTCCACCAGAAGGGCGGATGGACGGTGATGCGCAGTGTGGCTTCGTTTTCCGACCAAATGCCGTCGTTGTTGGTGGCCTTCACCCGGAAGGTGTAGATGCCGGCTGGCAGGTTGGTGTAGGTGGCTTTCTGCTGTCCCACGACATAGTTCCAGTCGCGGTCGAACCCTTCGAGCTTGTAGGCGTACTGGTTCTTCTCGGGCGAACAATAGCTGAGCGAGGCAAACGACAGGCTCAGCATGCGGGCTTCGTCGTGGGTGAAGCTGTATTCAGCGGTCAGCGAGAGGTCGAGCGGCAGTCCGCCCTCAGTCCTGGCCTGCTGGCCTGCCACCTCAAGCGAGGTGATGAAGACGGGCGGCATGATGCTGTTGGCCTTGATCTGATAGGGCAGGAAAGAGTTGAAGCCGCTGGTGGTGCCCAGATAGATGCGGCCGTCGCTGGTCTTGAGACAGGAGTTGGGCTGGAACTGCTCGCTTACGAGACCGTCCTGCCGGGTGAACCGCTGGCCTGTCCCTTCCTGCCCAGTGGGTTCATAGCGCACCACGCCCTGGTCTGTCGACAGCCACAGTGCCCCTTGGTCTTCCACAATGCCCATGACGTTGCCCACGGGTTCGGTCACGGCAACGCTCGTGAAGCGGCCAGTGGCCTTGTCGAAATGGCACAGCCCGGACAGCGTGCCGACCCACAGGCGGCCCGTGGCATCGGTGTGAACGCAGTTCACCTGGTTATCGGGCAGTGTGCCTGCCTTGTTTTCGTCATGCAGGTGCTGTTTCATCTGGCGGGTCTTCGGGTCTACCTGCCATAGACCGCCGCCCTGGGTGGAGAGCCACAGGTGGCCTTCACGGTCTTCGTCGATGTCGATGATCAGGGCATGCGTCTTCCCGATGCGTGAGAAATCGTCGGTGGCGGGATTGTAGAGGTTCAGTCCGTCCATCGTGCCCACCCAGGTGCGTCCCTGACTGTCGTGAAGAATGGCGTAGGCACTGTTGTCGTCGAGGCTGGAGGCGCTGGCCGTGCGGGTGTACTGGCGCAGCTGGCCGTTGTCAAGGTTCAGCCGGAAGACGCCGTTGGTGTAGGTGCCAATCCATAGCTGGTTGTTCAGCAGAGCCAGCGCGTGAACGTTCAGACGGCTTAGCTCGGCCTGATGCGGATAGGTTGCAAAGTGGCGCTGCTGTGGCAGGAAGCAGAGCAGTCCGCCGTCGTCGCTGGCCACCCACACGCGTCCTTGCTGGTCTTCGCAGAAGCGGGAAACGACATTGCCCGTCAGACCGTCGTCGGCAGTGAAGGCATCGAAGCGCTTGCCCACAGGCGAGACATAGACGACCCCACCGTAGAATGTTCCCATCCACAGTCCTCCCTCGGTGTCGCCAATGATGGAGTAGACGAAACGGTCGCTCAGTCCCTGCTGGCCTATGATGCGGCTCCATGTGCGCGTCCTGGGGTTGAAGCTGATGATGCCGTCGTCGCAGCCAATGCAGATGCTCTCGTCTGTCTGTTCGTAGAGCGTATGGATGTGGGAGCCGACCTTGGCTGTGGCAGGGCTGAGCACCTGTTCCAGCCGACCGTCGCTGTGCATGAGCAGCAGCCCGTTTTCCCAACTGCCAATCCACAGGCGTCCGTCGCGGGTCTGGAGCATTCGCAGCGCACTGTAGTTGTCGGGGAAACTCAGTGCTACGGGTTCGAAGCGGTCGTGCAGGCGGTTCAGCCTGCTTACGCACTGTCCGCCCGTGTTGCTGACCGTCCATACCTGGTTAGCGTTGTCAATGAACACCTGTGCCACCTGTTCGCCGCACTGTGGCAGACTGTAGTGGTGCTGCTGGCCGGTCTTCAGGGAATAGCACCATGCCCCCTGACCAGATGTAGAAGCCCAGAGCTGACCTTCCTTGTCAATGGACAGGTGGGTCACGATGGAGGTAATGTCGAGTGGCAGGCGGTCGAAGCGCGACCGAACAGGGTCGAAGCGGAAGACGCCCCGTTCGGTGCCTAAGAAGATGTTGTCGTCGAAAGCCAGCAGGGCCGATACATACTGGCTCATGCCGTTCTCAGCAATGCGGTAGGGCAGGACGCGTGTGCCGTCGTATCGGCACAGACCGTTGTCGGTGCCGAACCACAGGAAGCCCCGTCGGTCTTGTACAATATTCCGCACTGCGTTAGAGGTCAGTCCATCGTCGACCGTAATGTTGCGGTAGCGGTAGCTGTCCTTGGCTTCGGCATGGAGCATGCCGGTAAGACCGAGCATGAGCAGTAGCAGGAATCGTCTCATGGGTTTGTCTGACACAGAACGGGTTGTGAGGAGTGGGCTTAGTCGTCAAGTTTCATGTACCAGTTGGCCGTGTTCATCAGCTTGCTTTGCAGGGTTGCATCGGGCGTACCGTTGCGCAGGGCCACCTTTCTGGCCAGCCAGGATGGGTCGCCACGGCGCAGGGCCACACGCATGAGATCATAGAAGCGATAGCCTTCGAAAGCCAGTTCCAGGGCTTCTTCGTCCATGATGAGGTTCTCAACCTGTTCCATCTGGTACTGCTGGCGGGTCAGCGAGTCGGTAATGGTGGAATCGTCGGGGAAGACGTAATAGGCATTGCCAGCCGTGTAGCCGCTGCCGTGTGAGTGCAGTCCCATTGTGTTCTCGCTTGGCTGGTTGGCCGAAGTCTGGAGCACGTAGTCGTTGTTGGGGAAATTGAACGAGCGCAGGAAGGCTTCCTCGGCAGGCGGATAGTTGGGGATGATGTCGTTCTCAATGACCCTGTTGTTGACACCCGTCTTCAGAATCTGGAAGGCAAAGCGCGGATAACCGGCACGGTTCAGTGCTTCAGCCAGTCGCAGATAGACCATGGATCGGCGCAGGATGTGGACGTTGCGGGAAGAGTGCTTCTGAATGCTGCTGTAGTTCTCAATGCGCTTTCCGTTGTAAATGAAGTTGGAGTTCTCAAGCGTATTGTAGACAGCCTGCAGGCGCAGGTCGCCCTTCTTGTTGCCGGAGAGGTTGGCCGGGGCGTAGACACAGTCACCGGAAGACATTAGCTGGCAGTATTTCTGCGAGGCTGATAGGGTCATGAGAGCCTGCGAAGGACGTATGGACTCCTTGAAGTCGTTGTTCTCGGTGGTGCTGAACAGGTCGCGCAACTGGCTGTAGTTGCCCTCGGAAGGCAGACTGTCGCCGGGAATGATGGTGATGAGCTCGGTGGCAGTGCTGCTTTCGGCAGATTCGCCAAAGGAGGTCGATGACCAGCTGTCGGATATGCTGAGCCAACGTGTGTCAAAGAAGCTGACTGCATTGGTGGTGATGGGGTAGGCCGAATTGCGTCCGTTGCGGGTGCTGATGTATTTGTAGTAATTCTCGGCTGCTGCCTTGTAGTTGCCTGCCCAGAGGTGCATGTCGCCCAAGAGCACGTAGATGGGATAATAGAACAGCTTGGAGCGCGTGTTGCGGATGGTGCCGTAGCCCGGTGTCTCGGTGTCGGCGTATGGGGCAATGTCGGCAATGAAGTACTGGCACACCTGCTGCAGGTCGTACAAGGGGAAGTCCTGCTCAGACTCCTCCTGGGTCAGGACGGGAGTCGTGATGAAGGGCACCTTCTGATAGTTGAGCACCAGTTGCAGGTAGGTCCAGGCGCGGATGGCCTTCACAGCGGCATACTCCTTGATGAAGATGAGCTCGTTGCGGTTGTTGCGCAGCGCGGTGTCGGCTTTGGCCAGGTAGAAGTTGCAGTTGTTGATGACGGCATAGTAGTCGCGTGCACGGTTGTACTGGTTGTCGGAACCAATGCTGAAGGAGGCCAGTTCGCTCAGGTCGGACGAGGCATTGGGGGTCACTGTGGAGAGGTCGCCGCGCAACTCGCCCAACAGGATGGTGCGGTCGGCAATGACCTGCAGCTTGTTCAGAATGCCCGTCATCGTCCATAGGGTGTCAGCATCGCTGTCGAGCTCATGGTCTTCAGCATAGATCACCTGGTCGGACTCGTCGTAGAGGAAGTCGGAACAACTGGTCGTGAATAGTAAAAGATGAAAAAATGAAAATATTAAAATGCTCGAACGCTTCATAACTTCAGTAGTTTTTAATTCTTTAATAACTTGATGTCGTCATTTCCATTAGAGGTTGATCTTTATGCCTGCTACGAACGAACGGCTCAGCGGCAGACGGCCCAGGTCGATGCCCTGCCCGATGATGCTGCCAGTCATAGCCGATTCGGGGTCGGAACCCAGATAGCGTGAGAACGTCAGCAGGTCGTTGGCCTGAATCCAGAACTGCAGACCTTGCAGAAAGGTGGTGTTCAGGGGCAGCGTGTAGGAAAGGGTGACGGTCTTCAGCTTCAGATAGCTTCCGTCCTCAATCCAGCGGTCGCTGAAGCGGCTGTTGCCCATCGGGTCTTGGAAGGCGGCACGGGGCATGTCGGTCTGTTGGCCTTCGGTCTGCCAGCGACGGGTCATGGCCGTGGTCTGGTTCATGAAGCGCGAACCGCTCTCCAGCTGTTGGCGCATATAGTTATAGACGTCGTTGCCCAGGGAGTAGTTCATGTTGACATCGAGCTTGAACCGCTTGTAGGCCAACGAGGTGAAGATGTTTCCGTAGATGTCGGGATTGGGATCGCCAATGATCACGCGGTCATCGGCATGTCCGTCGCTTCCATCGCTGATAAAGCCGTCGCCGTCGCGGTCATAGAAGTGAATGTCGCCTGCACCGAAAGCCGTTGGCGTCACTCCGTTGTCCAGCATCTGGAGGCCGGCCTGGGCAGCATCCTCCGATGTGGAGAAGACACCCTGTGTCCTGAAGCCATAGAAGAGGTTGGCCGGTTGGCCCACTTCAGTACGGATGTTGGCTCCATAGATGGTGGTGGTGATGGGGGCATCGTTGTTGGCCAGTTTGGTCATCTTGTTCTTGTAGTGTCCCATGCTGGCACCCATCTCCCATTGCAGGTCTTTCAGGGCGAGCAGCTTGGTCACGATGGTGACGTCGAAGCCCTCGTTGCGCATGGAACCGCTGTTAGACCAGTTGTGTTCCATGCCCGTGGTATAGCGTAGGGGCTGAAGCATCAGGAGGTGGTCAGTGGTGCTGCGGAAGTAGTTCAGCCGCACGTTCAAACGGTTGTTCAGGAAGTTTCCTTCCAGTCCGGCATTGAAGCGGGTAGTCGTTTCCCATTGCAGCTTTGTGTTGCCGATGTTGCTCAGCGATAGGCTCGACAGATCCTGCAGGAAGTTGTGGGAAACGAAATAGCTGCGGGCGGCGTGATAGTCAAGGTCGTCGTTGCCGCTTACGTCGTAGCCAACATTCAGGCGCAGGTAGTCAATACAGGGCACCTGTGAGAACCAAGGCTCATTGGTGACAACCCACGATGCCTGTACGCCGTGGAAGATGCCCCAGGGCACCTCGAAGAGCTTGATGGAATGGGTTGCATCCTTGCCGAAGCGTGAAGAGGTCTCGGCCGTGATACTGGCCTGCAGGTAGTAGCGTTGCAGGTAGTTGTAACTGGCCTGGGCATACCATGCAATCGACTTCCAGTCGTCGGAAGAACCGAAGGGCTGGGCATGGTCGAGCGTGGAGCTCACGGCAGGCATCTTGTCGCTGGTGGTGTTATAGCCTAATTGTGAAGAGAGCGTGTAGGTCTCCCAGTTGAAGCGGGCTCCACCGAAGATGCTCAGGTCGTGGGCATCATAGCGGTTCTTCCATTCCAACCGCGTGTCGCTCATGACGGAGTTCTGTTTCCCTGCCATGGAGCGGACTTCGTTCTCACAGTAGGCATTGACACTCGAAACGTAGTAGGAGGGCACACCGTTCAGGGGAATGTAGAACTTCTCGTTGGTGTTCACCAGATTGTAGCTGAAATGCTCGCTAAGCGCGAGGTGACGGTTGAAGCTGTACTTCGGTGTCACGGCAATGTTGATCATCGAGTTCTCGAAGTGGTTCTTGTTCTCAGCATCGCCATATTCATTGATGGCCAGGGGATTAGCCAGTTTGTAGTTGTAGTTGGCATAGCCGGAAAGGGCTTCGTCGAGATAGCTCTCGTCACTCACGTCGGTATAGCCGTTGCGAACCTGTCCGTTGGCAAAGGTCCAGGGACTGAGCATCGGACTCTTGGCATAGGCCAGGAAGGCTGCCGATGTGGGAGTGCCTTCGTCGTAGTTAGCCGGTGCCCCGTCGTTGCGCAGATTGCGGGTCTGGTTGGCAAAGCTGGCATCGAAGCGCATGCTGAAAGACTTGGTGAGACGGATGTCGGAATTGAAACGGATGTTCAGACGGTTCATCGTGTTGTATTTCAGCGTGCTCTGGTTGGAGATGTAGCCCAGTGAAAGGTTGTAGTCGGCCACGTTGTCACCGCCTTCCACGTTGATGCTGTAGTTCTGGGTGATGGCCGTGCGATAGACGTAGTCCTTCCAGTCAGTGTTGTTGTGGTATTGCGGATAATAATAATAGGTGGGCGACTCGTTGAGGAACTTGAAGTCCTTGATGGTGGTCTGCGTGGTCTGCAGCAGGTCGCTCGCATAGCTGCGGTATTGCGAGGCATTCATCATGTCGATATAGTCGGGTTCAAGCGTCACACCGCCAGAGATGCTGGCCGTGATGCGGGTGGCCATAGAGTGGTTGCGGCGTGTGTTGATAAGGATTACACCGCCAGCACCTTTTGCACCGTAGAGGGCAGTACCATTGCGCAACACCTCAACACTCTCGATGTCAGTAGGGCTGATGTTGCTCAGGATGTTGTTGTAGAATCCTTCGTGAAGGGTTGTCCGGGAATATTGCTGGTCGAAAATCACCCCGTCGACCACAATGAGCGGTTGGGCATTGGCATTGAGCGAACTGAGGCCGTTCATGAACATGACACTGCCAATGCCTGGGGTACCGTTGCGGGTGATGGTGTGTACCTGTGCGCCCAGATGCTTCTGAATCTCATCCTCAATGCTGACAGCTGAAGAAAAACGGAAGTCGGAAGCCTGGTCAGAGGCCGTGACATTGGTCGTGGCCTGATAGTCGGTGCTGAAGGTCGATGGGTAAAGCCGCACCTCGCGTTGGAGTTCGGCCGACGAAAGACCTATGCGGGCCAGATTGTAATCGGGAGCCTTGATTGACAGAGATGTGACAAACAGCGGCACGCGGAGCTCGTAGGAACCGTCTTCATGTGACAGCACGCTGAAGCCTTCGACTTCGGCAGCTGTAATCATGGCACCCGCCACAGGCTTCTGGGTGGTGGCATCAATGACGCGGCCATTTACTTCGCGAGTGGGGAACTGCTTTTGGGGCTTCTTGACGTAATCCGCCTGAGTGGTGCCGACTTCTTCGGATTCTTCTTCCTGAGCAGCCAGAGGCAAGCTCAGCGCGAATAGCGACAGACAGAAGACAATATATTTTTTCATATCAGACTTGTTTTTCGATTTGTGGGTTGTCGGATTCAATTCTCTGCTTCTTCCAGTTCGCTGGGCTTTACAATGATGCAGTCAAGACGGAGGGTGGCACCGTTGGTGCCCGACTGGATTTCAATCTTGACCTTGGCATTGCTCAGACCGTAGGTACAGGTGGGAATACTTCCGGCCGACACCAGCTTCACGGTGTCGACAACAGTGGTGTTCACGTTCTTGTTGCCTGCAATGCGACGGGTAGCCTCATGACCGTTCTGGTCGGGATAGCGTAAAACGCTGCGCACGCGATAGCTCTTCTGGGTCTCGGCAACGGCCAGTGTGTCGTAGGCCGTGGCAGGCACAAAGACACCGTAAATGTCGTAGTTAAGCGCAGAAAGCATATTGGGCAGTTCGAATATGACCTGTACGCTGGCGTCTGGTGTTTCCGGGATGACTTCAACGAACGTGTTGCCTGATACCTTTCCGTAGTAGGGATTGCCCGACGGCACCTCAAGTACGGTCAGCGGTTCGACAGCCTTGATGATGGAGTCCTGGTACTGTGTGTTCTCGGCTTCAACCTTGATGGTCTGTACAAAGGTCTTTAGCTTCGGGATGTTGAACTGGGATGCTTTCCTTACATGGCCATTGCTGCATTCTATGTCTTCAGTTCCATGGAATACGCCGCCTTCGTCGAAGGGCTTATAATAAATATAATAGGTGTCGTCCTGTTCCAATAAGGTGCGTACCTGCGACGAGACGGCCTGCGTTGACACCGCAGAGTCGCGGAATGCCTCGTCGGGGTTGCTGGTGCGGCTGAAGAATGCACCGCCGATGATTCCGAGACGCGCATTGGTGTAGGTCAGGGAGTCACGATGGTCAACGTTGTTGGGATAGTTGAAGTAGGGCTCGTACTCCTTGGCAAGACGATTCCATTCAGCGTTTGTCGGGGCAACGAACCAGTAGGTACTGTCTTCAGAATCAATCTGGCCGTATTGGGAAAGGATGTCGTTGCGCAAAACGGAAACGGAGTCGAGATAATGGGTCACTCCGTCGATAATCTCGCCAGGAACGCTTCTCGCCTCATCGAACTCGTAGACGCTGTGGCTGTTGAGGAACTGATAGACACTGTCGAGCTCATGGTCGAAGTGCAGGTATTCAAACACGTTGGGGATATAGTCTACCTGATGGGCCAAAGTGAACAGCAGACCGTTGTCGTATAGCAAATTGGCCGTCAGGATCCTGTTCCCGCCCAAGGTGTTTTCGGTCAGTTCCACGTATTTGTCGTTCATCATCGTAATGGTCTCATTGGTGAGCGACGATACGGGGTGACGGTACAGTGCCATGTGGTTCTGCAGGAACTGACGTATGACGGAGTTGGCATTGGGACGGACTCCTAATGCCTGCTCTTTTTGGAACTCGGCTATCAGTTGCTTCGCCTCGGTTTCCGTCAAGGCATCATTGGTCGGTACGAAGACGGAGTATGTCTGGCTACCATCGAGCAGAATGTCGTAGCCACATTCTTTTGCCACACTGGCGAAGTGGCTCAGGTCGCTCCGTGAAGCGATGGCCTGCCATAGCGTGCCGTTTCCGGCTCCGGAGGCAGTGGCATCATAATGGTCGTTCCAGTCGTCTGAACAGGAAATGAGGGCGGTGACTGAAAGGGCGGTGGTCATGATGCAGCTCATGGCCTGCCAGCGCAGATGTTTTTTTATCCTTGTCATCATCTTATTCAATTATCAGTTCTTGTTATTACAGCATGCTTTCCATCGAGCCTTCGTCGGTAACACCGTAAACGGTCTTGGGCACCAGCTCCAGGAAGTCGAGCATGAATTCATTGTCGTTACCCTGCTTGGCCGACACGCAGCGAATGCGCAGATAGTGGTCTTCAGAGGGATTAATGTGGGTGGTGCAGAGCACCATGCGGTAGGTGTTGGCCTGACGTGCAAAATACACGTGGTCGTTGCCGCCGCCGTAAGGATAATGGTAGCCGCCGGTGGGGCCGCGATAGTAGCCTTTGTTCTTCAGTTCCTTCTGGTCGGTGGATAGTTCCAGCTGCGACATGCTGTTGTAGTCTGCCTTCCAGTTGGAACCCAGGATAGATGCATCGTTCAGGTTCTTCGTCATGTCAAGCGGAATGCCTTGCGGCTTGTTGTCAAAGTAGATCTGTGCAACGCCACGGGTGGGTTCGGCAGCAAAGCCCAGACGAATCTGCCAGTCGCCTTCGTAGGGCACGGGTGGCAGTCGGAAGCTGAAGTCGAAGTCTTTGAACAGGTTCATCTCGTCGCCTTCGTAGCTGTCGTACCAGTCGTGGGGGCGGCGGTAGACGAACAGGCCGCCTTCGTTTAGTGTCACGCCGTCAAGGTAGCCGTTGGGAAAGTAATAGTTCCTGCCATACTTGCCCGTCTCGTCATAGTCGGGGTCTTGGTTCTTCACGCCGTTGTTGCGCTGGTTCAGACGGATGTCGTTGGTCATCAGTTCGGGGAAGACGGTTGAGAAGTCCATGCGGATGAGGCAGTTGAACACCTCGTCGCGTGTCTGTTCGTCGAAAGCCAGGATGTCGTCAACGTAGAAATACCGGCCGTTCAGCGCGTCCTGTTTGTATTCCTTTTCCACGGTGGGACGGATGAGGGTTCCGTAGATCTTGTATTCGTCGTCATAGCGGCGGTTGATGTAGCGCTGTCCTATGGTGCTACCTCCTGCCCATTTGCGGACGGTGAGTCGTTCAAACTTCATCATGGTGTGGGGCAGCATGGTCTCGTACCAGTCCACGGGATTCATCGAAGCGGTCTCAATGCCAATGTCGTTGTAGGGCGTGAGGTAGTTCCAGCCTTTCACGTCGCGGGTCAGGATGTGATAGGCCAGGAAACGGTGCAGCGGATTCTTTTCATGGGTGATATGGGCGAAGTCGTGGTACTCGGCATTGACGTCCTCTGGGAACATCACGTCGTAGATTTCGCATGCCTTGTCGTAGAGCTTTTCTATGGAGGTGATGCCATATTTCTCAGCCAGTATCGAGTCGGTCGGAACAAAGAGGGTGAAGCCGATGCGCTTTTCGTCGGGCACGGTGGCAGTTTCCTTGTTGACGTGCGACGTGTAGCGAATGCGGGGATAGTTTGCCTTCTCCTTCTCCCACGTCTCGTCACGGTACTGGTACAGTGCGTCGGCAAAGCCGGCTTGCTTCAGGGCACTGGCATAGATGCTGACGTGGGGGTTTTGCAGCATCATGTCGAGCACCATGCGGTTACTGCTTTCAAGCACTTCGTTCACAGGCTGGACAAATCCGTTTTCCACCGAGTCGTCCTGCAGGGCGAAGATGATGTGTGAGGTTCCGTTCAGGAAGACCACGCCGTTGCCGTTCTCATCGGTTCCGTGGCTCACCTCAATATAGCGGCGGTTCATGTTGGCAGTCGACAGCACACCGTCGTTCATGTCGGCAGTGGTGTACATGTCTTTCACCAAGTGGGTGCGCACCAGTGTGTCGCAGTCCTCAAAGGTCAGCTGCTCCAGACTCGTGAGACCTCTCTTCTTCAGGTAGTTGTTCATGGCCTCGTTGGTGGGAGCGAAGCAGGTATATTCACCATAGGTGGACAGCAGCTTCATCATTCCCGTACGTTCCACCAGTGAGGTAAAGTCGCTGAAGTCTTCGTGGGTCTTCAGGTACTGACTCATCATCTGTCCTTTGAAGGTGTAGAAGTTTGATGAGTCGGGCTCATCGCTGCAGGCGGAAACCATCATGGTGATTCCGCAACCGAGCACAACGCTACAGAATATATTAAATAGTTTGGTCATCATAATTATCTGTTCTCAATTATCATTCTCAATTACTTTGTAAGCTCAATGCTGCTATCTTCTCCACTGCCAAAAGCCTGATTCTGGACGAGGTGACTGTTCACCTTCAGCTCGTCAATGTGATAGGGCCAGTAGATGGCTTCCATACGTGACAGTTTGCTTGACAGTGCTGTGCCGCCATTCGAGCCTTTGCGTGAGACGGTGCCCACAAGATAGTTGGTGTTTCCGTCGCGTCGTGAACGGCGCACCAAATCGTACCAGCGCTTACCTTCAAACATGAGCTCGCGCTGCCGTTCTTCCATGACCAATGCCCGCATGAGCGATTTCGAGGAATAGCCGTTCCAGTCCAGGTCTTTGCTGTCCGACGAGCAGTTGCTGCGCTTGTTGATGGCGTTTACTATTTGGAAAGCCTGTTTCAGCAGGCTGTCGGCCTGCAGTTTCCCTGTAGCGGTCGTGTCTTCGCTGTTCACCATTTCAACGAGTGCCTCGGCTTTCAAGAGCATTACGTCGGTCAGCCGGTAGATAATCCAGTTGGCATGACATAAGTTCTCCGGGTAGGCTGTTCCGTAGGTGCCCTGAATCTCGGCCTTTCCCATGTTGATGGTGGCCGATCTGAAGGCGTATTTGTTAATGCCGTAGGAGTTCGACTGGCCTTGCGCCGGTTGCAGGTTCTCGTAGAACCGGGTGTCGTATTTGTTGAGGAAGATGCTGAACTTCTCATCGCTGATGTCCGTACCGATGAAGTCAGCGGGACGTGCCAGTCCGGGGAACGTCGTGGCATTGCCGTAGAACCTGCTGACGGCTCCGTTGGACAGCATGTCGTTGTCGTTCATGTAGATCAGCTCAAAGATGCTCTCGTCGCTGTTGCCGTTTCCGAAAAGCTTCTCATAGGCATTGCCGTAAAGATTGCCCGTGCTGTATTTGTCGTTGATGAGCGGATAGCCGTCAATGAGCTGGTTGTTGTCTGTGGATGCCTGCACATTCTTTTTAGCCTGTGCCTCATACTCGTCGATTTTCGACTGAATGACCAGGTCGGCATAGCGCACGGCGTTCTGATAGTCCTGCTTCCACAGATACATTTCGCACAGCATGGCGTGGATGGCATCCTGCGTGATGCGGCCATGCTGATAGTAGATCTTGGTCACGGGGTAGTGCTTCACGGCCATGTCCTGCTTGGCTTCCAGATCAGCAATCAGGTTGTCCAGCACCTCGGCAAACGGCATGGCAGGCTGGGCCAGCTGCTGGTTGTCGTCCAGATAGGGCTCGGTTGAGTAGGGCACGTCGCGGAAGGTACGGATGAGGTAGAAGTACATCAGGTCGCGCAGGGCCGATACTTCAGCTACGGTGGCGTTGAGCTTGCTTTGGGTATAGCTGGGATCCTTCTCGGCCACTTGTGGCGCATAGTAGATCACGGTGTTGCAACGGTTGATGATGCTGTAGACATCGCCCCATTTCGTGTAGGCGTTGCTGGCATTGATGTTTTCCTTGAAGATGTTGCTGATGTTGATGTCGTTCTCGTAGTTCTTGCCGCCGACGATGTTGTCGGAACGGAACTCGCCCCACACCATCATCCGGCTGACCACTTCCTGCGACTGCATGGAGGAGTAGCATCCGGCCACGACGCCGTTCACGTCGGCCTCCTCATTCCAGTATTTCTTCAGGACAATCGTCTCCAGTGGCTCCAGGTCAAGGAAGTCTGAGCAGGCAGTCGTCAGCATGGCTGCCATGCAGAAACCAAATGCTTTTAAAAACAGAATACTATATCGTCTCATATCTCATTCTTTTAGATTCTCCTTTTTTGTTCTTACGTTTCCTTAGAAGTCAACCGTTATGCCCAGTGTGTACGACTTGGCGCGTGGGGTCTGGCCGGCATCGACTGAAGCTCCGTAGCCTCCGTAGGACACTTCGGGGTCCACGCCCTTGTATTTTGTCAGGATAAACAGGTTGTTGGCACTGGCATACAGGCTCAGCCGGTTAATACTCAGTGCGTTCTTGATGACTTTGGGGTCGAACGAGTAGGACAGCTGCACATAGTTCAGTCTCAGGAACGAGCCGTTCTCTACAAAGCGGTCGCTCACCAGAGTATTATAGTTGCTTGAAGCACCATACATGGCACGCGGGATGCTGGTCTCATTGCCTTCCTTGCGCCATCGCCAGTTCACGGCCTTGCTCTGGTTGTTGTTGCTGGTCATGGCTTCTGCGTCCAGGCGGGCCAGGTTCAGGATCTTGTTGCCAATGCGATAGTTGAACTGCGAGTTCAGCTTCCAGCGCCCGTAGTTCAGCGTGAAGCCGAAACCGCCCGTCAGCTTGGGCAGCGAAGACCCCAGGTACACAATGTCGAGTGCGTTGATCTGGCCGTCGTAGTTCACATCCTCATACATGGCATCACCGCCACTGAACTCATGGTTCTTGCCTGTTCCGTCGTGCGAGTAGTTGAAGATCATGTGGATGGGGTCGCCATTGTCATCGACCACGATTTCTCCCGTCTCGCTCAGCACGAACGGAGCTGTGTGGCCTGCTGCCACAAAGTCGAGCCGTTCTTGTGGGGTCATGTCCTGGAAGGTCTCGAACTGGTATTCATACACACCCTTGTAACGGAAGCCATAGATGGCGCCAAAGGGATTGTGCAGCTGTACGCGCTGCAGAACTTCGCGGTTCTCATAGTGGAATTCCGAGTTGAGTGTCGAAAGTACGGTCTCGTCCATGCTCAGGATTTCATTCTGGTTGTTGCCGAAGGTGAAGTTCACGTCGGCGAAGAACTTGCCTTTCCTGATGAGCTTGTTGGTGTTCAGGTTCAGTTCCCATCCAATGTTGCGCATAGAGCCCACATTGCGGTAGGCCAGGGTGTAGTAGCCCGTGCTCGAAGGAATACTGATGTTGGGCATGAGCATGTCGCGGCGGGTGGAGTGATACCACTCAGCCTGCAAGGTCACACGGTCGTTGAAGAATCCCAGGTCCAGTCCCACGTCCCATGTGGTCGTGGTCTCCCAGCTGAGGTTGGTCAGACGGATGTTGTCGGGCTTCATGGCTCCCATGTCAATGTACTTCGTTCCGCTGCTGTAGATGCTCTCGTACAGGTAGTCACGGTTGGGCTGGTTGCCCACGCGGCCCCAGCTGGGACGTATGGCCAGCATTGAGAGCCAGTTGTGGGTCGGGGCCATCCAAGGCTCGTCGACAATGTTCCAGCGCAGTGACACTGCGGGGAAATAGCCCCAGCGGCGGTCAGGTCCGAACTTCGTGGTGCCGTCGGCACGCAGCGAGAAGTCGGCCATGTAGCGTCCTTTGTAGGCGTAGTGGGTGGAGAAGGTGTAGTACATAGACCGCCACTGGCTGAAGTTCGAGCTCATGCCAGTGACTCGTCCGGCAACCACGGGGTTCACAATGCCGCCCGACGGCAGCATGTTGGCATCGGTGCTCTGTCCGTTGCTGCTGCCCGAAGTCAGTTCGAAGCGTCCCATCGCCATCAGGGAGTGGTCTTTGTTGTTGAAATGGGGAATGAACGTCAGCGTCTGCTTCGTGTTGAAGGCCACGCTCTTCGTGCTGCCGGTATTGGCATTGTTCACGCCGTTGTTCCATGCCACCGTGACTAGTTCCCTGGGATAGAACTTGTCGACGTACTCATTGAAGATGTTCATGTAGACGCGTCCTTGCCAGTTCAGCTGGTGATGCTCTTCGTCCAGTCCCAGCAGGTGATAGTTCAGTTCCAGTTCGGGAGTGATGTCGTAGGTGCGGTCGTCGAACTTTGCCAGTCGGGCTGAAGCCACCGGGTTCACGTAGGTTTTCTGGTCTCCGTCGAACTCACTGGATGCCGACTGCAGCATGGTGTAGTATTTGTCGGTGTCTTTGCCCGTGACGGGATCCTGTTCATAGATGCTCATGTTGGGCATCTTGTGGTAGGCAATCGCGAGCAGGTCGTCGTAATTGCGCTTCGTGTTCGTATAGGTCAGGGCAAAGTTGGTCGAGATCTTGATGCGGTCGCTGACGTAGTAGTCCAGTGCCACACGGGTAGAGAAGCGGTCTTGCCGCTGCTCGATGACCGAACCCGTTTCATGGTCGTAGCCGCCTGAGATGCGGAACGTGGCCTTCTCACCACCGCCCGTCACCGACAGGTAGTGGTTCTGCCTGAGTCCCCACTGTGTCACGGCATCGACCCAGTCGGTGTTGTTGTTGTATTGTTCGTATTCAGAGAAGGTGGGGTCATAGTTCAGTTCCCGCAGGTTGGAGGCTGCGTCGTTCTGCTGAGGATTGAAGTATGACTCCTTCAGCAGCATGGTGTAGTCGTCGCCGGACAGCATCTCGTAGCCTTTGGGCTGGTAGGTGCCGGTGAGTCGCAGCGAGTAGGTCAGCTTTGGCGCACCCCTGCTGCCGCGCTTGGTAGTTATCTCGATGACGCCGTTGGCACCTTGTGAACCGTAGATGGCAGTGGCGGCGGCATCCTTCAGCACCGTGATCGAGGCAATGTCCTCCGGGTTCACGTTCAGCAGCTGTGCAAACTGCTCGTCGTTGGCATTGGTGATGTCGAAGTTGTTCATATCGACATTCCAGGTGTTGCCGTTGACCACGATGAGCGGGTTGGAATTGGTCAGCGAGCTCACCGACGAGGCACCGCGCAGTCGCATGGTTGTTCCAGCTCCCAGGTTGCCCGAATTGGCCACGATGTCGAGTCCGGCGATGCGTCCTTGCAGGGCTTCGTCGACGGTGGTCAGTCCCAGACCTTCAAACTCTTTCATGTCGATGGTCTGTGTGGCAAACGATATTTCGCGTTCGGGAATGGCCAGACCGCCGCCGTTCAGTCGTTTCTTCGACGTAACGGTCACATCGACGAGCATGTTCTGCGATGCCATCTTGATGCGGTATTCGCTCTTGTTGATGGGCAGCACCTGTGTCTTGCAGCCTACATAGCTGAAGCGCAGCTTGTCCTTGGGATTGCGTATTCGCATGGAGAAGTTGCCGTTCACGTCGGTGACGGTGGCCTCGATGATACGTCCTGTTCCGTCAATCTCGCAGACGGAGGCTCCCATCAGTTCACCGAACTCATCGGTCACGGTTCCGTGTACGGCCGTAATCTGTTGCGCCCTTGCCGGGCTGATGAATAATGCACAATGAATCAGGAAGACAATCACTGCCATTATTCTTCTGCTGGGTGTTAGCATCCAATTTCTTTTCATAACTGTTCTTCTTTCTTCATTCTTCATTATTCGTCAGGCCGCAGGCCGCTTTCACTTCGTCTTTCCAGTTGCTGAGCTGTGACTCGTCGTAGAGCAGCGGCCCGTCGATCTGGTGTACGACCACGTCGCTGGCATTGTAGAGCATCTCAGCATGGTTGTTGTTCTTGGCGTTCTGAATCCAGTACTCACGTCCCATCATGTTGTAGAGACCGCCGCTCTTCACCACGTGGCGGTTCTTCTTCAGCAAGTCCTGAATGGTCAGATCGTCGTCGTTGGCACTGACGGAGATGCTGTAGAAACGCTTGTTCTTCTGGTTCAGCGTTGATGTTTCGTATTTCACGCCTTCTATGGGGTTGCCTCCGATGAACACCGAATTGTCTTGAATGTGGTATTTCACGAAGTTCAGGATGCGGTTGGCCACCAGTGTGCGGGCCTGTTTCAGCAGTGTGGCGTTCTTGGCAATGGGCCGCCACACACCGTTGGTGTCGCTCAGGGCCTCATAGTCGCTCCAGTAGGGCAGCTGGTCTTTGTCGTGCAGGGCATCAATCTCGGCGTTTACCGGCACGTAGACCGTGTAGTTGTAGGCATCGAACAGTGAGCAGTTATAGTCGGCACAGGTGTAGCCGCCCATGGCCGACTTGAGCAGCGTGTTGGCACCGCCGCCTTTCGAGAGCAGGTTGAAGAACCGCTCGCAGTCGTCCTTGCCGTTCAGGATGCTGTAGAGCGAGCGGCGGCTGGACAGCGGCAGCTGGTCGTCGACCACGTAGCTCTTTCCGTTGCCGGAACGGGTCTGGTCGTAGATTTTCTTCACCGTGACGGGTGTGTTCTCTTCTATCTGCAGTCCGCCCGAGACGGTCATCACATTGTCTATGCCGGCATTCTCCACCTTGATCATGCTTCCGCCCTTAGTGCGGTAGAAGGTGTGGCCGCTCTCCAGGCTGTCAACGATGATCAGGTTGTCCAGCAGGTCGCGCAGACGGTTCCTGATCTGGTCGCCGCCGGCTTGGGCATCGGTCACCTCGCCGTCCAGCTTCTGCCTGTTGGCCACGTCATAGTTGTAGCGGTGTGCTCCCACGGTGTTCTTCTCCTTGTCCCAGTAGAACTCATAGAGAATCGACGTTGTGTTGCCGTAGGTACAGGGGTCTATATAGGTGAGCATGGCCGTGTTGGTGGGAATGATGAGGCTGTAGTAGGAGTCCATGGAGTTCAGGTAGGGCTCGAACTCCAGTTTCTCGATGGCCCAGTAGATCACGTTCATGGTGTTCTCATTGACCAGTGCCGGGAACGACACCGATGAGTAGGCCGCAGGCGTGAAAACGCGGTTCAGCTGATAGACCACACCGTTGCAGCCCATGTAGCATTTGTCCACGTCGTCTTTGGTGATGCCGATGGGCACCTTGTTGGTGTTGTCGACGATGTTCTTGAACTTAGAGGGTACGGTCTCGGTGAACGAGCGGATGAAGTCGATGTCGAGCATCTTCACCAGCACCTTCATGGGCACGCGGTCCCATGAGCCGTACATGTCCTTCAGTCCTTCGCCGTCGTGGTTCCACCAGTAGTCGAGTGCCTCGTTTGAGGGAACGAGCAGTGCACCGGCATCGTAGTGCAGGTCGCGTCCCGACGTGTTGCTGTACATGTACTGGTTCCATCCCGGGTCGAAGGCCAGTGTGGCTTCCACGGGCTGTCCGTCGGGGTCGTTCTCCAGTGCGCCGCCTTCCGATCCGGGATAGTCTCTCAGGTTGCTGTTCTGCGAGAAGTATTTCAGTGTGTAGACCTTCTCTTCATTATTATACAGGCGGTTGTACTCCTTCGTGGCACCCTCGTCGTAGTAGGGGGCTGAGAAGCGGTCGATGAGCGAGGCGAAGAGCGACATCTCGGCATGGTTATGCACAATCTCGGCCATGTTCTCGGCAGCGGTGGCCAGTCCGCCGACCTTATGGATGTAGCCGTTCTTGCAGGTGATGTCGGTCTCGATGAGCTTCTTGCCGTTCACCCATGAGTCCTTGGCCGACGTGCTCACACCGTTGGTCAGGATGCTCAGGTCTTCGTCGGTAATCTTGTTGTTGCGCATGAACGCAGGCAGGAAGTGGATCATGGGCTTTGTCGTGTTGTCGCACAGCAGCACCATGCTCTGGTTGTTGTCCTTGAAGTCACTCCAGTATTTCGTGGGTGGCATCTGGCTGGGTGCGAATCGCGGCACCGAGTCGAACACCGAGGCTGCCGTGGGGCGGCGCATGCACTGACCTTTCAGCGGCTTGGGACCGCTCACGTTGCTCAGCAGCTCTATGAGGTAGGCATTGTTCACCATGGCACTGTTCAGCAGCAGCTTCTTCTGTGCCGTTGTCAGGTCTTCATACTTCGCCACGCCCCAGTCGTTCTGCCTGAAGAACGTGTCGTAGACCGAGTCGCTGGCGGCAAACAGTGTCTTACTGCCCGTCTGGCTGAGCACGTCGGTCAGTCCCAGGTCGTCAATCAGTCGCAGGGTGTAGGTGAAGTCACCGCTTTCTTTCAGCCGTTCGTAGATAGAGTTGCCCAGCCACGAGGGCTCTTCGTAGAGCTCGTCTTTCTCTCCGCAGGCGGTGAGCAGGCAGCTGGTAGCCAACAGACTGCAGAGCCACGCCCGTGCCGTCCTTGTTTTCTGTTTCAGTCTTAGAACATCCATATTCTCTGTTTATTACTTATTTCACCAATATCTTTACGCTTGCCGTCTCGCGTCCGTTCTGTCCCTGCATGATGTAGTAGCCTGGGCCGATGCCGGACGGAATGGGGAAGCTGCCGTCGCGCATGAAACTTTGGGCCGAAACGAGCTGTCCGGCCTGATTGTAGAGCCTTACCTGCACCTGCAGCTGTGAGGCTGCCGTGAAGTGCAGGGTCACCTTTTCGCCACGGCTCACCACCGTGTGTTCGGGTGTCACGGCAAAGCGGGCCGATGATGCCACCTCGGTGGCCTCGATGCCGCTGTTGATGAAGTCGTTGTCGCGAATGGTGTTGCGGTATTCGTACCACTTCAGCTGCGCTTTGGCCGGCATGAAGATGTTGTCGTCCATGCGCAGGCGGTAGTCGAAGTGCTGTTTGCGTGTCTCGTCGCCCTTATATATATAATCGGTGTTGCACACTACGGCAATCACCACGTTGTTGGCGGGCTTGCCCTGCAGCTGCATCACCACGTCGCCTTCGCCCTCCACGGGCTGCGAGTAGAACAACCGGCCCTGCTTGGTGCGATAGCACAGCATGCACACCATGTTCTCGCCCAGCGGCTTGAAATGCAGGCTGATGATGTCGCCCACGTTGCCGCTCACGTGCAACGGTATCTGGTTGGCTCCGCTCCAGCCGGGGGTGGTGCGCCATTCGGGCCGCCACCAGCGGGCACTGTCCACCTCGTCACACCGGTACATGTTGGCATAGGGCGTGGCCTTCCACGGTTCCACCTTCTTCCAGTAGGGACTCCACTCCTGTTCCACGTTGACCAGCCAGTTGTCGTTGAGCAGCTTGCGGCAGGCGTTGCTCCACTGGCCCACGTCGATCATGGCCTGGCGTGCGCGGTACTCCATGATCATGTGGCGCATCTGGCGGTCGCCCAGCGAGTCGGCCATGCCTTCGAGCACGCGCCCTTTGCAGTAGCGCCATATCCAGGGAATCGAGCCCCGGCCCATGATTTCGCTGAGAAAGTGGGGGAACAGTTCGCCGTACTGCACGCCGCCCAGCAGGTTGCGCCAGGTACATGTTTGCTGACCACCGTTGTACATGTTCACACCTTCGGCCGACGGTCCGCCGAACGAGTCGTCGAGCAGCCATCCGCTGTAGCACTCAATGGGCATGAACGGTGCAATCATGTTGCCCGCACTCAGGAAGCCCATGCTCTCAGGCGTCTTGCCGCTCTTGGCCAGTTCGGCCTCGCCCTGCAGCCAGGTGTTGCCGCCCTCATGGAACCAGGCACTCTGCTTGCAGCCTTCAAGGTCGGCAAAGGTGGCGTGAATGCCCTCATGCACGCAGGCGTTCTGCTGCCCGATGGCATCGCTGTAGGTACAGTTGGGGTCGAAGCTGGCAATGGGGTAGTAGCTCAGCAGCACCATGGGCCAGCTGGAACCGTTGTACCAGGTGGAACTCTGCCATCCGCCCAGTGCGGTGTTGGGCTCGTTGTCGGTGCCCACTCCGCTGCCGTAGCCGTAAATCTGACTGTAGTAGCCATTGCGGGCCCGCTTGTCGGGCGGCCATCCGAACACGTTGCGGAAGTAGGCGAAGTCCTCGTCCATCTTCTTCACCAGCAGCACCAGCGAGGTGTCGGTAATGGCTTTGTTGGCATTGGGGCCTACGGCCACGCTCCACCACTCGCCGTCATACTGGCGGGCAATGTTCATCTTTTCCGGCAAACGTCCCTTCGTGGGGGCCGACAGGGTGGGGTATTCCCAGCGGAAGTCATAGTTTAGGGTAGGGGAGTATTCCGGCCACTTATAGCTGACCGAGGGGTCGATGTAGCCCATCAGCTGCAACTCGCGCAGTCCGCAGGCTTTGTCGCTCTTCATGTAGAGGCGCACCTTGGAAGCTGCCATGTCGACCTCGGTCACCGACAGCTGCTTGTCGTCGGCCTGCGCCAGTGTGGCTCCCTTCTGCCACTCCGTGCCGTCCCACCAGGCCACATAGGCATCGGTGGGCAGCAGGATGTTGGCACCGTCTTCCTTCCAATACGCGCGTACCTCCTTATATATATTCTGCTGCACCCATTCCAGTTCCACGTATTCATACGCTCCCAGCCGGTCGTCGCCGTTGTAGCTGCTCCAGTATTTTCCGCTGGCCGGATAGCGGTTGTCGCGAATCAGGCTTACGGGATTATCGTTAGACTCTACCGATGCAGTCACACGGGCAGCCGTGAGCGACAGGTTTTGCACCTCGATGGCTGTGGTGGTCAGTGTGCATGCCGTGAGCATGAGGCAGATTGTTGCAATGTGCAGTCTTGTTTTCTTCATGTCGAAGGGATCGTTTTGCAGGTTATTGGTCTTTGTGGCGGGAAGATTGGCTGTCCTCGCCATCTTTGATGGCAAAGTTACGATTTTTTTTGAATTCCTGCGAAAGAATAACAAGTTTTTTTGAATTTATCTGAAAATGTCTTCACAATGCTGAAAAATGCGTCCAGATTCTTGGAAAATTCGTCCACCCACCTTTATTTATTATACTTTTCGTTTGTTCGTTTGAAGTTTAATTGCTATCTTTGCCCCAACTTCAACGAACTAAGAAACAATAACATAACACTTTATTAATAACTAAAATTTTCTTTATGGTATGAAAACTACTTGTTTAAGAAACCTGCTTCTTGCAGTTGTTTGCCTCTTTACAGGCGTTTCCGCCCAGGCACAGTTCAGTGGCGGAGTGGAACAGTATCCTACCAATGACTGGTCGGGCTCTCCCATCTCGTTCCCCATGGCCGAGGTGGCTGCCGCACTGGGAACCGAGGCTGCCACGCTGAGTGAAGCCCTGGAGGCTTACATCGGAGCCGAGGGCACGCCCGATCCCATCCTGTTCTATGTGCAGGATGCCGAGGGTGACATTCCCTACACTGATGCCACGGCGGCTGCCAACCACGGCTTCTGGCTCGACCAGAACGGTCTGCCCCTGGCCTACGGCGAGGGCTGCTGGTTCTATGTGAGTCCCAGTGTTGACGACGACGGTGCCACGCTGACCTTCAATCTGGGTCAGATGCCCGACGTGATGCAGGTGGGCAATGTGGGCCACACCACGCTGAAGCTGAAGCTGAACGACAAGGAGGCCACCTTCACCCTGAAGCTGAGCGTTGTTGGAAAGCCTGACTTCGATGTGCCCGAACCTACCATCATTGAGAAGGACCTTCAGATTGTGGGCGGACAGGAAGTGACGGTCAAGCAGTTCCCCCGTGGCGACTACAGCAGCGATGCCGTGCATGTGAGCATTGCCGAGGCAATCAATCTGCTGGGCATTGACAACAAGGCTGGTATGGCTGAGAATGTTGGAAAGGTGCTCTACACCACCTGGTACAACGACGGTGAGCTGGAGCAGGGCGGCGGCATGAAGAAAGACTCGCTGACCAATCAGTCCACCGCAGGAGAACCTGGCTTCTGGTTCCGTGCTGTCCAGAATGCCGAGGGCGTGGAAGACGGCGAGGTGTCGGCTTTTGGCTGGAATGATGCCGACAAGTTCTTCATTGAACGGTTTGCCTACAATGCCGAGAATGATACGCTGACTGGCTATCTGGGCCAGTATCCCGGTACTTGCAAGGAGAATGAGACTTGGTTTGCCTACATCTACCTTGTCTACGGACAGAAAGCCTACCGTATTAAGTATACGCTGAAACTTGAGGAGAAGTCTCAGGGCAGCGGTCTGGCCGACTACACGAAGGTTGGCGAGGAGACGGCTATCGTTGAGCAGGAACCCACCACGGGTTACGAGGCACTGAGTGTGAAGCCAGACCTTGATGCCATTGCAGCTGCCCTCGGTTGCGAGGTAAGCGCCATCGGCATGATCGCCCTCGACGACAAGGACAACTTTGCAAGCAGCACCGCTAATAACGGCGGCTTCTGGTTCAGCGATGGCGGTACCGTCATTGCCTACGGTTCAAGTGCAGCATTCTTTATCGAACCTGCTAAGTCGGGCGACTACTCTGACCTCCATGTGGGCCAGTACCCCAACCACTTCAAGGTGGGCGATGAGTACAGCGCAAACCTCTACTTCGTCAACGGTACCAACTACTATCAGTACACCGTGACCCTGAAGGTTGTGGAGCCCCAGAAGCAGGAATACCAGTTCGAGAGCGTGACGACACGCACTTTCGCAGTGCAGCAGCTGCTCGACAACAGCTACACCATGTTCGACCTGGGTACCGTCAACGTCGAGGACATCGAGAGTCTCATCGGTACGACCAGCCCCGTGCTCTACGGACTGAACATCGACTCCGTGGCCGTGGTCAGGGGTGACTACTCGAAGGCTTGGAGCTGCGACCCGAATCCCGGATTCTGGCTCAACAAGGAGGGACGTGTCTCTACATGGGGCGACGCTAACAGTATCATGGGTATCGTCTATGCCGACGGACTCTTCCGCGGATGCCAGAAGCCCAACCTGCCCGCAGTGGGCGATGAGTTCGCTACTCAGCTCTTCCTGGTCAACGAGGAGAACAACAAGATGATAACCGTCAACATCAAGATCGCGTTCGTAGAGAGCTTGGAGCAAAAGGAAGTGGTGGGCTCAGAGGACATCGTCCTGCCGCTGACCGACGAAGATGAGATTCCTGTGGAGATTGACCTGGCCAAGGCTGCCGAGGCACTGGGTACGACCGTTGACGACCTGCTCGACAACAGCAACTACTGCTTGCGTGGCATGACCAGCGGCGGTGTCTACGGCAAGGGCCAGAATTGCGAGAATGGACTGAGCTTCGCTCCCGACGGTGGCTACGACGACCACGCCAACATCTACTTCTACATTCAGAAGGCTGGCGACAAGGTGATGCTTATGATCTACAGTCAGGATCCCGTGGCCGAAGACTTCAGCCTCGACGTGCAGTTCTGCTTCGAGAAGGATGCCAAGCAGTATGTCTACTACGCCAAGCTGGTGTCCACCCAGATCTATGCCGGTATCAATGCATTGAAGGTCAGCGATCTGAAAGATGCCACCATCTACGACCTCAGCGGTCGTCGTGTGGAGCGTCCCGTTCGTGGCCTCTACCTCCAGAAAGGCCGTAAGTTCATTGTGAAATAAACGGTTGTTATTCCCCAAAACGCGCCCCCGGTATGCTTAGAGTGTACCGGGGGCGTAGTCTTTTAGGCAGTTAGGCATTTCCTCTTAGGCAGTTAGGCATTTCCTCATAGGCAGTTAGGCATTTCCTCATAGGCAGTTAGGCATTTCCTCTTAGGCAGTTAGGCATTTCCTCTTAGGCAGTTAGGCACTTCCTCATGGGCAACGGTGCGCTGAAAAAGAAGAAGTCCGGAATCCCTTGTTGTCGGGTTTCCGGACTCTTGCGAGGTGCCTAGCAGATTCGAACTGCTGTAGACGGTTTTGCAGACCGTTGACTAAGCCACTCATCCAAGGCACCATTTGAGTCGCATGCCTAAAGCACCATTGCTTTTTGCGGGTGCAAAGGTACAATTTTTTATGAAGAGTAAAGCCTGAAGCACGAAGAATTTGCAGCGGCTTAGTGTTTTTTAACTTTTTGCGCTCCGCTTTTGCATTTGTCGCAATGGCTGCAGGGTGTGTCGGGCTTGCGGAAAGCGTTGCAGACGTGCCAACCTGCGTAGGCGGCGGCCAGCGCGATGATGAGGAAGGTGAGCAGGAGGTCGGTCATAGCTTGGAGAGTCTGCGAAGCATGAGCTTGTTGAGAACCTGGATGCGGCGGTGGCCGCGGGCAATGTCTTCGCGTACATTATTTATATTATTAAAGAAGTCGCTGAAGGCGTTGAGCATGGGGTTGGGTTGCGCGCTGTCCTCGATGGCACTGGGGTTGACCACCATGCGGATGCCCAGCGGCTGGATGGCCACGTCTACGTCGGCATCGGTCATGACGGGGTCGCCGTCGTAGTGGATGGCACCTTCATGGGCCCGCTGGATATGGATGTGCTTGGCGCGGAAGGTCTTGATCTTGGAGTTCTGCGTGAGGGTCTTCGAGAACAGGTCGTAGGCAATCGTCGGGGCATCGAGCACGTCGAAGGGCTCCATGATGATCACGTCCATGAAGCCGTCCTTCATCGAGGCACCCGGAGCGATGTAGGCATTGTTGCCGTACTGGGCCGCATTGGCACAGGCAATGAGGAATGCCTTGTGGCGGTGGGTGCCCGTCTCGTCCTCCACCACGTAGGTCTCGGGCTTGTATTTCAGTCCTTCCTTCAGCACGTTCTCCACATAGGTGATGGGGCCGCGCTTGCCGGCTTCGGCAAACTTCAGTGAGATGAAGGCATCGAAGCCCATGCCGCAGGTGCAGAAGAAGGGCAGGCCGTTGATGACACCGTAGTCGAAGGCTTCAATCTGGGCGTTGTTGATAATCTCAAGCGACTGCCGGGCCGACATGGGCAGACAAAGGTGGCGGGCCAGGCCGTTGCCGCTGCCGGAGGGAACGATGCCCAGTGCCGTCTGAGAATGGACGAGCGAACGGGCTACTTCGTTGACGGTGCCGTCGCCACCCACCGCCACGCAGATGTCGGTGTGGCGGCTCACGCAGTCCTTGGCCATCTCGGATGCATGGCCGGCATATTCGGTGAACATGATGTCGTAGTCGTAGCGTGACCGGTCGATTGTCTGCTCAATCAACTGGGGTATCTCGTCCTTCTTGTTTGTTCCCGAAATAGGATTGATGATGAAGGCAATGGTCTGTTTTTTTGCTTCGAACATGATGCAAAATTACGATATTTGAATGAAATTTCGAAGAAAAGACAACAAAAAAATGCGTTTCCCCTACATTTATTAGTAAAAAAATGCACTGTTTGAACTTTTTTGTGTAACTTTGCAGCCTGAAAGAAAATGAAACACCTATAATTTAAATGGGACAGTTACAAGAAAGATACAAGGAGTACCGGTTACCCCAGTTGTTTATGGAGAAGGGCGTCTATCCCTATTTCCGCGAAATAACGGGCAAACAGGGTACTGAGGTCGACATGGGAGGCCAGAAGGTGCTGATGTTCGGCTCGAATGCCTACACAGGTCTGACGGGCGACCAGCGCATCATTGAAAAGGCAAAGGCTGCACTTGACCGCTACGGATCGGGATGTGCAGGCAGCCGTTTCCTCAACGGAACGCTCGACCTTCATGTAAAGTTAGAGAAGGAAATTTCAGAATTTATTGGTAAGGACGATTGCCTGTGCTTCTCCACGGGATTCAGTGTCAATCAGGGTGTGTTGGCCATGGTTGTAGGCAAGGATGACTATATCATCTGCGACGACCGT
>JAEEGL015475365.1_pt1 | contig 33698 bp, 33 predicted proteins | sample 9134231 | NCBI WGS metagenome assembly JAEEGL01 (sample SAMN16246548, study PRJNA631951) | gut metagenome | biome: gut microbiome; feature: rumen; material: fiber-attached | host: Bos | place: Iran: Karaj | collected 2018-10 | reverse complement strand
TACACCAGCCTCGAACTCTCCGACCGCTACGCGTTGCTCAGAGCGGCGTTCGGGTTATAAAAAAACCTCGTGCTGGGGTCAGGCCCCAGCACGAGGTTTTTTGTTTCTTTTCCTGCCCCACTGGGGCCAAAAGAGGTAGGCGCAAAACTGCCACAAGGCTCTCAATATCTTCATGCCCTCTTCACGTACTTCAACCACTTCACGATGCCATACCAACCATTACGGATGGTATAGAAGAACGACTTCACCGGGCCGAGGTCCTCGTCGATGCGATAGGCATCATAGCGCCATTTGGCGTTGTTGGTCAACAAGATTCGCCCCAGATAATTCCATTTCGTGCGGAGCATGGCCAACTTCTCCGGCAGGAGGTAGAAATCATGCTTATCCGAGACGTTCAGCCACAACGCATAATCATTGTGCCGACAAGTCCGAACGCACATCTTTCCCACCTTGTCGGCATCATACATCACCGTCATATACGCAGGCCAGCAGCACTTAAGCATGTCACGATGTTTGACACGCACCTTACCATTCACCACCAATCCACGATCCTTCGAAGCCGAGTCCATCAGTCCATAGCAGGTATAAGAACAAGCATACCCATTCTCCTCCATGAAGGCTATTTGTTTCTGGAGCTTATCAGGCATCCAAACATCCCCTGCATCCAGGAAAGCTATCCACCTCCCTTTAGCCGCCTTCAGCGCCGAATTCCGATTCCGAGTCGTACCACTCGTATTCACCGTCTGAAGAATCCTCATTTTCCGAGCCAGATCCTTACCAATCTCATCCTTCAACTCCATCATCTTCGTGATAGTGCCGTCCTTCGAATTGTCATCCACGAATAACAGCTCCCAATCCGTGTAGGTCTGGGCCAAGACACTCTTGACACTCTCCTCCACATACTTCGCCTTGTTCCGCGACAGCATGATGATTGAAACCAAATCGTTCATCCTTATTGTCTAAAAAATTATTTTATCGAAAAACTTTGGACTTGGGCTTGACCCAAGAACCAAATCTGACCGGTGCACATAGCCGATATATTTTTATAACAGAGATACACATCAGACACCCTACCAAACACCCAAGAGTATTATGGAATACATCGTCAAATTCCGAGAAACCTTTTTTGAAACATAATTGCATGGTCTCTATGCTCACGGAAATTGCGAAGCCGACTGCCACTGGGAAAACCTGACGGTGTTTTCTGACAACAGCAGCCGTTAACAATCCTACCGGCACAAACACCACGACATTCATGATATTCTCAGGCAACAGATTAGAACCAGTCGTATCCCTTATCTTTTCATAACTCCAGAACAGCTTATAATTATATGACCTCTTCTCCTGGACATCCCGAAAAAAAACAGTGGAGCAATAAATCAGAAAGACGTACTCTGCCAATAAGAACCCCAACACCTGACGCCACCCTCTTTTAAACCCGCGCAGACCGAACAAAGCGAAACACCCTGCACAAAATATGACAAGCAACACGATATACAAATCATGCGGGATGCTATCCACAAGCTCAGCATTATACTTACCTAATGTCATTGTCAAAATACTTAAAACAGGGGCCAAGCCCAGGACCAAATCTGACAGGACCTGTCCTCTGTCAGAAATATCTCAGTTCCAAGTTCATTCTTAAACGAGGTGAACACTTTGCTTGCTCACTCAACTCGTCAAGTACATTTTTTGTTATTTTATTACCATTCTTTTTTTACAGCTTCAACTCCTCGATATATCATACGAAACCACACCCTCAATGAATCCATCGGGAAAATGGCAGCATGGCGAACGCTTTTCTTTGTATTCCTCCACAAAGAAATAAGCTTATATACGAAAAATGGATACTTTCGATAATAGCTTTTATCTTTATTTTGCCCAAAATTTCCCGTTTCTAATATGATTTGAAGAATCCGATTCGATTTTTTTTCCCACTTTTTCGACGGAGAGTAAAGCGGCATGGCTTCTTCTGGCATGCCCAACAAACAAACTGCCAACGCGGCAAAAGATCTCCATTCCGTTAAAATCCCAGCACGTTTTAAACGTTTTTCCAAAAGAGAAATAATAAGATTATCTCTATACGTCCAAAGTAATCTGCACCAATCACATATTTGGCGCAATCCTATACCCTCAGTGAAAAAATGCTGTAAGATATGAGTAAACACATAAAAAACATCTTCGTCTGCTCTCGGCATAAAAACCTGTGTCTTCCCATTCATCCATGACCTCACGTTTCCTTCATAAAAAATGGATTTTAGAACACAATCGAGCTCATTGTCAACACTTTTCCATAAATCACTTCTTAAGGATCCATGCAGTTCAACTAGCCAAGGATCTATAGTCAAAGCAAGATGCTTCGTATATGATTTCTCCTCTTCAAAAGTGGATGCAATACTCAATAAATATTTACGTGCTATGGGATAATTCTCATTGTTTAAAAATAAATCTACATCTCCTGCCGCTCTCCATAATGGGCGCTCATAGCATTGGGCTATTCCTTGACCTTTAAGCAACAGCGTATAAACACCTGCCTCCCTTAATCTTTCAATAAGACCTTCTATAAAAGAGTTCATCGCCTTATTACGTTGTTCTAATTGCAGAGCCGCCCCAACAAATATAAGAGCATCCTCTTTAGGCACTTTTATACCCCTTACGTAATCTAGGCCAGCAGCTATAATGCCTGTCACAGACTGTTCCTCAGCAATCTGATATACCTTGGAAAAGTCTATTTCATCATAACCTTCAAGTCGGACTTCTTGTTCCCAAAGCCCTCCTCGAAGCAAGTCTATAAAGATATGAGATGTATTGCCTATACGCATCCTTGCTATCAAAATCTTCTACTTCTCCAACACTAGTTTCCCCACGTTACGCTCTTCGTTCAATGGTACATTCTTGACTTTTATAGCAGGTACCGACTTGGTATTATTAAATACATTCTGCGAGATATTGAAGCCATTTCGTTGGTTCAGATTTGTTTCCGAACTAATATCAATGTAAGGAGAAACGACATCAGACTGACAATAGAACATATTCCCTTCAGCATTTAACATTGCTGCTTTTCTTGCCAAATCATCTTTAGACAGTCCGGAAATACGATACTTAATCTGGCCTGCCTGATTTTTGCCGGCATTGAAAATACAATCCTTAACTGATATTATTGAGTTTTGACCATCAATTCCCACCACACAGTTGGTAAATAGGCAAGACTCGAACCGTGTAGTATGAGTCAAGAGTGAAGTATTGATTATATCTGCGATCCTAACCGCACGTTGCGTATTGCTCATCCTGCAGTTCCTGAAAACAGTCATCCCATTATTTCCGTGGACTCTGATCAAATAATGATCTTTCGGATTCCCTTTTCCATTATCTTGAAAGTCACAGTCCGTAAAAGTTATCATTGCGATATCAGAATTCACTCTATTGGCTTCTTTCGATTGTGGATTCTTGCGTGTAATATTTACAGAAACCGCATAATTAGGCAATTTCATATCATCACTCCAATATGAACAAACATTGTTAACTGAAATATTCATAGCCGCCCGAGCATTACCTGCATCGCCTTGGTATAGTTCTATTACCTCCATAACGTTCTTGCAATACACGTTGTCAATCATAACATTATATGCACCTGCTGTACGTATATATCCATACCTTGCGGTTGGTCTGTCGTAACCATATACATTATGAATAGTAACATTATACGGCATCAAGCCATAATAATCCGGATATGGCCATTCCTTTATACCATGTTGCGACCGAATCTCCTTCCCCGTCTGTGGACGAAGGGCTGACTCTAAATTAATTAATGAAGAAACTGTCCCAGTCCATGTAATACTGTTTATATCAATATTATAACAATTCCCAAGTACATCTATAGGTATAAAAGATGCACTATTGATCCCTCGAGTTTCACCATTTACACTTACAATTTTGATGTCGAAATTTGGATTAATAGTTGTAACATGTGGCCCTCCTATTTCAATAAAAGATCCACCATTATTATTTTTCCATTTCTTTTCCCCAGTTATATAATTACAGTTACTAATAACAATACGGTTTGATTCTCGCATCGCAATTGTCGATGAAGCACAATGCCGCAGTTTATCATAAGTGTCTATGTTATCAACTATGGTTGAGCCGCCAAAATCTATTTCCAAATCCTCTTCATAACGTAGTTCAATACCTTCTGTGACATTATACGTACCTTTCTCTACATGAATAACACGTTTTCGCTCATGATGCGTTATCTGAACTTTATCATTATACCAGCAACTGCAGAAATTCCGCAATAAAACTAAAAGCCCTCCATCGGGGATTGAAAACCATTTAGTGTAAATATCCTCATTTGAAGGACAACCCGTTATTGCACAATCAAACTTAGCGTCCCCTTCAATAAAGCATTCGTTAAGATTAACCGATCCATTGCTTATGCTTCCTCCTGAAAACTTCAACACGCAACCATCTGGAATCTTTACATTTGCACTTCTGAGATTAAAATTATCTCTAATCTCATATAAAGTATTATTACGAGTAACTTGTTCAGAAAAGCTCTTTTCTGTCGTCAAAAGAATATAATTAGGAGCCCGCTTCGCGAATATTTGCTCAGCGGATGACAATAAAATAATTAATATTAAAAGATGTTTTTTCATCTCTCAGTTATAATCACCCAGAAAGTCTTAAAGATTAAGCCTAAATCATAAAAGAAGTTATGCTTCTCAACGTATTCAAGATAAAGCTTAATCTTCTCCTGCATAATGACCTCTATATAGTATTTCTCAGGATCTTCAGCCTTCTCCATTAGTTCATTTTCATTTCGGAACTTGATGGAGGCTGGATCTGTTATTCCTGGGCGCACATCCAGCACGTGCATCTGTTCTGGTGTCCAGTAGTCCACATAATGGCGCACTTCCGGCCGTGGACCAACGAGACTCATATCACCAATGAACACATTAATAAGCTGGGGAAGCTCATCCAGTTTGAACTTGCGAATCCAATATCCAGAACGGGTAACTCTGGGGTCACGACCTCCAATGGTAACAAGGCTACCCTTATCTGCCCCAACCCTCATAGAGCGGAACTTAAAAATACGGAAGTCCTTATTGTAACGGCCCACACGAACCTGCCTATAGAATACAGGTCCTTTTGAGTCCAGTTTAATCCAAATGGCAATGATTAGGAATAGTGGACTTAACACCACTAATCCTAATCCACTTGCCACAATGTCAAACAGTCTCTTCATTAGATGTTCTTAATGATATCAACAAAGTTGCTAATCACATACTCCACATCCTCGTCCGTGAGGCAAGTATGAAGAGGTAATGTCACCTCGTTCTCGAACAGATGATAAGCATTAGGATAATTCTTGATATCAAAACCAAGAGCCTTATAAGCCGTCATCATAGGAAGCGGCTTATAATGGACATTAGTAGCGATACCTCTCTCAGCCATCTGTTCAATCACCTTATTGGTCTCTTCGCGAGTCTTTCCTAGCAGACGTACAAGATATAAGTGGTGGGAACTGCAATGATCTGCATCCTTATGGTTCAGTACTGCCACATTACAATCCTTTAGAGCAGCATTGTATTTGGCAACTATCTCATGTCTTCTCTCCAAAAGCTTCGGATAACGCTCCATCTGAACCAGACCTAGAGCAGCCATAATATCCGTCATATTGCACTTGTACCATGGGCCAATGATGTCGTATTCCCAAGCACCTAATTTGGTCTTTGCAAGAGCATCTTTATTTTGGCCGTGAAGAGAGAAAAGCTGACCTAAACGATAAATTAATTCATTCCAGGTCTCACCATCTTTCTTAGGGACGGTGGGCATATAGTCTACATCCGTAGGAACTACATCATTACCAAACGGCAGTTTCCATGTCATAGCTCCACCTTCTGCTGTGGTAAAGTTCTTCACAGCATGAAAGCTGAATGAACTAAAGTCAGCTATCTCACCAGCCATCTTTCCTTTACGGTATGCACCAAAAGAGTGAGCACAGTCAGCAGAAACAATAATGCGACCAATCTTAGCCTGCAGAGCATTATTGGGATGGAACAATGCTTTCTTGCACTCTACAATCTCATAAACATGATCGTAATCAGCGACTACACCTCCCAAATCCACAGGTGCAATCACCTTGGTTTTCTCCGTAATGGCTTTCTCTAATTGGTCATAGTCCATCTCCACGGAGTCCTTCTGAGAGTCCACCATCACCAATTTGCAACCCACATGCTGAGTTACAGAAGCTGTAGCTGTATAAGTATATGCCGGAACTATCACTTCATCATCTTGCCTCAGATCTAGAAGGTGAAGAACCATCTCCATAGCTGCAGTAGCAGAATTAAGGCACACTGTCTTTTCAGTATGCACATACTCTGAAATCTGCTTCTCTAGTTTCTTTGTACGAGGGCCAGTGGTAATCCAACCCGAGAGAATGGCTTCTCTAACTTCTTTAGCCTCTGCCTCCGTCATATCTGGCGGAGAGAAGGGAATATTTCTAAGTTTCATATTCATAGCGAACGCTTATTTAATATTATCCATATCAATATGTTTGTAGGCATTCCAGTCAATGGACTTATCGGCCGTTTCAAAGTCCACAAAAACGAATTCCTGAATGTACTTCTTAAATTTTTTATAAGAGCCTTTTAGTCCCACTCTGTTCTTAAATTGCCTCATGCGTGAAAGTTGAGGCATTTGAGGTTGACCAGGATCAAAATCTGAAGGATGGAAATAGGAAAGAACGTAAGGATCGCTCTTCGTCCATTTCCTCAGCAGGTAATACGGCATTACTCTAAAATAACCTCCCCCCGAATAAACAATCTCTCTTCCCAAAAGATGCCCGAGACATATCGGAAACTCCTTTAAGTCCCCACAATGCGTTTTTATTATCGAAGGTTCTGCTGGATAGGAAGGAATTCCACCGAACTCGTGCTTTGAAGGGAATACAGAACTATCATATTTGAAACCCAACTCAGCCAACACATCAAATGCCCAGAGGTTCTTTGTGGTGATTGAGAAAGACGGTACACGGAAAGCATTCACCTCTTTTCCGGACACATCTTCAATCAAGCTCTTGGCCTTGTAAGTATCTGCCTTGAATTCCTTTGGTGTAAAGCGGGTTGCCAATTCATGCTGATAAGCGTGACAGCCCAAGTGATGCCCTGCAGCTGCTATATCCTTGATTACCTGAGGGTGATGCTCTGCAATCCATCCCACACAGAAGAAGGTTCCTTTCATGTTTCTCTCTGCCAAAGCAGATAGAATCTTTTCAATACCTTCATAGATACGCACCTCGTGTTTATCCCAGTCAAAGTCACGGGAGTAATCATCGTGGTTATACCAATCTTCTATATCAAAGGTTATAATTCTCATTGCTTGCCTCCATCCATATCTCGTTCCTCAATAACCTTTACCACCTTTGCTGGTCTACCTGTTGCAATAGTCCATGCCGGGATATCTTTTGTCACCAAAGAACCCGCACCTACTATTGCACCTTCACCAATTGTTACACCAGGCATCACAAATGTTTCCATTCCCAACAATGCTCCTTTCCCAATATGAATCTCCCCTAATCTATATGGTAGATCGGCATAATTATCCCCCTTCCTATAATTACTTAATACTCGTTGATGACATAGTAAACGACAACCATCTGCGATGTGCGCAAAATCATCCACATAAATCAAATCTGCATGATTGACGTCAATTGACACATGGTCTCCAACATATACATTATCTCCAACATGACAACCGAGTTTCCTCATTATCTTGGCTCTGCGTTTTCGAGTATTGAAAGGCTCATAAATGGCATAATCCATGGTATTAATAATGTGCTTGCGATATATATTACCGAAGAATTGCTTAATAACACGCCAAAGACTTACCTGACCATATTCTTCTTCAGAATAATGATAACCCATAGCTCGCATCAACTTGTAAGTTGTGCTTAGTTTCTTTTTTTCACTCATTTTATCTTATACTAATGATTAATCTATTACACTTCTTTCTACCTTGCACCCACACACGATATTAGCCAGTTTTTTTAGATTCACCTCCCTTGTCAGGTGCAGCTGGGAGTATTCGTATCCATTTTCGCCCATTTGGCGAAGAGCGTTAGTGTCTAGCTGTGCAATTTCTTTCATCTTCGTTGCAACATCATTTACATCAGACGGTGAAGTAATCCATCCACACTCCCCTCCACATATAATATCTGCAACATCACTGTCCTTTTCGACACAAGCTAATACCGACTTGTGTGAAAAGAGATAGGCTGCGGTTTTAGAAGGAACGGCTCTCAATGCAACCGTAGGCAACAAGGGAAGAATCATGACATCTGCCTTTGATTGTATTTCTCCAACTTGTTCTGCCCGTGCGTCCATGAAAACTATAGTATCGCTACCAGCAGCTTTGGATTTTAATGAAGCTAATTCATTTCCGCTTCCAGCAAAGACTAGTCTGGCTTTATCTATATTGGCAAGCACAAAAGCATCTAACACTAAATGTAAATTGGCAGCCTTGCTGATACTCCCAACATACATGAAAGTAAAAGGCTCGTTACCTTCTTTTAGAGAAGGAGCACTTTGGTATCTACTCTCGTCTTGCCAATTATAAACAACCTCTATCTTATCTGGATCAACCTTTCTTGTCTTAACAAAGTACTCTTTGATCTTCTTCCCTATCACTATAGATACCGTTGCGTTATTCACTATCCATTTATCCATTGGCAACAGGGATTTGTAAACCAATTTACCAAAGTAAGGAATTTTTTGCAAGAAAGGCTCTGGGTAAATATCCTCAATATGATTAACAACGGGAATATTGAATTCCCGAGCACATTTGATTATCATTTTCTGGGAAAAGAGAGGAAACGCACTGATGTAGATAACATCTATCTCTTCATTGTGTTTCTTAATAAACGAAACAGCTCCTTTGCCAAAGCTAATGTTCTCTTTCCATCTGCCAGAAAAGCTTGATTTTGGATTAGTATATGTATCCATAACAATCCTCATGAACGGCCAAGATGGGTTGGTAAGTTCCTTCCCATCAAACTTATATCCATAAGGTCGACATGGTTTTGAAGTTAACACGGTTACCTTGTGTTTCTTCGATAGTTCTATAGCCAGATCTTTTGTGATAGTTGACATCACAATTGGCTCTGGGTCAAAAAGATATGTAATTATCAGGATATTCATTTAACGTCTTTTATTAATCTATACATTCTCCGATTAGGATACGTTACAAAGTCGTAAAGAATAGAAAACCCCCAGGCTTTATAAGCAGCCAAAGTATTTTCATTGTTATAATAATCTGTCGTTAATGACAGCCTAGTCACATTATGGTTTCTCAACTCCAATTCTATCTGCTCAAGCAGTAACCGTCCGATTCCTTTGCCTTTCAATGAAGGGCTGATACCTATTAACCCAATTTCTCCATAATCCTGAGTATCCTCCACCTGACCGTTGTCTTGTTTCTTCTCTAAATTATTGAAGATGCGGACTAACGCCTTGGGGCGCGTAAAGACCAGCTTAATGCCTTCCCACATAAAGGGTATTGGGTGTCTCTTTATGACACTCTTCAAGAAGCCCTTTGTCCGCAACCTTCCAACCACGTACCCCACAACCTCTCCGTTAAGTACCGCGAAGAAGGAAACGGTATCAGGATGCCTTAAGACATATTTGTAATAGGTCTGTAAAAATGATAAACCCAACGTTGACATAAAGAAGTTCGGAAATACCTCAATATGTTTTTTTGCCAAAATCTTATAGTCTTCGACTCCGACTTTCCTGAACTTTATTTCTTCTGTAACCTTATTATCCACAATGCTCTTGCTAAACTATTCTCTTTATTTTTACTTTCAGACTACAGCCGTCCACTTTACATAAAGCCCGCCCGCACATGAAAAGCGTATCATCAAATGAAGAAAAGTACTGAGGGAACTCGAAAGTACCAAACTGCATAATGGCCGGCCAAAAGTCTTTCTTAGCAGCAAATACTTCTTTCCATTGAAGCCCATTTCGCGTCACCCACACATGAGAATATTGATTCTTATTCACCTCAGAGGGTTCAATGGTGGTAGATATGAAAGCAGTGTCACCAGCCTGTCCACCTTTGATTGCTGATCCTTGTATTGCCTGCAATTCAGTTATCTCAAGTGTCTGACGGTCAATTTTCTTAATTACATTAGGCATATACTGCGAATCTGTCGCATAAACCAAATATTCTGGATAGAAGAACAATTGGCAGGAACGGTACTCTTGTCCTCCTCGGAACAGTTCGTGGAAAGTGGCAAATTCATCCTCTGTATAACCTATAATGCATTCATTCTCCCTATCGCCAGTCAGGCACCATATCCTATTAGTGTACTTATCGTAGAATACGCCATGAATGTGGTTGATATTCCCTTCTTGAAAAGTAAAGACCTTTTGCCATGAATCTCCCTGATCAAAAGAGCCATAAATATGAACGGCGGATTTTTCAACATTTTGAAAGTATTCTCCAAAAAACACATGCCCATTAGACAGCACACACAAGTTCAATGTTTTTGAGCCCCTAGGAATATTTAAAACCTTGTTAATAGTATTATTTTCTGGGGAATACTTAAAAATACCTTTTTTTGCGACAACTAAATACTTATTCTCCAATCTATACATTCCAGTAATCTCTGAACGTGTTAAACGCCGAAGAATGTCAAATCTGGAAAAAAAAGAATAAATACCATTATGAACCTCTGCAATATACTCTATTCTATTCTTTGTAAATGAAAATTTGTAGAGCTTGTGTCCCTTTGCAATTATACAATAATCTCTATCAACACCGATAACTTTTCCTGGTATGAACATTTGTTTTACGCTAAGTTTGTTTTTATTGCTTCAAACAATTCCGAGACTGAATACGTCTTAATAATTGTGTCCGTTTGTAAGGAAGGAAACGTATTAAAGAAATTTTGATCCAAAGAGTTAGTTATAATTGCAATCGGAACTGAGCCATTGTATGCGGCTTCCAATAATGTCGTCGATTTTCTTGCAATACAGATATTATTAGTTAAAGACATATTATAGTCAGTAATAATATCCAAATTCAATTTTTTATAATTATCAGGATTATCAGCAGGGTGAAATTTTAGGAAAAGCTTAACACCTATTTCTTTTAATTTTGGAATAAGTTCTTCAATAATATGAATGTGTACATATATATCTCGGGGTTCTGTAAAGAACACTACCATTCTTGGATGAGGTTTTGTGTTATCTAATTTAAACATTTTATTAGCCACATTTTCATCCCATTTAAATTTGTCTGTGTTGTAAAGGGTGTTTAGATGAGTTGACGCCTCTTTCCCTGTGGTATAGCAAAACTCGCACGAAAAACCTTTAGGGAATTTATACCCGTATTCTAATCCATGAGGAATGCAAATAGTTTTCATATTATTCTTGGCAGCAATCTTTTCTTCAACAACAGAGAATCTGTCCAAATTACTACCTGTATAATATGTTTTACCATTAAAATGGTGTAAATAGTTATCTAATAGTTCTGAAAACAATTCAGTATGCATAGCTCTTTTCCCATACCACTGATACATTAGACTAACAGTTCCTTTACCTACCAAAGGTTCATAGAATTTTGATATCAACTTAAAATCTCTTACAGATTTAACATATCCTCTAAAAACCCAACCAACTCTAGACCTCCGAGAGAATAATCTATAAATAGAATCTTTTGAATTAATATCCTCCATTTCTTTATGGATATTATCAAACTTTTTAAATCTTTGAATTGATTGCTTCGATCTTTTCCTTAACACAGTAATATTATCCGCTTCTTCGAAATGCTCATTTGTGCCGCGAATAACAGACATCTTATAAATGAGATACACAAAGATCGCAAAATTGTATAATAAGGACTGACATCTTAAAAAAGAAGATTTAATAAATCCTGTATTATTACACCTAATATTATGAGTTTTTGCTATATGATTTGCATAAAACATCAAATCCATACTAGGATTATTAAAAACAATTTCATCAACTGGGCTATTGTTTTCAATGAAGTACTCTAAAGTAAGGTACCTTTGAACATAATACACAAACATTTCATTTACACAATAGTGATCTATGAAAAATAATTCTGATTTTTTATCAGAATACTTTAGGAAGTCCCCAGAAAACAGGTTTTCACGCTTGTACTCGGTATCACCTAGATAGAGACTATTTCCTTTTATTGTTAAAATATTCATAATAACCGTTTTGTTTGAAAAAAAATACAGTAATACGATTCTTTCTTTTCGGAAAACCAAATACTATCTTTTAACTCTACCACTCGCATCACCACCCATGAGGTTCTCCACCTCCTGAACAGTAACCCAGTTATAATCTCCCTTCAACGTATGCTTTAAGCAACTGGCTGCCGTAGCAAACTCCAAAGCTTTGCGGTCATCCTTATAATGAAGCAATCCAAAGATAAGGCCTCCCATAAAGGAATCGCCACCTCCTACTCTATCTACAATATCTGTGATATCATAACGTCGGGATTCTATCAATTCCTTTCCATTGTATAGCACACCACCCCACGTATTGTGGTTGGCATTGATAGCTCCACGAAGCGTTACCACCATCTTCTTGCAACGAGGGAAACGTTCCATCATCTGCTGGCACACACTCAAGAAACTGCTCTGGTCAACATTGCCGTTGGTCTTGGCCGCATCAAAGTCCTTTGGCTTAATGCCAAAGACCTTCTCACAATCTTCTTCATTACCCAGAATAATGTCAGCTCCAGCGACCATTTCAGGCATCACCTCAGCAGCAGTCTTACCATACTTCCATAGATTGCCACGGTAGTTGATGTCGCAACTTACTGTTACTCCCAGTTCATTGGCTGTCTTGATGGCTTTTAAACACTCTGCAGCAGCATTAGCTGAAAGTGCAGGGGTTATACCCGTCCAATGAAACCAGGTGACATCTTTCAGAATCTCTTCCCAATCTATAGAGCCAGGAACTACCGTGGCTATGGAACTATCTTCACGGTCATAATAAACCTTTGACGGACGGGCATTACTACCTGTTTCCAGATAGAGAATACCCATACGTTTACCGGTTCTCTGGATATGGTCAACACAAACCTTATGCCCTCGCAAATCCATAATGCAACGTTCTGCAATAGGGTTGTCAGGCAAACAGGTTATGTAATCCGTTTCCAGACCGTAATTCGCCAGCGATACAGCCACATTGGCCTCTGCACCAGCATAACTCACGTCAAACCTATTCGCCTGAATAAGTTTGAGGTAATCGGGTGCGCCAAGGCGCACCATTATCTCACCAAAGGTTACTACTTTCATTTTTCTGTTTAAATGTACTGATAAATGGATTCTACATCCAGCTCATCATAAAGAGAGCGGGTAAGCGAAATGAGTTTCTGACCTGCAAAAGCATGATAATCTGCAAAGAGAGTACGGTTCTCTATTGTCAAGGCCATCTCCTTCTCAGAGAGAATGGTTGACGGATAGCCATCATAACCAACAATGTAGATATTCTTGCTTGACAGATTAATTGCAGTCTCTATGGCGACCGTTGTGCAAGAGTCATAATAATGCTCTGTGAACTTAATCTCTGCCAGCTCGAAAGTCTTATCCATAGCAAAGTCTGGCACATCGGTACCAAGTTTTCTGGGATATGGGGGTAATACACACTTATCGCTAAATGGCAGTCTGGCCTTTTCTACAAGCCTCTTTGCTTCACGGCCTACCAAGCAGAAATACTGGTGTACATCCAAATCTTGATATTCTGCAGCATGACGAGCTGTAGCAAAAACCAATGCTACAGACTTCTTCTGCTTGATGAATTCTGTGATAGCCTCTTTATGCTCCAGAGGCGACTGGCCTCCACCAATGATAATCACATCGTCAAACTTCTGCTCTTTCAGAATAGGATACTTGGCATTATCCTTCACTTTATCCTTGCGGTTCTGAAGGCCACGGACAATGCTGTCAAATGAATAGATACGATTGGTTACCAGCTCCATCACTTCCTTCTGAGGAATAGAGTTAGCTCCAGAAATCATATAGGGCAACTGAGTACCCCAGCGGTACTTCTCATACAAGGGAGTAAATGCTGTGATTACATCACCCAACACATTGAAGTCAACCTCAAGGCCCTGTTGTGCATTCAGGTAAGTAAGCAACAACTCCGTATTCAGATTACCAGCACCACGGCCCATACCCAGAACGGTACAATCCACATATTCAAGCCCCAAGTCAATAGCTGTAAGCGTATTGATAAGTCCTAACTGAAGATTGTTATGACCATGGAAGCCAACAGGTACAGTGGTATTTGCTCTTACCTCTTTTACGATTGTGGTCAGTTCCTCTGGTTTCATACCGCCAAAACTATCCACCATACAGAACAGGTCTGCCACACCATTAATCTGATTCAGCTTCTTCAGGAAGCCAGGATAATCCGTCAGCCAACGGCTCATGTACATGCAATTGAAACCAAGTTCAAAGCCCATAGCCTTGATGGCCTTGGCAAGAATTACGGCCCTGTCAAAGTTCTTGGGATCAATTGCAACACGAATCATATCCACAATACCCACTAAAGGTTTGATAAGCATTTCCAAGTCTTCAGGCTTAGTGCTCTTTTCATTGAGCATCACATCAAGCTTCTTCGTGCAGGTAGCACGAATATGCTTCAGTACGCTCACAGGGCAATAGCCATATTTGCCCATATACTCCTTGGTGGGATTGTTGCGATAGCCCAATTCCAGATAGTCAATCGGAAGGGCATTCATTGCCTTGATATACGCATCAACCGTTTTGGAATCAAAATCCCAATCCGTGTAGTAACCGCCATCGCGAAGAGTTGCGTCAAAAATCTTAAACTTGCTCATACGCTTGCTTATCTTTCCAGGAAAAGACACATAATTATTTCTGCAGTTTGGCTGCCATTATCTCGTTAACCTTCTTCAAATCGTTGGGTGTATCAACCGCCACAGTCTCACTGTCCACTTCAATATACTGAACTTTGTAACCATTCTCAATGAAGCGGAGGATTTCAATATCTTCAATGGCCTCTATCTTGGCCTTGCCATACTTCTTACCGTAGTCGCAATAGAACTTCAATGCGGCAGGAGTAAATCCATACACGCATACCTGTTTGTAGTAAGCGTAGTCAATACTGCCCTTGGGGTAAGGAGCGGTAGAACGGGTCAGATAGATACCAATGCCTTCCTTGTTGGTAATAACCTTAGGTACAGTGAAGTTCACCACATCCACGGGATCATTAATCTTGGTCATCAGGTTGGAGACCTGAAGTTCTGAATTATCAAAGAACGGCAAAATAGCCTTCTCCATTACCTCCGGCTCCATCAGTGGCTCATCACCCTGAATGTTCACATAGAGATCAGCCGGAATCTTCTCGGCTACTTCACCAATACGGTCAGTACCAGTACGATGACTCGTTGAGGTCATGATACACTTCATGTCGTTCTGGATGCAGGCATCATAGATGCGCTGGTCGTCAGTAGCGACATATAACTCGTTAAAATACTTCACCTGTGAGGCGTGCTGATATACCCACCATATCATGGGTTTGCCACAGATGTCTGCCAAAGGCTTGCCCTGGAAACGAGAGCTTTCGTAACGGGCTGGGATAACTCCGATGATTTTCATTACCTTATCTTTAAAATATCATTTTGTAATTAACTTGTCGTAATGTTCTCCATTAACTTTTTTTGTTTGGGAGATTTCGAAACAAACTTATATATAATTAAGGAATATATAATAGCCAAGTCCAGATTAAGAGAGATGAATTCATTCCCCGCCCAAAATACAACACAAGGGGGAAGGAGCAATGTAAGTGAAACCAATGTTTTAAATGTAACGGTTCCTTTTTGGGGGCCAAGTCGAAATATCATGTTAGAATACAATATGATAAATAATATCGTCCCCAGAAAGCCAAAATCATATACAAGGCGAGCAACAATGCCATGAAATCTTGACTTTTGCTCTCCTAAAATCCTGTCATATTTTGCAAGTCGTTCATTGTTTATCTTTTCCCCTCCGTATAATTTCTTTTGTATCATAAGCGCAAGACCACTACAGTTATATAACCCCCATGAATTATACTCAAACTTATGTCTTTCAAGAATGATAGGTGCATTTTCCTCCCATTGAGCGAAATAATCTAAAGCAGAAAATAATGTTGTTTGCTCTGTCTCATCTAGAATTGCTTCATTCTTTGAATCTTTCGTATAATAATCTGAAAACCTTGAATCAGAGATAACACCGAGTCCTACTACAATGGCCCCAAGCATCACAATAGCTACGATAGCGACCCCCTTTTTCATTTTTTTACTCAACAATGGTAATAAGAAAAACAAAACGGTCACATACAAGATAATGTATTGGGCAGATACAGAGCGGGACAAGGCTACTAACCCATTTAACACAAGACAAAAGGATAAAAGAAAATATTTTATCGCTTTCTTAAAATTTCTCTTAACCAAATAATAAAAATGAAGAGATAAGAAAAAATATCCCAAGGGAGCGACAAAGTTTCCTATCGTTATTAAACTATGAGGCACCATAGTTTCCCATACATCTGCGGCACCACCTTCATTCTTATACTCCTGAACAGCAATTGTCCCCATTATCAACATTGGGAGAATCTGGGATAGAATATATGCATATACAATGATAACAAGGATTCCCAAAAAAGTTGTAACATTCTCAACAAGGGACAGTCGAGATAGATTAATACTACCAGTTTCTATCTTATTTACATCGCTATAATTCCTAAAACCGCGAAACAAAATATATAATAGAATAGCAATGTATATAGTGTAAATAACAGTTGAAAAGTCCCAACCGGGCTGACGTCCTACCATATAAGCTGCCACTGACGTGAAAAGCAAAATGCCCATCAGCACCGTCATAATTGAATGTCGATGTTTATTAACGATAAAATAAAAAACTGACAATACAATATATATCATTTTCTCATAATCTTAAATACGATTTCTTTTTCGCTTTCGGAGAATGAAATAAACCACCATAACAATCCAAGTAGTATATTGAAGACTACTATCTCCAAAAAGAAAGAAAACAATGAATCCGGTATCATTTGCGCCACATGCGTAGTTGCTACGGTCAACGCAACCGTAATAATGGCAATAGGTGATAACCCTTTCACTATTTCTTTCAGACTAACGTCAATTTTTCTAATGATAAAGTATATTACACATATAATCTGTCCCAAAACTATGGAACCGGCAATAACATATGCATAAGAGACCAGTGTTATACCTTCCCAGAAGAAAACAGCCAAGAATGCTAAAATAAAACCGGCAAACAAAGTCACAATCCTAAATTTTAATTTATTAGTGGCAATCTGTAGCAAATAGCTGAAATCCAGCAATAAAGCTATCGTCATTGGTAACATCACAATCAAGGCAACTATATACGCATCATGGTATCCCTTGCCTGCCCACATATCAATAAAGTACTGTCCAAACAAGATGAAATTTGCCATTATAAAGAATAGGACATATGCTTGTAACCGAGTAACTTTATATGTAGTCTTCTGTATTGTTTCATTGTCATTTTTGAAGGTATTAGATATATACGAGGGCAGGAAAACGTTTGTTATCGCTGTTGAGAGTGAACGATAATTTAGGATGAAAATCATCGCAATTCCCCATACTGCCACAACATCTGACCCTTGGAATAAGCCAATGATAAACTGGCCAGAATTATATTGAAGGTGTTCAAATACAGATACAAGGAACATCCACGCTGAAAATGTGATCAAACATCTTATCATCTTGGATTCATAATTTTGCAAAGAGAACTTAAAATCCAGTTTTCTTACCGAATAAATATAAAAGGACAAATAAGTCAACAGGTTAAACAGTGTCACAACTACAATAGCCCCTACTGACTTAATATGTACCAAGTAAAGCAGAAGTATAAGAATTGCCGGCTGCAAGTAGGTGCGAATCAGATTAACGCCATTTTTGAAAATAAATCTTTCGTGAGCAATCAAAACTGATGCTGAGATTTGAAGCGGGAAAGTAAAAAGAAGGTTAATACCGCATAAATACATCATTATCTGTATTTTAGACACTTCCTCCACGGTCATGGTCGAAGAGAATAACTGTGGAGTGAAGAAGCCCAAAACACAACAAACAGATAATGCCAAAACACCAATCAGAACATATATAACTGAAACCGTGCCATATAGTTTATACAGACTTTCCTTGTCGTTTTCAGTGTTGTACTTAACTGTATATCTAGTCACGGCGCTACCAAAACCAAAATCCAAAATGGCCAAATAACCTACTATGGACATCACTAGTGAGAACAGACCGTACTCGTTCTGTCCCAATGCCCGCAGTAGGAATGGGGTATAGATGAACTTGACCAGAACGTTTGAAACCATCTGGCCATAGCTCAACAATACACCTCCCTTCTTTTGCGATAACTGCATGACTATGCTTCTTTTACAGGAACTGTGAATCTGTTAAACAAACGGCTTCCTAAAAGACACCTTCCAACTCCCATAATAAAAGAAGTAATTTTTTCATTAATTATGTACGAAATAAAAGGAGTACTATGGTATGCGACACCCATAAACTTTTTAGGAGTTGATTGGTAATCAATGTTCTTATCAGAAATCAATAATGGACTCTTATCAAGAAAATATGCTCCAAAACGATATACAGACTCATTAAACTTTGGTTGCAAATCAGATGCCAGCATTATCATCAAATCCTCCTTATCAGCTGGCCTGTAGCAAATATCATCAAAGACATACATGGCTGGGCCAACTAAAACTGTAGGTTTTTTCCAATAGACACTTTCTATTCCAATGGTTGACCAAAAACACACGATTTTATTCATGTGGTCAAGTAAATCATATGTGCTTATGTCACTACTTCCTGGTATAACTGTAACATTGCTGTATTTTTCTTCCAACTTAAGCAAATCTGTCTGATACTTGTATTTGATATCCTTTAAATTGGGATGTATCCTTAAATAAAAATGTATCTTGGGGCCTGCATGTTCAAGCATATATTCAATACCGTCTTTCTGCGAGGGAAATAATTTCAGAGAATCCCATTCTGCCCCCACCGCTGCAAATTCATCTTCTGATGAATTGAAAATACCTATGTTTATTTTCGTATCGTCTATCGGTGGTATTTTCCCTTTCGTTTGATTTTCAATGTAAATCTTATCTCCTGCATATTGACCACCCCTACGACGCTCATAGAAGCTTTTGCCAAGATCAATTTTCTCTTCTTTCGTCATATTATAATGATCCCAGACGAAGTCTCTTCTCTCAACATTATATTTGATGTCATGGGGAAGATGGTCTTCAAATATCACTTTCTTCCACTTTCCGTTAACACGGGTACCTTCGTACAATTTACATTTAAGACCTGTAGTATAACAAATATCCCAAATTGCACGGACTTCTTCATACCTTCCATTAAAAGAATGGACCTCATCTGGTTTAAAAACATCTATTAGATTATACACCGCATCAACCATTGCTACATCTTGGGCAAGATGTGCATCAAAATACTTTTTTGAGTCTATCTCAATCAAAGGGTTTAGGTTACGCGTAGCAGAAATATACCCAGACATAATACTCATACCAATATTAACCCCACGATAACAGATGGCTCTTAATTCTTGAGCAGTGGTATAGTTGAACTTCCTATCATTGCCTTTAATTCGATATTCTTTTAACGAGGCGAATTTTACATTATGTATATCAAGCACCTTCTTTGTGCAATGGGAACAGTATTTACATAAAGCCCGACTACCACCTCTATTAAACAAACACAATTCATTCTGCCCGCCACAATAAACGAACAAAACTTCATTATCTTTATTTTTAGACAATTCTATTGCTTCATCTAATAATCCACCCATAAATGTGGAATTAAAGCAAGAATAAAAATAGAATAAATGTCTCATAATTATATAATTCTCTGGCCTTTTATATATAAGTTAATTGGAATCAAATAATAACGGCTCACACCACCTACCGGCTGTTTTGTGTCGTGCGACCATGTACGCGTGTTATAAGCTATATACTTTTTCCCGTTCACATCAATTATCCCTGGTACAACAATCATCCATTTCTCATCATCTTTCAACCATTTGTTGAAATTAGTATCAATTTCCGTACAGTCTTTTCCTGCATTGTAGTATGCCTTTACGTACGCAACGTCGCTTTTATTATTTCCATCTCTGTTATTCATATATGTAGGTAGTAATAAATCATACTGCTCATTTACATAAGAGGCAGCACTATTATAAAGATAGTCGCCTGCTAAAGTATCTATAACTGATTCCAAATTACCTTGTAGATCAAAGCGAGCAATGCCGTTTAAACGGTTTGTGCCCTCTTTATTCCATAGCCTAGTGTAAAGATACAAGGAATTTTTTCTGGGTATCATAACATTCTGAGTATCATGAAGCCTATCAGACAGCAAAACGTTTTTTTCATCGAAATTAAAATCATAACCATTCTTAGATTTCCACATACAAAGCTTGAACTTGTTTTCTTCCTTAATGTTGGCAATCAGTCTATACGGAAATTCTATATCCGAATCCAACACAAATACATACTGCTCTTGAATTCCGTTTTCGATTAACAAATTGCCACTCCCAGTCGGTAGTTTTCTTGCCCAATGAATAGCATCAGTGGAATACGCGAAGAACAGTCCCTGATCTATATCCTTCTCGCCTGAGTTGACACCCATTGCTGCATAATACATATAGTACAAATCATTCCTGACTTGTATAATATTGAAGTAGTTGATTATACGGCAATCGTATTCAGAAGAACTCTCATCAAGATTTGACATAATCTCAATCGGAGCTTCCGGAAAATCCACAAAATCCCAAAAACCAGAAGGATTGTCATTATAACTCCGCTCGCATGCAATCAATAAGAAAGAAATAAAAAAAGTAAAGAAATATCTCATTCTTCCACCTCCTATAGTTCCTATTCTATCATATCTAAAGAAAATCGTTCTCCCATTTCAAGATCACGGGTAGCTGGTTTGCCAAGTACCTCTGGCAAATTTTTAGGGTGCAGTCCATAACCAGGTCTTACACTACGAACATTCTTCTCAGTAATAACATCACCAGCCTTCATATTCTCTGCTACATACAATGAGCGGCAGTACTCACGGCCCTTTATCTTTGATGGATCTGTGGGATAATAAATAGTCCCAAGAGCTTTCTCTACATTTCGTATGTTCTTGACCATCTCTGCAAATTCATCCTTAGTCATAGAGAAGGTGGCATCAGGTCCACCTATGCATCTGTCAATGATAAAATGTTTCTCTACGACCTCCGCTCCTAATGCTACTGCCGCCATCGGTACAGTACTACCTTCTGTGTGGTCACTCAGTCCCACCTTCACACCAAAGCGTTGTTTCAGATCAGGGATTGTCAGAAGGTTCGCATCCTCAATAGGCGCTGGATATGCCGATGTACACTTCAAAAGTGTCACATCATGATTTCCTTCCGCAAAAATAGTGTCCAAAGCCAGTTTAATATCCTCTTCCATGGCAATGCCTGTAGAGAGAATTATAGGCTTCTGTTTTGATGCAATATATTTAATGAGAGGAATATCTGTAATCTCAAACGATGCTATCTTATAAATAGGGTTATTAAGACTTTCGAGCAAATCTACTGCTGTTTTGTCGAAAGGAGTTGAAAAACATGTTATACCTTCTTCACGAGCAACACGGAATATTTCCTCATGCCACTCCCAAGGTGTATAGGCTTTTTGATAAAGACTATAAAATGTTTCTCCCTCCCACAAGCCTTTACCAAGTACAAAGTCTGGCTTGTTACAATCCAACGTCAATGTGTCTGCCGTATAGGTTTGAATCTTAACTGCATCGGCACCCGCTGCCTTGGCTGCACGTATAGTGTCCAATGCTATATCCAGATGCTGATTGTGATTAGCCGACATTTCGGCAACAATGAATGTTTTGCTCATATTATTGTTTGTTCAAAATGACTGCTCCCATTGAGAGTCCTACTCCAAAGCCTGATATAAGTATTTTGTTTGCGCCTTGCAGCACTCCTTGCTCCTCAGCTTTTACCATTGCAATTGGTATGGAATTGGAAACCGTATTCCCTACTGTTTTGATATCAACGAAGAACTTTTCTGCATCAATACCGCAACGTTTTCTTACAGTATCGAGCATATATGCATTGGCTTGATGGAAAACGAACAAGTCTATATCTTCTTTAGCGCATGCATTATTTGCCAGTGTTTCTTTAACTAATTTGGGAACTTCAAAGGCTGTAAAATTGAAGATAGCTTTACCGTCCATATAAATATGGTCATCATTCCTTACAAAATTGTTATCCTCATCGTACTCGTCCTTACCATCTTTTTCCGGGTGTCTTGATGCGCCATTTCTTACTATTAGACTCTCTGCACCAGAGCCATCAGTACCATAGGAGAAATTACCAATTTCAAAATTCAAAGCTGCTCCACAGGTTTCTGATGTTACTAACGTAGCTGTTGCACCATCTCCAAATATAGTTTTATTACCTTTGTCCTCGTCCGAGATATATTTGTTATAAGTTTCTGCAGTAAGTAAAAGGACTTTCTTAGCTTGTCCTGAAACTATAAAGCCCTTAGCTATTCCCAGTCCGTATACGTAACCAGAGCAACCTAAATTGAAATCAAATGCACCACATCGTTTTGGAAGCCCCAGACGATGTTGCAAGATACAAGCTGTGCTTGGAAGCATATAATCTGGACTTTGTGTACAGAGAATTATATAGTCTATCTTATCTCGGTTTATTTGATAATCATTAAGCAGTTTGTCTGCTGCCCAATATGCCATATCGCCTGCTGTTTCATCATCTCCAGCCAAATGGCGCTGCTCAATACCCACCTTAAGGGAGATCTTTTCAACACTCCATTCAGGGTGACGTTTTGAAATGTCCTCGTTGGTTCTGATGTGTTCGGGCAAATAGCTTGCAATATAATTGATATATGCTGCCATAATTATTTCTGAGAATTGATATAATCCAGAATCTGACGTGGAGTGCTCAAACTCTTCCACTGTTTCTCATCAATATCCAAATCGAAATTATCCTTTATGGCCAGCATCATTGACATTCCTGTCAGCGAATCAAATGATCCTATTGTACGGATATCTGTATCGGCATCAAATGTTATCTCAGCGGCATCATAATACTGCTCTTTCATCAACTCTGTAAATTCTTGTAATTCCATAATCTTATTATTTTAACATTAAAATTGAAAATCTTTTCTATGAGCTCTTACATAAGTAATAAAAGCTCGCATATCGTTTTTCCCATCTGCTTCGGCAAGGAACTTTTCTCTGCTTGCTATATATGAAATAAACTCCTTGTCAGGATCCTTAAATTGTTCTGTTTGTATCTCACATCCTAGATAGCTGTCAAGCACCAGTGCATTTATATTTGAACGATGGATTGCTCCATGAAGATAATTACACTGTATATCTGTGTCAAAGACAAACAGGAGATTGTTATATGCGAACTCAAGCCCTAAACCCGAATTGAGTTTTGTAGGAAGCATATAATAACCTAACTCTGCTGAAGACTCATCAATGTTAATATCCGTAAGATTAGTAACTCCAATGGGTTCTTCACCTTTCCTTACCAGCCAGTAGGCAACATCATCCCGGTCGTTAAGTGATTTTACAAACTTAAGATGATTTTCCAATGGAATTATCTCTTTGTTATACATAAACTCACGTATTGTCGGATCATTTCTCCATCGCCATACTTGCTTAATCAGATCATCATCTATATTGATGAGGTTTGTAAACGTATAATCGCTTACTCTATAAACTATCTTTTTGTCTATTTGCATATTATTCTTCCTATTGTTCTTCTTTAAATGACAAATGATTAAAACAACCAATTTATGATTTTTCATTCCATATAGAATGGATAATCACATCCTTGTATTCGCCATTGTAGAAGCAATGGTCTTTCAACGTTGCTTCGCGAATAAAACCTTCTGATTCAAATATTGGATAGAGATGAGGACGCAGATCAAATGCATAGGTATACATTTTATGTAAGCCAAGGTCTTCAAATGCCATTTTCTTGAGCATCGTCAGATAATTGCTCCAATGCTCTTTGAAATGTTCCTTCTCCAGCCGTGTATCCATAATAAAAGATATTTCAGCGTTGTTATCTATCCAATTGATATGGACAAGCCCACCGTACCCTATGCAGACACCCTTCTCCAAATAGGAGAAAAGTATCTGATCGGGCTTGGGATTGTCATACAGCTTGGAAACAACATTATCAAAATAACGCTGCTGGTCATCCTCAGTAAGAGGTCGAGCCTGACGTAGATGATATATCTGCTCGTTACGCCACTTCATGATGAGGAACCTATCCTCATATCGAAGCGGAACAATAGAAAAATCACCAATTCGTTGTTTCTGCTGATGTAAACAAATATATGCTGACATATAGTTTATTTATGAAATAAATGGTATTTCATCTCTGCCAACTGCCAATCGGTTAACGTATCAAGATCCTGCACCTCAAGTTCAGAAAGGATTAATGGGGCTGTACGCTTGCACCAAGCAGTCTTCTCGTCAATAAGGACCTGTGTTTTTACAAAATAGAACTGACCTGCGTCATGATAGACTTTCTCTAAATCTTGTGTCCTACACGTGAGGTATTCTGGATATTTCATTTCCACTATGCCAGACTCATTAATTCTCAAACTGCGCTGAATTGGATAGGAATACTCTACCATCGTGAAGCATCCATCAATTTCTTCTGATAGCTTTGTGCAGGCCTCTTTGAGTCTCTCTGAAGTAACAAAAGGAGCTGTTGAGTATAAACAGCAGATTATATCAAAATCTTTTCCTAATTGCTTATAAGTATCGATAACCTCCAATAAAACATCTACTGTTGTTGCATAATCATTAGCAGTTTCCATTGAACGAAAGAATGGAACAGAAGCACCATAATGTTTGGCGACCTCTGCTATTTCTTCATCGTCCGTTGAAACCATTACCTCATCAAAAAGTCCGCTTTTGAGTGCAGCCTCTATCGAATAGGCTATTATCGGTTTACCAAGGAAATCTTTTATATTCTTCCTTGGGATGCGCTTACTGCCTCCACGAGCCGGGATAATACATAGCTTTTTCATTTGCAAATAAATTCTTTAACTTTTTCAATAATCCAATCCTGCTCCTCTTCAGTCAAGGTCGGGAACATAGGCAATGCAAGACACTTGGTATAGTAATCCTCTGCAACAGGCATATCACCGTCCTTCCATCCTAAGCCCTTATAGTAAGGCATAATGTGGGCAGGGATATAAAGTACCTGAGAGAATACATTGTTATAACGTAGGAAGTCATACAGACCTTTACGCTTTGCTGGGTCAACCTGAATGATATACAGATGGAAAGCATGAACCAATCCATCAGCACGGAAAGGAGTCTTAACAGCAGTACCATTGAAAGCCTCATCATACTTTTTGGCAATCTCATTACGACGCTGAATGCTCCAATCCAAACGCTTCAACTGGCTAATACCAAGCGCAGCCTGTATCTCAGTAATTCGGTAATTATAACCCAACTCCTGCATCTCATAATACCAACCACCATCATTCTTTTTCAAAAGATTAGGGTCTTTGGTAATGCCATGAGTACGGAAAAGAGCAACCTTTTCATACAAGTCTTTACGGTTGGTTGTAACAGCACCACCCTCGCCAGTTGCAATATGCTTCACAGGATGGAAAGAGAAAACAGTGAGGTCTGCATACTTGCAGTTACCTACCATCTGTTTCTCGCCCTTGCTATCAATAAAACTGCCGCCAGGTGCATGACAAGCATCAACCACAATAGCAAAGCCGTATTCATCTGCCAACTCACGCAGTTTTTCCTCATCAATGGGATAACCGGCAAAGTCAACAGGAACAACGGCCTTGTATGTGCCTTTAGGTGATGCTTTCAGAATCTGCTCTAACTTATCCAAGTCTATGAGGAAGGTCATGGGATCAATGTCGCAGAACACGACTTCAGCACCCTGATAACGAAAACCGTTGGCAGATGCAACAAAAGTGATAGGCGTAGTGATAATTTTATCACCAGGCTTAATATCAAGAGCCATAGCGCATAGGTGTAGCGCTGCTGTGCCATTGCTCACCATGCAGGCGTATTTACATCCAAGGTAAGTGGCGAATTGTTTTTCAAACTCACCAATACGGGGACCTTGGGTCATATAATCGGACTTCAAGGCTTCTACCACAGCCTGTACATCCTCATCAGTAATGTGCTGATGTCCATAAGGAATCGGTTTCTTTATCATTTTGCTTTAAAATTATAATCAATATAACGACGTATCTTTTCACGGAGTGTTTCTACGGTCTCAAACATCGGGTTGTTGTTGGAACTATAATGGAAATCGTCTGGAACAGGCCTGGCATTATAATACTCCGCATATTCGCTCTTACTTTTCTTAGCCACGTATGACATGAAGGGAATAATCACATAAAAATCACGTGCCTCCAAAGTATTATCAGCATCCGTCTCAGCTATTATATCATCAGATAATTTTTCTCCTGCCCGTTTCCCTATCTCTTTTATTGCCATTTTAGGTGCGATTGCCTCCACAAGATCTGTGATTCGATATGAAGGCATTTTAGGAATAAAGATTTCTCCTCCAAACTGTTTTTCTATAACATAATACACCAAGTCAACAACCTGCTGATTAGTTATCAAAAAGCGGGTCATACGCTTATCTGTGATAGGCAATTCACGCCCTCCAAGTTTGCAACGTTCCATAAAGTAAAGAAATACGGAGCCTTTAGCCCCCATCACATTGCCATAACGAATAACCGAGAAATGTATATCCTTCTTACCCACGATGTTATTGGCTGCCACAAAGAGTTTGTCAGAAACTAACTGAGAAGCTCCATAAAGACTTGCTGGCGAACACGCTTTATCTGAGGACAGAGTTATTACATTCTTTATTTCCCACTTGAGAGCACATTCTATTACGTTTTGAGCGCCAATAATATTGGTTTTAATTGTCTCGTCTGGATTGTATTCAGAAGCTTCCAGGGTCATTAATGAAGCTGCATGAATCAGTATATCGACCCCTTCACATGCACGCATTAAGCGTTCTTTGTCACGAACATCACCTACAAAGAATCGAAGTTGAGGATATTGTTGCTTTGGATAAAGGCGCATCATTTCCAGATGCTTCATCTCATCCCTAGAATAAACTATGATTTTCCTAACTCCCGGATAATCACGAAGGGTGATATCTATAAACTTGCGACCAAAAGTCCCTGAGCCACCAGTTATCAATATGACTTTATTATCAATGTTCAGCATATGGGTATTTATTCAACAGGATCAAAATAAGTATCAGGGCGGTTTGGATCAAAGCAGGCATTAGCCCAAATCACCGTTACCATATCTTCTGTGTCTGAAAGATTGATAAGGTTATGAGTATAACCTGCTATCATCTCAACAACCTCAAGCTTATCTCCACTTACTTCATAATTAAGTATAGGATACTTATTTCCATTTTCATCAACACCCTCTTTGCGGAGCTGAATCAAACCATGTCCACTCACCACCAAGAAACGCTCAACAAGGTTGTTATGCCAGTGCTGTCCCTTTGTGATGCCTGGCTTGCTGATATTAATACTAACCTGTCCGTGATTCTCGGTATGGATAAACTCCGTGAAACTACCCCTATTATCAATTTTCATTTCCAAAGGATAAGAAATCTTTTCCTTAGGTAGGTAGGATGTATAGGTGGAATACAAAGCCTTACGGAAAGAATCACTCACGTATGGAATTTGGAGGTTAGGACTTGGCCTTCCTTCATCAAATGAATAGAGAAGGTCAGCAATGTCACCCAAACGTACTTTATGTACATGAGGAACATAGCAATATTTTCCTTCCTTGAACTCATCACCTGTGAGTGCGCCAATCAATTCGTCCACTACATCGTCAATATAGACCAAGTTCAGCATCACATCCGGATCATTGACTTGAATGGGAAGGCCATTGGCAATATTATGGCAGAATGTAGCTACTGCAGAGTTATAGTTGGGCCTGCACCATTTGCCAAACAAATTAGGGAAACGGTAAACCAATACTTTTGCTCCTGTTTCTTCAGCATATTTGAACATCAATTCCTCCCCCGCTTTCTTGGATTGTCCATAGGGATTATCAAGAGCAGCCTGGCTGGATGAAGAAATCATCACGGGACATGTGTTCTTATATTTCTTGAGCGTATTAAGGAGAGTTGTGGCAAACCCAAAGTTACCCTTCATAAACTCTGCAGGGTCTTTGGGACGGTTTACTCCTGCCAGATTGAATACAAAATCAGCCTCCTTACAGTAGGTCTCCAAATCATCCGGTTTTGAGTCAATATCATATTGGAATACTTGCAAGCCCTCTGCTGGCACCTTGTACCAACGTGCTTTGCCTGTTGCGATATTCTCCAACTGGGCACATAAGTTCTTTCCCACAAATCCTTTAGCTCCTGTAACAAGGATTTTCATAATTATACAAGATTGGGAATTCCATTTAATTCGTTCTGGATATACTCTAGGGATGCTATCTTAGCCTTTGTCTCTTCCAAATTCAGACGACGAGTATTGTCGCTATTGAATTCTTCAATGGCAACACGCTTTGTGTCGCCCTCCTTAAAGAACTTATCATAGTTCAAGTCGCGGTTGTCAGCTGGGACTGCATAAAAATTACCCATATCAATAGCTTTGGCAGCCTCTTCCTTAGTCAAAAGGGTCTCGTACATCTTTTCTCCGTGCCTAATGCCAATCACTTTAATCTCTTCCTTCTTACCACCAAACAACTCACACACAGCTTCCGCCTGTGTCTGGATGGTGCAAGCAGGTGCCTTTTGAACAAGAATATCACCATTCTTGCCATTCTCAAAGGCAAAGAGTACCAAATCCACTGCCTCTTCGAGGCTCATGATGAAACGAGTCATCTTCGGCTCAGTCAACGTAATCGGATTGCCCTTACGGATTTGGTCAATCCAGAGGGGAATCACGCTACCGCGGCTGCACATCACGTTTCCGTAACGGGTGCAGCAAATCTTTGTATCACCACTCAAACGGCTCTTGGCCACAGCTATCTTCTCCTCAATCGCTTTGGTAATCCCCATCGCATTGATAGGATAAGCGGCCTTGTCCGTGCTCAGACATATCACACACTTTACGCCTGCATCGATAGCAGCGTCCAGCGTATTGTCCGTACCAATTACATTGGTCTTCACAGCTTCCATGGGGAAGAACTCGCAGCTGGGCACCTGCTTCAGCGCTGCCGCATGGAAAACATAGTCCACGCCCTTCATAGCGTACTTCAAAGTACTCTTGTTCCTCACGTCACCAATATAGAACTTAATCTTATTGGCCACTTCTGGCATACGCGCCTGAAAATCGTGACGCATATCATCCTGCTTCTTCTCGTCGCGCGAAAATATACGGATCTCACCTATGTCGGTTCTGAGGAACCTATTCAACACTGCATTACCAAAACTACCCGTGCCTCCCGTAATAAGAAGGACTTTGTCGTTAAATACTGACATATTATCTAATTCTTAATTGTTTAAATCAACTTTAAAATTTGCGCCAAACCTTTGAAGCCCCAAGGGGCTGGCCTTAAGCCAAAGATTCACTCTTTCCTCCACACCATCTTATTTACTATACCTGTGTAACTTTGGATAATCTTGACAACCTTGGTCGAAACATTCTCTTCAATGTAATCTGGTACAGGTATACCATAATCTCCATTCTGATTCATCGTCACAGCCGTATCTACCGCCTGTAGCAATGACTTCTCGTCAATACCTGCTATAAAGAAGCAAGCTTTATCCAAAGCTTCAGGCCTTTCTGTACTGGTTCTAATACAGATTGCGGGGAAAGGATGACCAACGCTTGTAAAGAAAGAACTCTCTTCCGGTAGTGTACCACTATCGCTCACCACTGCAAATGCATTCATCTGAAGACAATTGTAATCATGGAATCCCAGAGGCTCATGCTGGATAACACGCTTATCCAATTTGAAACCTGAAGCCTCAAGCCTTTTCCTTGATCTTGGATGACAAGAATACAAGATCGGCATGTCATACTTCTCTGCCATCTTATTAATTGCATTAAACAAAGATAAGAAATTCTTCTCAGTATCTATATTTTCCTCTCTGTGCGCAGAGAGCAGTATGTATTTGTCCTTCTCCAAGCCTAAACGCTGGTGAATACCAGATGCCTCAATTTCAGCCAAGTTCTGATGAAGGACTTCAGCCATAGGCGAACCAGTCACATACGTTCTTTCCTTAGGTAAACCACAATCAGCGAGATAGCGCCTTGCGTGTTCAGAATATGCTAAGTTAACATCAGAAATAATATCCACAATACGCCGATTCGTCTCTTCTGGTAAACATTCATCCTTACAACGGTTGCCAGCTTCCATGTGGAAAATAGGAATGTGGAGGCGCTTCGCTCCAATTACCGACAGACAGCTATTGGTATCGCCAAGAACCAAAACTGCATCGGGTTTGGTTTCAACCATTACCTTATAGGATTTGTCAATAATGTTACCCATAGTAGCACCAAGGTCATCACCCACGGCCTCCATATAAATATTAGGATCTTCAAGTTTCAAGTCCTTGAAGAATACTCCATTCAGGTTGTAATCATAATTCTGGCCTGTGTGAGCTAGCAAGCAGTCAAAGTACTGACGGCATTTGTTAATCACAGCGGCAAGACGGATAATCTCCGGTCTTGTACCAACAATAATCAGAAGCTTCAACTTCCCATCATTTCTGAAATGTTTCATATATAGCGTATCTTAATTACTCAAATATGTACCTTCACAACTACTTTCTTCACCTTCATTGGTGTATCAACAGATAACAGTGGCATGTGACCATCCTGTGGAAACAGTATGGCAAAATAGCCATTACCCAACAACAATTCTTGATGGTTAACACCTATCCCTACATAAAAAGCAGCATCTGTCTCTTTCTTGTAGGGCTTTATCTCTTTCAAATACTCCAAAGGTAAACTACCAACTATTTCTTCTCCACTAATGAGGTACTGGATGTCAATATACTCACGATGTGCCTCATAGCCATTTTCGTTGATTTCTTTGGTAGTGTATTCTGACACAATGGCTTTGACGCGTGGGATGATTTCATAAACACCATTCTCTATATCTGGTTTCACATCTCGTAGCCATTCAAGCCCTATGCGAATATCTTCAGAGATTCCAACATATATGTCAATGTTGTCTATCTTGTCGTAAATCATATTTCTTCATATTTGTTCTGACTGGCAGTATCGAACTGCATCGCGACGCGACCACCTGTGCAGTCATTAAGAGGTCTGATGGAAGATGTTAGAGGGTTGATGTACTCCGTTTACTAATAGCTGAAGCATGAAAACAGCCCTACAACGTCTATTTATGCTTTTTATAACAAGTTTTTCTTCTCGATGTCTTTGAAATATTTGTATGTGCCATGCTTTAGCTCATCTGTGGCGGCTTCATCGCACACAATGATGGCATGGGGATGCTGCTGAAGAGCACTGATAGTCCACATGTGGTTTACAGCCTCCTCAACACCATGCTGCAATGCACGAGCTTTATTGTGTCCATTCACCATAATCATTACCTGCTTGGCATCCATAACAGTTCCTACGCCAACAGTAAGGGCAGTCTTCGGAACTTTGTTAACGTCGTTATCAAAAAAGCGACTATTAGCTATGACTGTATCTGTTGTTAGAGTCTTCTGGCGAGTACGGCTTGTAAGGCTAGAACCCGGTTCATTGAACGCAATATGACCATCGGGGCCAATACCACCCATAAACAGATCTATTCCACCTGCTGCCAGAATAGCCTTCTCATAGTTCTCACATTCTACCTTCAAATCCTTGGCGTTGCCATTAAGAATGTGAACATTCTCCTTCTTAATGTCAATGTGACTAAAAAAGTTGCTCCACATAAATGAGTGATAACTCTCTGGATGATCCTCTGGTAGGTTTACATATTCGTCCATATTGAACGTAATCACGTTCTGGAATGATACTTTACCCGCTTTGTTCAGAGCAATCAGCTCTTTGTACATACCCAAGGGTGAACTTCCTGTAGGGCAGCCCAACTTGAAGGGTTTGTCAGCCGTTGGGTTCGCCTCGTTAATACACTTGGCCACATAGTTTGCAGCCCATTTCGACATACGCTCGTAGTCTTGTTCAATGATCAATCTCATACTTTTTTTGTTATTAATTGTTTGTTATATCCGAAGGACCTGCCACTAAAAAGCTAAAACAGGGGGTTTCCAACGGAGGTGTTTTTATTATAATTTGATACAGGTCTCACGCTCAGTGACACCCTTTATTTCAATATTTACTTCACTCATATTATCCGTTATAGCAAGAAAACAGTTCTCTTGTGCTTTCTATATATGCTTGATGCACGGTGTCAATAATCTCTTTAATATCTTCATAACCATTATCGTCAAGGCATCCCATATCACTCTGGCTTAGTCCTTCTGATGCCTTATAGCATATCGGTCTAGAAAAGCCATCAACATTGATGGATACCATCACATCATCAGGATACTGCTTATCATCAATACTGATACTGATGTGCTTGTCGTTGACTATACGCTGATAACCCAAGTTAAGAGCTATTTGATTATGAAATCTTTCTTTGTTCATTATTGTGCTAAGAGCCTGGCTTCTTTTAGTTTCTTTACAAAGGGCAGGATTGTCAGGCCTTGTAGGAACAACCTGAAAAGAGCCTGCCCTTCTTTACAATTTACTATCAAATGGCTGCCTCACGGCAGTATGGCGTTGTTCTTCTTTATTCATGGAAATGAAAATCCGCCGCGGATTAACCGAAAATCAGAGATTGGTTATGGGCTGAAGGATCATCGCGGGGTATAGAGGTAGAGTAGGGCGGATGATTGTGGTTCAGGAAGAAAGGCGGATGGGACCATGTCTGTAAAATACTTAGAAAAAATTTGGTGGATTCGGATATTTATGCTATATTTGCACACGGAAAGGGATATCGATATCTAAATTCATCCTAAGTACAGGTCTTTTTGTTGAGGCAAATTCGTAATATGCTGAGTAGTAGATGGTTATGGTCTACGGCTCGGAAAAGGAATATTTGGCAATTATGGTTAATGGTTAATGGTTCATGGTTCAGGGTTAATGGTTAATGGTTGAAGCAGATGGAAAACAAGCAGAAGCGCACGACTCTGAAAACTGTTCATGAGATGTTGGATGGGATGAGCGTGGAACTGGCAGAGAAGGTTCATCTGCTGTTCATGGCCAACTATATCGACTACTCAGACTATGACTTCCGTGATGAGAATAAGGTGGAGAGCTATTGCTGGTGCTACAGAGACCTCTTTGAACTGAAAACAAAGGCGTCACAGGAAATCGTGAACAGTCAACTCATCGAGTTCTTGGATGAGTGGCGGCAGGATGCTCCCTCTCTTTATCGGAAAGCAAAGGATGATATCTGCTATTGGATTACCGATGAGTGGTATGGCTTCGAGTCGCCCATGCAGAAGGAGATAGAATCGACTTATCAAGCAGCCTTGAAGAAGAAAGATGATATGGCTATCGCTTTAGTCTTGTCGCCATTTGCCC
>JAEEGL012364958.1_pt1 | contig 33698 bp, 24 predicted proteins | sample 9134231 | NCBI WGS metagenome assembly JAEEGL01 (sample SAMN16246548, study PRJNA631951) | gut metagenome | biome: gut microbiome; feature: rumen; material: fiber-attached | host: Bos | place: Iran: Karaj | collected 2018-10 | reverse complement strand
GTTGGATCGCGCGTCGAAAAAGTATGTCGTGGTGCTGGATACCGAGTCAGTTCTGCCTCCGGCAATTGTCACTCAGTGGTTGGCGGACGGTTGTTTGATAATGTGTCAGGATGTTGCGGTACCCAGGGTGTTGTTTAATAAACCTCTCGTGGCGGGTACTTACAAAGTGAAGATGGCACTTAAAGCCATTAACGATCGTGATGTGACAAAAGTGAAACCGAAAGAAATCCAAAAGCTTGTGTTTTCAGGAAAATTGGTGCCGCAGCAGGATAAGTCGAGGAAATACGTCGTAGTATTGAATGTCGAAGCAATAATACCCTGAACGGGCGTTGCACCCAATTCGGCGGCGGCGGTTGGGAGTGTCAAAAAATCTAAAAGCACCGAGGTTTCCTTTATAGCTTTGGCGCGACGAAAGAGCTTTATCAGCGTATGAAGGTAGGCGGGGATAACTTTTATATCCCCCCTCTTTTTGTAGCATGAAGGTGAATTCGCCGTTGAAGCTTTCGAAGAAAGAGAGAAAACTCATGATGAGAGCGTATGAACGAAGGGTACAGAATAACGGGGAAGAACTGAATTGGAAAAGTGATTGCGAGTGGGTTCTTGCCCGTGAAAGCGGACGGAGTCGGTGCGGGTCGGCATTATATTGAATTCACTTTGAAGAAATAAGGAAAAACAAAGTACGATTGACGATTCTTCCGTTTTTTGCGAGATCGCGCTTAGTTGCCCAATGGTGTAACGTCAGTACAAAAGACACCGGCTCTTTTGTCGAGGTTCGAATCGGGCAACCGGGGATTTTGAAGCGGCGGTTTGTAAAAAACCGTCGCTTTTTTCGGGTTCTAATCTAACGGAAACGCCTTTCGCCGTCCCCTGTCTTTAACAGCTTGGTTGTTTAAACTCCTGAAGCTCCAGCGCCTGTGCCGGCATTTACTTACCCCCTCACAACCTTGAAATTCTCCACGTGAACGTTCGGATCCGCCGCGAAATTCACTTTCACCGACCACTGCGCTTCCAGGGCACTGAATTCCGACAGACAATTCGCCAACAGGTAGCTTTTCAGGTAGGGATTGAGGATGACGGTAAAGTCCCCGCCGTTCGTTGCGCGGCACTGACGAAACAGTTCGCGTTGGATTTGAAGCGACAGGTTCCGCGATGATTGCAAACGTCCTTCGCCGTTACAGTAGGGGCAACAGGAATAAAGCTGACTGCGCAGGCTTTCCTTGTGACGCTGGCGGGAAATTTGAATGAGCCCCAGTTGCGTCACGGGGAAGACCTGAACGCGCGCGGTGTCGTTCTCGAATTCCTTCTCCAGAAATTCATGCAACAGACGGCGGCTCTTCGGCTGACGCATATCGACGAAATCCACGATGATAATCCCGCCGATGTTTCGCAACCGCACCTGTCTGGCAACTTCGCGCGCCGCTTCCAAATTCGCCTGGAAGATGAATTGCGACGGATCGGCTTCGTTCATTTTGTGTGAAGAAGTGTTCACGTCGATCGAAGTTAAGGCTTCCGTTTCCTGGATGACGATTTCGCCTCCCGACGGTAACGGCACGCGTTGCGAAAACATCTGCTCCAGCTGCGGCTCCACGCCGTAACGCTCGAAAATCGGAATCGGCTCCTTATAGAGGACAATCTTTTTTCGCAAATTCGGTGCCAAACGCTCCAATTTTTCCCTCAAATACTCATAATCCGCCTCGCTGTCAATCAACACGCGATCAACGTCGTCCGTCAGAAAATCGCGCACCGTTCGTTCCAATAAATTCGGTTCGTGATACACCATGCACGGACGTTCCGCGGCGGCGGTTTTTTGTTGCACCGTCTGCCAGGCGTCAAGGAGAAACTGCAAGTCGCGCGTAATCTGTTTGACGGAAGCATCGGCGCACGACGTGCGAAAAATAACGCCCATACCTTCCGGTAACGTCAGTTTATCGAGCAGTTTTCTTAAACGGTCGCGGTCGCGCTTGCGGTCGATTTTGCGCGAAATACCGCATTGGCGCGAATACGGCGTTAAAACAACATACCGCCCGGGCAACGTAATGTTCGTCGTTACGCGCGGTCCTTTGGAACCGATTTGGCTTTTGGTCACCTGCACCAAAATGTCGGTTCCGACGGGGATTTTTGCGGGCACATCCGCCGTTAAAACACGTTCGCGATCGTTGGAACCGTCATCGCGATTGATAACTTCGATGCTTTCGTCGTTGTTGTTTTCGTTAAAACCCTCGCCGTTCAACAGCGGCAACACATCCCAATAATGAAGAAACGCATTCTTTTCCTGACCGATGTCCACAAACGCCGCCTTCAAACCCGCTTCCAGATTTTGAATTTTGCCCTTAAAAATCGCACCGTGCAAATCCTGATTTTCGAGCGTATCCGTTTCGAAGTGCTCCATCAGACCGTCGACCAGCAAGGCGACGCGTTTGTACGGTAAAACGCCGTCGACGACGATTTCCGAATAGCGCTTATCGCGCTTGAAAAAGTTCAAAATGCGTTGCAGAATGCCTTCGTTTTCTTTCGAACGCTCCTTCGCGGCGTCCTTCAAAGCCTCGCGTTTGACGTCTGCCGCCGGCTTTTTCTTTTTTTCAACGCACGGAATACCGTCGCTCTGTTTTTTCGATCTTAAATATGCCATTTTTTTCCTTTGTACCGCTTCCTTCAACGTACCGATATGCCTTTATTCCGCATACGCGGCAGGTTCCGCAGATCCTTCCGTTTTCTTGCCTTTTCACCGTTTTTTAACCAACACACTGCATTTTCGGCAAAATTTTCACAAAAGCACCGACTTTACACAAAAAAATTACCCTTTCGCCCAACCGTCCGTCCGACGAAACCGATATACACTCTGCACCAATCCCTGCGCAAAACAGCATGTCAGCAGAAACGAACCGCCGTAACTGAGAAACGGCGCCGGCAAACCGGTAATCGGCATCAATCCGAGCGTCATTCCGACGTTGATCCACACATGGCTCATCATCAGTAATCCGACACCAACGCACAGATAACATCCCAGACGGTCGCGCGCCATTAAGGCGACCCTGAGATCAGCGAAAACGAGAAGCGCGTAAAGCACAAGGATAAAACAGGAACCGCACAAGCCCGTTTCTTCCGCCAAAACGGAAAAAATAAAATCATCCAACGACGCCGCTTTCGGCAAAAATCCCAAACGCGCCTGGGTATTGTGTCGCCAACCCTTCCCGAATAAACCGCCCGATCCGACGGCGATCAGCGACTGTTTCCGATGCCAGCCGACTTTGACGCCCCCGGGATCGATTGCCGTCGGTACGGCAAACGCCAAAATGCGGTTGCGTTGGTAATCTTTCAGCGGCAGAAACGGCTTCAGGCGCGACGGTTGTTGTTGCAGTCGGCAATAATAGCCGCGCGTATCGCAGACAATAAGTGTTAAAGCAATCATGAAAAGAAGCAACAATCCGAAGAAAAACTTCAACGTCAGGCGGGAAACAAACAATAAACCGAAAACAATCAAGGGAATGACCATCGCGGAACCGAGATCCGGTTGCAGGAAAATCAAAAAGAATGAACACGCACCGACGAACAATATGAAACAAACCGTCGATAAGGCTTCACGGAACGTTTTCAATCGGTTTCGCATGAGCGTTGAAGCGATAAAAAGTAACGTTGCAAGCTTACAAACATCCGACGGTTGAAAGGTGATGCCCAAGTGCAGCCAACGCCGACTGCCGCCGATGCGACGTCCCAGCGGCGTCCACAACAACAACAACAAAACGACGGAACCCGCATAGAAAAAGTGCGCGCGGACGGAAAACCAATGGTAGGGAATTTTCGCCGTCACGTAATACACCGCGAACCCAAGGCACAACCAAAGGATCTGCGCCTTCCATTTATGACCGCCGTCACTCTGTTGGATTGAATACATGAAGGCAATGCCGACAAAGCTCAACGTTAACATCACATACGGCGTCAACCGATCCCACGGAAGTATCTTTCGATCCCAAAACATCCACTGTTCTTTCCAAAACCGCAGGTGCCTCCAAAGCGGAACCAAAAGCTTCTTTAACTCCACGTTTTAAAAATCCCCGTACGTAAAACGGCTGTCGCATAACAATGCATGCAACAAAGATTTAACCAACGTTACACGTATCTTTGCCTGTTTATGCTGTGTTTTCAAAAACGTTTGTATTGCCGAATAAATCTCCCGAACGGCATACTCCAACAACTGAAACCGTCGTTGCAGAACGGTTTCTTCCAGATGTGTCATCAACGCATTGTAATCGACCGTAGACATTAAAGCATCGTCGGTTCCGTACGCTTTTGGCAACTGCAGTTCCAACGTTAACGTAACGGGTGTCGTTCGCGTTTGCTCTTCCGGATAACAGCCGATCTTTAAAGGAAATTCTTTCGTCGTAACTGTTAAAAGCCCGCATGAAGCTCCGCATCCCAACTCCAATGAACCGCCGACATCCCTTGAAGCACCTTCGGCGTCCTCACAACGGCAAATCGAACCCTGTTGTGCATCCGACGGCGACGGTCGCGGAAAACCTTCGATCGGCTCACCGAAACGGTAAAAGGTGCGCATTTTTGAGTTACAACGTTGTACGCCGCGCATGGCGACGCAAAGATGTTCGCCGATCATTTCCACAAAAACCGCGCGCGCATCCGTCACTTTCCGAATGCTTTCGCCGATCCGTTGCGTCAAACGCTCCTGCAACTGCAAACGATGAGCAAAGAGATTGACAATACGATAAAGCTTCGAAACACCAAGCACTTTTCCGTTCGGGACATAAGCAATTGTGCAGTGTCCGAAAAACGGCAGTAAGTGGTGCTCGCAAAGGGAAAAGAAAGGGATATTTTCAACCATCACGGGCGCATCGTTGGTACACTCGAATGATGCATTATTGACGACTTCCTCCAATGTTTGACGATAACCCCGTGTCAATTCTTCGAAAGCTTTTAAAAAACGCATCGGTGTTTTTTGCAAACCTTCCCGTTGCGGATCTTCGCCGCAATGTTCGAAAAGTTGTTTCAAACATTCGCGAACAATCGGTGGTTCATCCATTGTTCTTCTTCTAACATTTTTCGACGAAACCGTAGAGCTTTTTATAAGAATAGATTTTTAATTTTAAAAATTAACCGTCTTCTTATACGTGTGAATAACCTCATTTTTAATCGCAAATCCTTGTTGGGAACGGCAACGGCGACGGAAAAAACGTTGTGAATGTGATGTGAATAAGTGAGAGCGGCGGTGAATAAAAATCCATCTTCTTTCGTTATCAACAATTTCAATGCACGTTATTTCCGATTTATCCACATGTTGTTCACAATGGATGTGCACTTGCGAATAAACCGTTTTCCGGATTTGATAAGCATATGGATACCATCGCGGCACTTTCAACCCCTTACGGCGTTTCGGGCATCGCGACGGTACGTTTCAGCGGTTCGGAATGTGAACGGTTGGTGCGGGAAATTTTTAAGAAAGAAACCTTCGAACCGCGTCGGGCGTATCACGGGTTTTACCGTTCGGTTTCGGGCGAATCGTTGGATGAGGTCGTTTGGACGTTTTTTGAAAAAAATGCTTCCTACACGGGAGAACCGATGTTGGAAATTTCCTGTCACGGCAATCCGCTGATTGTGCGTCAGATGTTAAGAGATGCGTTTCAACGCGGCTGTCGGCAGGCGGAACCCGGGGAATTTACGCGCCGCGCGTTTCTCAATCACAAAATCGATCTTTGTCGCGCCGAAGCGGTTGCGGATGTCATTCATGCGCAATCGGAAAAAGCGTTAAATTTGGCGCAAAAGCAGTTATCGGGATCGTTCAGTCGGGAAATCGATGCGTTTATTCAACAATTAACCGATCAAATTGCCGTGATTGAGGCGTATCTGGATTTTCCGGAGGAAGATTTGCCGGAGGAGAATCGCAAACATTTTTTGGAGCAGCAAAATTCTCTCATACAAACCATTGAACACCTTTTGCGCGCACACGAAGCTTATGTTCCTCTGAAAGACGGTATTCGGACGGTAATTGTCGGCTTGCCGAATGCCGGGAAAAGTACGCTTTTTAACCGATTGCTTGGATTTGAACGCGCGATTGTCAGTTCCGTTCCCGGGACGACGCGCGATTTTATTGCCGAAACCCTCTCGCTCGAACCCTACGCCCTGCGTTTGGTGGATACGGCGGGCTTGCGCGATACCGAAAACGACATCGAACGCCTGGGCATTGAACAGGCGCGGGAACAGCTTCAAAAGGCGGATTTAATCCTGTGGGTCATTGAAGGTTCGCAACCGTGGAATGGAGATTTGGAGGCGTTAAAGGGAAAATTGCCAGCCGAAAAGGTGCTTATCTTGCTCAATAAAGTCGACTGCGGATTGCATTTTTCAGTGGCGGAGCAGTTTCGAAATGCCAACGATGTACTCCGAATGTTAAAGGCAAAAGCAGAAAGTACTTCGACGATAGCAGGGAATAAAGAAGCAGAGGGGTCTGTTTTTGAGAAAAAGGAAATAATGCAACAAAGGGAAGCCGTATGTTTATCCGATTTAGAGAAAAAGCAAATATCGTCCGACGGTTTTCCATCGTCCGTTTTGTCGCTTTCTCTCAAAGACGAAGCCTGTTTGCCGCTGTTGCGCCAACGGTTGAAACAATTTCTGGATGAACGTTACGAAGACGTTTCGAACGTCGGATTTTTGGTGCACGAACGACATGCGGAAGCGTTGCGTCAGGCGTACCAATCGTTGCAACACGCTTCGATGCTTTTGGAACAACGAAACTCTGACGATTGCCTGGCGGCGGATTTAAAGGAAGCGTTACGTGCTCTGGAAACCATTGTCGGGCGCGTGGATTACGAACAGGTTTTGGATAAGGTTTTTTCGAAGTTTTGTATCGGGAAATAGAACGTTTAAAAGCTTACTTCGAAATTTTCTTCCGACGGTTACGATTTTCCGAAAAGCGTGAGTGAAAACCGAAAAATTGTGAGAGTAATTTAAAAACAACACAAACAAAATCGTTAAAAAATCAACAAAACGGTCTGAAAAAGCGGGAAATGCAACCGAGTGGCACAGGTGTTCCGACGGCATGCCTTCGTTCACATGCCGTATCTTTAAAAGTGTGAGATCGGTGATGGTTTAAATTCGCCGAAACAAACCCGTATCCGTTTTGTTTCGTTTATTATGAAAAGTATCCTTAGAAAAGCAGAAGCGCGGACGACCTTTGTAGCCCGCGCTTTTTATTGCCACCGTTTTTTAGTACGCAGAATATTTAGTGCATATTTTGGAATTTCTGCAGGATTTCCTTAATCGATAGGTCATTAACACCCTCCGGCAATCTTAATTCCTCTAATTTCGGCTTCTTAATCTCAGCCGGAGGATTGCCGTCATCAACACCTGCCACATCGTCTTTCGGCAACATTCTTGTAAGGATTTCCGTAAGACTCATCCGAAACGGATTTGGGATTGTATTTTCACTGAAATCCACTACCCGTGTCTCACTCAACAGCTTCTTCCAGGCCTCCTCGCTGTTCAGTACATCGATCTTGGAAAACATATTCCTCGCACGCATCTCCATCGGAGTCAGAAGGCTTGGATCCTTTTTTTCTCCGACATCGTGCAAATTGGAGAACTTCACCGTATCCAACTCCAATTGTCCAAGTACCTCCACCAATTTTTCGTTCGGCGTAATGCGATCCAGCTCGATAGTATCTGTTACGCTGATGGGGTTGTTTCGGCTTGCTTTTCTCCTGAGAAGCGTGTCCAGAATTTCCGTTGCATGCACAACTTCATTCCCCTCATCGTACGAAAAAGCGATTCGGAGCGGGGTTTGAAGTCCGTTCAATCCCTCTGCTATTTCACCCTTATCCTGCGGTGCCAAAGCAACGGTGCCGAATTTACCCCTCAAAACAAGAGGCTTGTGTTTTTCATTTGCACATGCCGTGGCTGCTTTGATCACCGATTTAAGGGAACCAAACGAATGCTTGACGTCGACAATGTCAACGTCGACGTATCCGGTCTCTTCTACTTCATTGTCCCATCGTTGTTTATTCAATTCGGTAATCACATCATTGCGCTGCTCACCGACCACACCGACAAGTTGAGCTGCTGCCGCCGCCCAAAACCCGTTGTTCTGCAGCTTGTTGTTTTGGTTTCCATTGCCCGCCGTATTGTTCTTCTTCAACTTGTCCTTGATATTCTTGAAAATATCATTCGCCAATGCAACATTGGCATCGTTGTTTTCGCCGACGCCGATCTGTCGTTGTCCCCCTCTGGCAACCGCTTCAGGAGGTCTCACTCCTTCCAAAACCCAGGGGTTACTGCCCTTAAAATCTATTTCGACTTTGGAATCTTTCAAACGTTTAAGAATCCCGTTTTCTTCCTCCTTATAGCATACAGTGCTGCTCTTTGTCGAATCGAACGTCAGTTTCACACGGCTCAATCGAAGATCCTTCAATGAATTTTTACTGAATTCCGCATACTTAAACGACAAAGTTGCGAGATCCACGCATCTCAGCAGAGGCTTCAGATTCGTAAAAACAACATAATTTTCCTGCTCGCCTTCCAATTGGAGAACCGTCACGTTCGATCCTTGCGGTGTTGCTGTTAAGACATTCAGAAATTCCCCGATCCAATCGCCTTTCAAAATCCATTGAGTGCTCTTCGAAAAACTCAACATGCTTTTCAGTAACGCAGTGACCCGGTTTTTCTGGCTTTTCATCAGTTCGCTTTCGTTTCTGTCAAAAACAATCTCCAACGTTTTGGCCTTTTTTGTAACGGCATTCCGAAGTTTCGAAGCGATGGGCCAAATCTCCATTTCCCTGTATTTCTTAATCCCGGCTGCATACGCGGTCTCGGACTGTTTGAATAATTGGTTAAACTCAGAATCCGAGTCTTTCGAAAGGACGTTCCAGTTTTTGTCGCTCGGGAACAGATCGATCTTGTTTCTAAAGAGATTCTTTCCCTCATCCCACTTTGCTTTCAAGTTTTCTTTAAAACCGGAAATCTCCCTCGTTTTAATTGTTTTGAGTTTGTTCTGAAGACTGAGTCTGAGGTTACCTTTCTTGCCAATAACAGCTTTAACCTGAGGCTTTGCTTTTTGATCCTCACTCATGAGTGAGAACATATATACCCTGCTGTATTCGAGAAACTTGTCAAGCAACTCCTTTTTATTATTATTGTTAAGCGAAGCCTTTTTCGTCTGATCGATGCACTCGGCCTTCTTGCTTTTGAGAAGCTCTTCGATTTTCTCTTCCGAATACCACGTTGCCGGCGCTTTTTCTACGCCGAGAACGGAGAAAAGTTCTTTATCCAGAGTATCTGCATTACTTGTATTATCCGCCGCATGATTGATTTCTGACGTCTTCTGTTGTAAAAGCTTCAGTGTATGCATCATTTTGACGTAACTCTCCCGATTGAACTTATCTTTTTTCTGCGCCTCAGCTTCAAGATTAAGCGATTTGTTCAAAATATCATCCTGCAGATTTTCGATTTCAACCGTGAGTTTGTTGACCTCTCTCTCGAAAGCCCTTTTGGTATTTTCATCGGCATTCGGGTCTTCGTTTCCACAAACCATCCGCACGATTTGCTCCGTTACCTCCGGAAACTTTGAAGCACGAAACCTGGAGGATCCGTCTTTACTTTGGAGGCAGATATGTTTGAGCAGTAACCCCGTCAAATCACGCAAAACACCCTTTCTTATATTTTCCAACGATATATCGTACTTTTGAAAGCAGCTGACGCACAGTGCACAGTAATCGCCCTTTTTGAATATTTCCACAAGGCAATCGGGCATTCTTTTGTTGCACTTTGGATCATTTTTGCAATTTTCGTACGCTGTTTTCAGTGTTTCCGTATCGGTGGTCTCGAAGTAATCAACGGCCATCAGAATTTCCGGAGCTACCGTATCCTTCAATAATGATTTATAGGTTTTAACGAGCTCCTTGTTTGCGTTACCGGGCGCTGCTGCCGCATCATTTGCACGCGACAATAAACGAATCAAACCGTCGTAAAAGGCATACGGCGCCTTTGCCCGATTAAGCTCCAGCGAGATTTGAATGTCTTTGGAATATTCAATACCGGCTTTTTGTTGTTCCTGACTGCTACCCTTTGCCAGAACATCAGCGTACCCCTTCACAAGCGAAACCAGATCATCTTTCTCCTCATTTGCCTTGGCTTCTTTATCTCTATCTTCCTGTTGTTTTTTCTGTTTGTCCCGCTTAGCCTGTTCGAAGTCATTGAACAACGCCTCTGCCAAATCACGCGTGTTGATCTGAACCGGCTTCGGAGCGACAGGAGGGGGTACGGGGATACCGCCACCGTTTTGCGCAACATTGGCATTCGCCTGTTCCGGAACGACCCGAACAATACCCATGGCTTCCAGTGCGGGAGCCGGAGGAGGAACGACCGCACCATTCCCGACGATAACATTTAAGTTGGGATCCGCACCCGGAACTGGCGGCGGCGGAGGAGGCGGCGGAGGCGGAACGGCACCGCCCGCTTGTGCCGCAATTACTACCGGCTGACCGGCTACACCGGCACCCGGAACGGGCGGCGGAGGAGGCGGCGGAGGTGGAACACCCGCGTTCGGAACCGCAACAACCTGCGGTATATCTGCCGGCTGTACGACAGGCTGCACCGCTTGTACCGCAACCTGCGCCACCGGCTGAACGGGTTGCGCCACAACATTCGCCTGCGGTGCTTGTGCATTAACATCTGCACCACCCTGCGGCAGAATTTGAAGATTTGCTGCCTGTTGTTGCAGTCCGCCCTGTCGACCCTTTAATTCCAAATTTTCCGCACGCACGATTTGCAGTTCATTTCGCAGTTGTTGTGTTTCCTCTTGTACCTGTTGGATCTGCTGTTTTTCAGACTGGATCTGCTGTTTTTCAGACTGGATCTGCTGTTTTTCAGACTGGATCTGCTGTTTTTCAGACTGGATCTGCTGCTTTTCAGACTGGATCTGCTGCTTTTCAGACTGGATCTGCTGCTCGTCGTATTTGGACGTCGGTCTGGAAGACGAACCGCCCGTTCCGAAACCGAAATTCGGTGCGCTCACGGGCTGTGACGCCGACGCCGTCGACGCTACGCCGCCCCTGAAATCCGTCGAAACGCCGCTTCTTCCGATGCCGTCCGTTTTGCTTTTCGAATCGGTATCCTTCGAAGCGGATCCGTAACTGTCCGAATTTGCGTGCGTCCGTCCCCAATCACGATAGGACCGCCGCGACGAACGGGAAGCAACGGAGGTGCTTCTCGAAGAGGAAGCGTTTTCGCCGAACGCACTGTCGTCGGACGTTCCCTTCACGTAGGACGCAGCCGTCGGTTCATTGTAATTGTAAGAGGAATAGGATGAAGACGACGAGTAAGAAGAACGCGACGAAGAGCGCGACGCGCGATCGGAGGTGTCCGCCGAGCCGGGCGCACGATAAAACCGCGTGTCGTATTTCGGCTTGGACACCGATTCTTTCTTCGGCTCGTACAAAGCCGCCTTCTCTAAAATCTTCGGCGAAACGTTTGCCTTGACGACCTTGGTCGCTTTCGCATCCGCCGCTTTCGCAACGTCTTTTGCTTTGCTTGCCGAAAGCGTCTTTACGACTTCTTCGGAAATTTTCGGTGCGGCAATCTCGGTCTTTGCGACAACACTTTCTTCTTTTTTCGTGTCGGACACGGTGTCACTCTGTCTCCGATCAACGGTTGTTATAAACCGACTCCCCGTCTTAACGGTATCCGCTGCCGCATGTCCCGTTCCGCTGTATGCGCTCACCGCTCCCGCGATGGCAACCACTTTTGCCGCCGCCGACAATCCGGCGAGCTTCCCGGCAAATTCTTTCAAGATTTCTTTCGATTCCATATGCTTTTAACTTTCTTTACACTGTCACCTATTTTTATGAAAAGAAAAATCGTGTCAAGTGCTTTTTGAAGATTTTTTTAAGATTTCGTTACTTGGATATATCGGACACAATTTTATTATCCTTTATTTTTTTTGAAAAAACAAGATGACGCGGGAAACCTACGAAGCGCAAACCGCCGCACGCAAAGCGGCATTGAGGGAAAAACTTCTGCAATTATTGCCGACGGGAGAAATTTACAAAACCCTGGAAATCGGTTGCGGGCACGGGCATTTTTTGGTGCGTTACGCGCAAACGCATGCGGAACGGTTCTGCCTGGGGATTGATTTGATTTCGCAACGCCTGGCGGCGGCGGAACGCAAAGCGCAACGGGCGGGGTTAACCCATTGCCTTTTTCTGAAAGCGCGCGCCGAGGAACTGCTCGAATGCCTGCCGATGGGTTTTTTATGGAACGAAATTTTGGTGTTTTATCCCGATCCGTGGCCGAAAAAACGCCATCACAAGCATCGGCTGTTACAGGAGAAATTTTTGTCGCAACTGGCTCAATGTGTCGTTCCGAACGCGCGCCTGCATTTTGAAACCGACGACGGCGATTACTTCGAAGCCGTTTGCGATTGCGTTGCGCAACATCCGAATTGGGAACAAACCGACGAACATCTTTATACGGTCGACACGCTTTTTGCCGAAAAAACGGGTCGCAACGGGAAACATGCGGTGTTTGCGTGTGTGAGAAACGGTGAGCAAACGGCGAAAGATACGACGGAGCAGGTTTGTGTTTAAAATGTTATTGTTCCGTTCCTGCATTCAGCCGAAAGCTTAATAACTGCCGAAACGAGGTTTTATCGAAAACTTTTAATAAAATAAGATAAAATACAACTGAGGTGGTTATTAACGTGCCCAAATGCAACGCATCGCGGATTTTGTCCGACGGACGCAGGAGGGTGTTTGCGGAAAAATAAAGAGAAATCCCGAATAAAATAAAGCCGAGCCACGGTAATTTTCGGAAAATGCGCAACGTACCGCGGAGGTCGGAGTATTTTTGTCGTAGGAAGTAAATTTGCAGGAACCATTGAAGTGCATTGCTCAAGACCGAGGCGAGTGCGAGACCCGCAACGCCGAACGGTTTCATCAAAAGAACGGCGCAAAGTACATAGGCGATGAGGGTATAAACGGAAATTTTAACAGGCGTTTTGGTATCTTTATGCGCGTAAAAGATGCGTGCGAACAGTGCCGTTAAGCCGAATAAAGGCAGACCGAGCGCGAAAATTTTCAGCAACGGCACAACCTGTCGAATGTCGGTTTGCGAGAATTTTCCCCAACGGAAGCAAAGATCCAAAATTGGTTCCGCAAGGATAAACAGCCCGATGGCGGCGGGGATCAACAGCAACAGCAACAGACGAATGCCGTTTTGAAGCAAGACCATGGCGGAACGGGTGGCGGCTTTGGCGATAAGAAGCGACAGTTGCGGGAAAACGACCGAAAAGATCGAAAACGAAAACAGCCCCAGCGGTAATTCGAGGAAACGATTGGCGAGATACAGAAACGATGCGCCGCCGTCATCGACCGTGTAGGCGAAAAAACGTCCGAGCAGTGCATTCAGCTGGAAGACCGCCGCTCCGAAAACACCCGGCAGAAATAATTGTCCGACGCGCGTCACATCCGCATCGCTTCCCCGACAGAACTTTAATCGAAAGCCGTTGCGTTTCAGTTGAAGTCTCGGGAGAAAGTACTGCCAAAAACCGCCGATGACCATGCAGACGGACAAAAGCGAAATCTGCGTATGCGGTGTTTCCCACAGCGGACACAGGGCGAGTCCGACGAGAAAGGAAAGGTTTAGCAAAACGGGCGAAAATGCCGTCAGCGAGAATTTATTCAATACGTTGAGTGCGCCGTTCAGCAGTGCCGCGGTGCAGATGAACCATAAATACGGCAACATCAGCAAGGTTAAAAACAGTACCGTTTGCCATTTGGACGATGTCGTTATCGTCTGTCCGATACCCAAGGCAAGCATTCCGACACCGACGGCAAGTCCCAGCCAAACGCCGAAGCGCGTGAAGAAAGTGTCCAAAAAGCGGGCGGTCGTTTGCGGTTGTTGCGCGTAACGTTGCGCGAAAACGGGAATAAACGCCGCACTCAGAGCGCCTTCGCCGCACAATCGTCGGAACAAATTCGGAAGTGCGGAGGCAATCAAAAACGCGGAGGCTTCTCGCGAGGATCCCAAAACGGCGAAAAAAACAATATCCCTTAAAAACCCGAGAATTCTTGAACAGAGCGTCCCCGTCATCAGTTTGAGCAGGGCACTCATCGCGGCTAATTGAGCGGGATTAATGCATCTTTTTTAACCCAACCATCCTCTTGGTTGAGCGTGCTGACGAAATAAAAATCCGCCGCTTCGGAGCGAATTTTGCAACAGGTGCCTGCCGCCCAGTCGTAACGCATCGGGCTTTGATCGCCGGGTGCATAATGACCGACAGTTTTCTCCGGCAACAGATAAAGGCTTTCGTACGGTTTATTCAAAAGGATCAGTGTCAACGTCATAACGAAACAGACGCAACACACAACGGAAAACGACAAGAAAACCTTGTTTTTCTTTACGACGCGGTGATACAGCATGAAACTGACGAAAATCCAGAAAAATGCGGCACAGCTCCAACTCCAAGTGCACTTGGAAAGCACCCGAAACATGGTATGATACCACGGGAACGGCGGTTTCGAAAGACCGGGATATTCTTCAAAAAGCTCCGTAAGTGCTTTTTTATTGAGTGCCCACCGCGGTTTCAGCACTTCGGCTTTTAAAAAGCACGCCAGCGCATGTCCCGGCTTGGAGAGGCTCGCGTACGTCTGCCCCAGATTGTAATACAACTGCGGACTTTTCACGAGTGCCAGGGCTTTTTGGTAAGACTCAACGGCAAGATCGAACTTTTTTTCGCCGAAATATCCGTTTCCGACCTGCGCCGATTGTTGTGCTTCGGATAAGGCGTCGGCGTGCAGGTTGACGGTGAGACAAAACGTTCCGAGTACCGAGGTGACCCGTAACGGGTTGGAGAACGGGAATTTTTTGCCGAAAAAGCACTTTAAACAACGGAAACGCCTCCGAAGGAAAGAAAAAATCGGGTTGAGGGAGTGATTTTTCACACTTTTCAAACAACTTCCCGTGCTGCTAAGCGTATTTTTTACTGCTTCGGAGCACTTTCCCGAATAACACCCGACCTCAACTTGCCCGTCGGACGCGTTCCGTGTGTCCATCCCTTCGAAACGTCGGGAAAACCTTCGTAACATTTTAAAAAACAGCTTCATGAAAGTGCCTCCAACAGTTTCACAATATCCTCCAACGAACTCGGGCAGTCGATTTTCATACATCCGAAGCGGCTTTGCTGGTAGGTTTGTTCCAAGGTTCGAAGTTGCGTTTTTTGCGCGTCCGACAGCGGGCTTTTCGGATCCTGCAACAGCGCATCAACGGAGGTCTGTTTCTGCTTCAGCACAAACTCAATCGATGCGTGCGCCGCCGCATACACCGCCGCGCCGTCCTTCTTCGCAAACGCTTCGTCCAGTGCTTTACGCAATGTGCTCGACTGCTGTTTGGACGCCTTTTGCGTAACGTAACTTGCCGTGTGCGTCCTCCGATAACGCAACGTACCGAGCGTCATGACGGTTCCGATGAGACACTGGATTGCCCAGAAGACCAATGACGAGGGCGTTGATGCCTGCGTGATCGGTTCCATGGTGATCGTGTGTTCGTGTTGAACGCGGGCGGGTGTTTTCGTTTTGCTCGGAGCATCGGTCGGCGACGTAACGCTTGACGGCGAAAATTGACGAATGGCGGGCTTGATCGAGAGTGTATCGGGAACCGATTTCAGGGTTTCGTATTGTTCCTTAATCGGTTGAAAATAGCAGAATTCAACCGTCGGTAACGGTACGTTTCCGTCCTTCAACGGTACCAGCGTGTAGGTAAAGTGAATGGTGCCCTCGTATCCGAGCTTGTCTTTTGCCTCAAAATTCATCTGCGGTTCGTAGGTGCGCCATTGATCGTCGGGGCACGCCAACTTCGGTGCGCGGATGGCTTCGAAATTGCCACTTCCCGTGACGTCGACCACCAATGTCATCGGTTCGTTTTGGATGAATTCCTTTTCGAGCGTCTTCGGCGGAAGCAGCTGGAATTCGCCGATCGCCTCCGTAAAATTTTGCGGTTGCGGCGTCGGCAACGGCAGAATGTTGACGGTTTTTTTATCCGTCGACAGCGTTCGCGGTTCCACGGAACGTACACCGAGACCTTTCGTCAGCATATTGATGGGATCGTCATCGTCAAACAGACTTCCCACCGACATCGACCGTTCCAGCTCCATATTGACGGCAAACGAGAGCGACCCCGTTCCCGACTGCAATGCCGTGAGCACCGTCGGCCATTCGAAAGCGGCATAGGCATGACCCTCGCGGTGCACCGTGTTCTTTTGCGGATCGGACAGCAATTTGGAGGCGGAGAATTTGTCGCCCTCCTTCTGCGGATAGCTCGTTAATTGACCGCGAACACTGCTTCCGATGAGAAGTTGAACGGTTGCCGGGCAACATTGACCGACGTACCAACGCGTCGGGAAAGAACCCGTCAACAGAAATTTCGTGTCGATGGGCGAAAGAGCCGGCTTTTTGGGCGTTGTCGGTGTCGGAGCCGCCGGCAGATTCTTATTCGGATTTTCCTTGGCGGTAAAGGTCGTTGCGGGGGCTTTGAAGGTTTTTCCGTCGACGGTTGCTTCCGTTTCGGGAATGGTGAACGTCCCCTCCGACGGTGTCACCAAATCGAACGTCCACATCGTCAACGCGGTCTCTTCGCCGTTGATGTTGCGACTTTCCCAAGATACGCCCGAAAGTCCCAACTGAATGCCGTCCGTTGTCTCAAACGGCGAAAACGGATAATCGTCCTGAATGTTTGCATCGGCAACGACCGTAAAACGCGCCCGTTCTCCGACAACGACGGGATTCGGTTGGACATCCGTCACAAAATGTATTCTCGGGACATCCGCGCCGAACAGCGATGCGGTTGCGAGCCAAAACAGAAGACCAAGCGGTTTTTTCATATTACCAATCGCGTATCACGGGATCTTTTCCGCCCGACTGCGGATTTAAAGAAGACGGAGGCAACATCTTTTCAACTTTCTTTGCGCGATTAAGGATATTATCCATTTCTTTTTGTTCCAAATCAACGTTTTTATCGCCCGGATTATCCTGTTGATCCTTTTGGTTATCCTTATCGTTCTTGTCTTTACCATCGTTTTTATCTTTATCTTTATCTTTATCTTTATCATCGGACGAATCGTTGTCTTTCTCCATGCCGGTATAATTCTTGTTGTCGTCTTTATCGTCCTTCTTGTTTTGTTGCTCCTGCTGTTGCTGTTTCTCCGCCCGCTTCAAATAACGTTTTACGACTTCAATGTTGTGTTGCGTATCCTTCGCCTCCTTATTGATGGCGAGTGCGTTTTCATAATTTTGCAGGCTTTCCTTAAATCCGAGTACCTGTTGGTCGACCGATTGCGATTGCGAAAAACGAAAGCCGGCGTTGCCGAGATTGTAGAAAATCTTTTCCTGCTCCTTCGGATCGGAACAGTTCTGCAACGCCTGCGCGAACGATTGTTGTGCGGCGGCGTAATCCATTAATTTGTATTGCTCGATGCCCAAATTATAAAAGCCCTCCCAGTCGTTCGGATGGTGTTTGCAGTAAGATTTTAATTTCTTAATTTCCTTTGGTTCGGCATCGGGAGCGGGCGTGTTCGGAGACGCGGCATCGGGTAACGGCGTTGCGCCTTTTGCCGAAGCCTTCGCGGGTGTTTTATCCGCGGAACCGCCTTTGTTCGCCTTCGCAACCTTTTGAGGCGATTTTTGGGCACTGTTTTCGACCGCAGACGCGGGTATCCCGAACCGAAGAAGCCCGACGCCAAGAAGCAATACGCTTAACGCAAGCGGTTTCATGCGCGTTTCCCTTTCCTTTTAAGCGGTTTCCACGAATACAGCAACGGTTCCAGTGCAAAAAACAGCAGTGCCGCGCCCAAAAACCAGCCGTAGCGTTCGATCGGAACTTTCTCCAGACTTTCAAAGCTCTCTTTCGGTAAATTTTTAAGTGCCAGATTGTAAATTACCTGCAATCCGTCGCCGGCGTTCCCGAGCGGCGCATAAAAGCCTTTGGTGATTTCGGCAACGGATTTGAGCGTCTTCTCGTCCAGCTTCGTAATCACGACTTTGCCGGTCGGATCCTTCAAAAACCCGCCTCCGACGCCTTTGCCGGTCGGCAGGCTGATGGTACTGCCGTTCGGGGTTCCGATGCCGACCGTATGTACCACAATGCCGCGCGACGCCAGTTTTTTGGCGGTCTTTAAGACGTCGCCCGCCAGATTTTCGCCGTCCGTCAACAGAATAATCTGCTTGTGGTTCGCCTGATCGTCAAACAATTCCAGCGACATGTTCATCGCCGCCGACAAATTCGTTCCGCCCCGCTTGATGGTGTTCACGTCCAGGACGCTCAGGGCGGCTTTAAATGCACCGATGTCGTTTGTGGAAGGGCACTGCAAAAAGGCGGTGCCGGCGAAGGCAATCAGTCCGACGTGTGCGCCGCGAATGGACTTCAACAGTTCCAGAATGCTCATTTTTGCCAATTCGAGGCGATTCGGACGCACGTCGGTCGCCAACATGCTTTTCGACGTATCAATCGCGAACAGAATGTTCACCCCGACATGTTGCCGTCGTTCCATTTTGAAACCCCATTGCGGGCGTGCGGCGGCAACGCAGAAACAAACGGCGGCGATGCACAGGCAGACGGTTCTCAACCGCCCCCGCCATTTTTGGATGCGGGTCGGTTCGTACGGAACGACACTGCCCCACTGCCTCACAAGCTTTTTCCGTTTGCGACGGCTCCTCCAAAGCGTGAAGAGACTTTCCAGGCAGGTGACGAGGAGGATGAGACCGAAACTGAGATTAACAAAAGTCATGCGACAATCCGATAACGGCGGGTTTTGAGAAAAAATTCCAGGGACAGCAGAGCGGCGGCGACATAGAGACAGTAGAGAAACAGCTCGCCGTAGGTTTTGGTGCTCTCCGTTTCTACTTCCGTCTTTTCCAGTTGATCGATTTCTTTATAAACGCCCTGCAGATTTTTCATGTCATACGCGCGGTAAAAACGCCCGCCCGTGCTTTCCGCCATTGATACCATCGTCTGTTCGTCCGTCGGGAACACCTGGTCGTTACCGATCATGATGGCGTAAATTTTCGTCTGAAAACTTTTGGCAATCGTTGCCGCCAGCGTCGGTGTGACGTCGCCGAAATTGTTGACGCCGTCCGTCAGAAGAATGATGAGGCGCGTTTTTGCGGTCAGTTCTTTCAGGCGGTTCAGGCACATGGTAACCGCACTGCCGATAGCGGTTCCGTCTTCGATGGTTCCGGCATTGAGACGTTTCAAATTCTGCAACAGCCATTCGTGGTTGAGGGTCAGCGGGCTGACGAGGTACGGGTAACGCGCGAACGAAACCAGACCGATGCGATCGCTGTCGCGTTGTTCAATAAAGTCTTTTAACACGTCCTTTGCCGCTTCGATGCGCGTGGTACGCCTTCGTGCGGCATTCGTAAAATCGGGGATGAGCATGGAGGACGATAAATCCAGTGCCAGCATCATGTCGACACCGTTCGAATTATTGTTGATGACCTCATAAACGCTTTGCGGGCGCGCCAGTGCGGTAATGATGCTTGCCAATGCCAGTGTCCGCAACAGCAACGGAACGCGTTGCGGTTGCGCTTTCAGTTTTTGAAACGGTTGCACGGACGAATGCACAATAAAACGTTTGGCGCGCCACACACGAAACGCCGTCATATACCACAGCGGCAACAGTAATAAACCGAGCAACACCCACGGGTAATGGAACGAAAAATGAACGTTGGTCATTGCGAAACGGCGTAAAGCGCGGTTGAGGGTTTAAGGTGCGGTTGCGGGAACGTTGCGAAGTGCCCGATTTGTTTCTCTGCGTAAAAAAAACCTCGAAGCACTTTAACGAAAAAAACTATCGTCCTTCCCGCGTCCGAAGGTGTTTTCGTCGTTCCCAACCCGCAAAATTTGAAATAAAGGCTCATTTTTTTGACGTTTTTTCGGGTTTGGACAACGGCGCGGTATTCGTTGCGACAGATGCAACGGGCGCGGGTTTGGGTTTTGTCAGCTCGTGCGAAGCGGCAACAATCGCTTCCGCCTGTTGATACAGTTGAAGTAAAAAAGGCTCGTCAAACGGCATGGTCGTGAATTTCACCAAATCGCACCGTTGCAGAAATTGCGTGATGTTCGTGCGCAGATCGTCCGTCAATTCCGTGCACCACGGCAGTTGTTCCAGCAGTTCCTGCGTAGTACTTTCGGGCGCGGGAAGCCGAAACACGCGCGACAGATACAAACGCACCGCATCGGTCAGGAAAAATGCAAAAGGCTTCGGACTGTCGACATCCAACTTTTGCGAAGCCTCTTTCAATGCCTGCAAAACCGCTTCGTACGGATCGATCGGCTTCGTCGGTTTTTCTTTTTTCGCTTTTCCGTGCCGCTTCCGTTTCAGCAAAAACCACAGCCCGATTGCCGAAAGAACGATCAAAAGCGCAATTACCCACGGCAACAGAGAAACTTTTAACTTTGCCGGCGGGCGCAGATCGAGAATGTCCCCGAGATCCTGCGGTTCTTCCTCTTCGGGTGCGGAAGGATTGCCGTTGGTACCCGCAAGTGCCGTTGTGCCGCCGAGGGGAATGTTTGCCGGCGCGGGCGGTGTTTGAGACGGATTTGCGACATTCGGCATCGTACCCGAAACGGTTCCCGTTGCGGAGGTTGTTGTCCCCATAACGGTGCTTGGCGAGACCGTCGCACCCGTTGCGGTCGCGGTTGTTGCATTCGAAGCCGTTGCTCCCGAAACCATTGCAGAGGTCGATGCGGGAACGCTGTTTGAAGTACCTGTCGGAGCGGTTTGCACAGAGTCAACGGACGATCGAGACGGATTGGTTGCATTTGAGGCGGAAGTTCCGACGGGGGTTGTTATGTCGAAAGCAATGGTTTTCGTACCGACGGTATTTGAAGAGTTGCCCTCGGAGCCTTGTACCGCACTTGTTAAGACCTGAGCCGAACCGTTTGCCGAGGCGGAAGCAGACGTATTTGCCGAATGTGCGGCTATATTTGTGGGCAAAGCGGAACCTTCTTCGGCACGCAGGGAACTGCCGGTCGATAACAGCGAAAATACGCAAAAAACGAACCAAGCGCACCCCGCACGGAAACGGCGGTGCGAAAAATCAATGTATTTCTTCCGTTTTTTCATCGCCAATCCGCCTCCTTCCCGTCGTCGACAACGCAAAACGGATACAAACGCGCATTGTTTCGGGACGCACAAACGGCAATTGCAACCGTTGAAAAACTCGGCTGTCGAAAGCTGTTCTTGTGCGTTTTCATCTTTTTACTTCCTTAGCGGTGTTGCACGAAGAAATTTCGCAGTTGCTGCATGTACGGCTGTCCGTTGGTCAGAGTTAAAACCCCGACGCCGTGATGTTTGCAGACGTTTTGAAAATTTTCCCAGTAGCGGTTGCGTTCATCGGCGTAGGCTTTGCGAACGGAAGTCGCACGGGTATCGACGTAGGCGGTTTCACCCGTTTCGGCATCGGTTAATGCGACAAAACCCACGTTCGGCAATTCCCTTTCGCGCGGATCGGTAATGCGGATACACATCACATCATGGCGATGATAGAGACGACCAAGCGTTCTCGTCAACTCGTTTGCGTCGAGTGTTCGCGTCGGCATAAAATCCGACAAAAAGCAGATAATCGCCTTCTTTTTCAGCATCTGTTGCAACGATTTCAAACAACCGATAAGATCGGTTTGCGTATGTTGCGGTTTGAAGAACAGGGCTTCGCGAATGACCGCCAACAGTTGCGCCTGCCCTTTTTGCGGTTGAATGAACTTCTCGATTTGATCCGAAAACAAAAACAATCCGACCTTATCGTTATTTTTTAACGCCGAAAGTGCCAAAACACTGGCGATTTCGGATGCAAATTCGCGCTTTGACTGACCGACGGAACCGCATTCGCCGGAACCGCTGACGTCCAGCACCAAAATAAAAACCAGCTCCCGATCTTCGCGGAACACCTTGACGACGGGACGGTTGAGTTTGGCGGTGGAATTCCAGTCGATGGTTCGAATTTCATCGCCCGGCGTGTAGTCGCGCAATTCTTCGAAATTCATGCCGCGCCCCTTGAAATGGCTGCGCCAGGAGCCCGAAATACCTTCGTTCATCACCTTGCGGGTGCGAACTTCAATGGCGCGAACCTTTTGCAGAACCGCGCGAACTTTTGCTTCGTCGAGCATCAGGGAACCGGAACCGTTTCAAGGATTTTTTCGATAATCTGTTCGGCGGTCGTTTCCTCCGCTTCCGCTTCGTACGACAAGCCGATACGGTGCGTCAAAATCGGCAACGCCATTGCCTTTACGTCCTGCGGAATGACGTACCCGCGACGGTTGAGAAACGCCCAGACTTTTGCGCCGATCGTCAGCGCAATCGTGGCACGCGGCGATGCGCCAAACCGCAACATGCTCTTTATCGGTAAATGATAACGTTCCGGCGTTCGCGTGGCGTAGATCAAATCCACGATGTAGTCCTTAATTTTGCTGTCTACGTAAATTTGATCGATGCAGGTGCGACTTTCGAAAATTTCTTTCGGTGACAACAGCGGTTTCGCCTCTTCCTTTGTCTGTAACGTGGTCTTTATTTCCAAAATTTTCCGTTCCTCTTCCCACGAAGAATACGTGACCTTCAGCTTGATCATGAAACGATCCAACTGCGCTTCCGGCAAGGTATAAGTGCCTTCCTGTTCGACCGGATTTTGCGTCGCCAGCACCAAAAACGGCTGTTCGAGCGCGTACGTATTTTCGCCCAATGTTACCTGCCGCTCCTGCATGCCTTCCAGCAACGCGGCTTGAACCTTCGACGGCGCACGGTTAATTTCGTCCGCCAGCAGCAAATTGGTGAAAATCGGACCTTTTTTGGTCGTAAATTCCCCTTTGTTCGGATTGTAGATGATGGTTCCGATGATGTCGGACGGCAACAGATCGGGCGTGAATTGGATGCGCTGAAACTGGAGTTGAAAAACCTGCCCGAACGTCTTGATAACGAGCGTTTTCGCCAACCCCGGCAACCCTTCCAGCAACACGTGTCCGTTCCCGAGCAGCCCGACCAGCAACATGTCCACCACCTGTTTATTCCCGATGTAGACCTTGCCGATTTCCGTGCGAAGTGCTTCAATCCAGGTGGTTTTCGCCTGGATCTGCTCGTTAAGCTCGCTTAAAGAGACCTGTGATGTTTGTGCCATAGACAAAATGTACCCGCTGTTATTTTAGGGGACTTTGAGGTAAAAGGGCAAGGGTATTTTGAGGGTGGAGTGGATAACAAGGGTTGCTATCTCATAACATTTTTTTCTCACTCAAAGAGTGAAGTATTTTTTCAACAGGTTGTACCATGGCGATTTCTGGTACGTCAGGAGTGGGTTGCGAAGGAAGTTCTCTCCGATTGTGAATTTTTGGCGTCCAAGTTTGGATATTTTGGATATTCATGTCACGGATCATTGTAATCTGAATTGCAAGGGATGCAGTGTTCTTTCTCCGTTGGCAAAAGAGTGGTTTTGTGATGTTGCGCAAATAGAAAAGGATTTGTCGGAATTATCAAAAAAAATACAATTCTGTCAATTTGAGCTGATTGGCGGCGAGCCGTTGCTACATCCAGAGATTGGAAGGCTTGTACAGATTGCTAGAGAGGTATATCCACGAGAGATTATCACTATTGTAACAAATGGTTCTTTATTACCGAAAATATCTGATGATTTTTGGGAAGTTTGCAGAGAGAACAGAGTTTTCATAGCCTTGTCGGTGTATCCGCCTTTTCGGAAACATCTTGGGGAATATCTCGAGTTGGCGGAAAGTAAAGGTGTTCGTGTACAATTGGTAGAAAACGTTGCTCAGTGGAAGAAGATAAGATCCAGTTTTGAGCGGTGCGAAAGGAATGTGAGTGCTGTTTTTAGATCTTGCGGGCAAAGAAGTTGTCACAAACTTTGGAATTCCAAACTTTACCTTTGTCCAATGTGCTTCTTCCAGCACTACAACCGCTACTTTAACGAAAGCCATCCGACGATTAAAGGGTATGATATTTACAAATACAGCGGCAAAGAACTGGTGGAATTTATGAAACGTCCGGATCCTGCCTGTCGCTATTGTACCTGGGTGATGAAAAAAGAGACAACACAATGGGGTTATTCCAAACGGGAAAAGTCCGAATGGTGCGAGGATGTGTAATCCTTATCGTTAAAAATTACGCTTTGATTTAAGTAGTTTTGACGTATAAGAAGCGTGGTCTCGCATGTGTTGTTTTTACGATTTTTTCTTCTTTTTACCCTCTTTTAAACTTTCCGACCGTTCCGTTTCAATCTTCTGCGTCATCGGTTCCGGGAGCGGGAATTTTAAGGAAACAACGGAGCCGACTGAGGCTTTGGTTTGGATTTCAACGAACCCGTTGTGTTCGCGCATGATGCGTTGCACAATGAGCATGCCGATACCGTGACCGTTCGGTCTTGTAGTCGTGTGAGACTGTGAAAATAATTGTATTGCCTGCGTTTCCGGAAATCCGCCGCCCGAATCGGCAAACAAAAATATCAGGTACCGTTCGTCTTGTTCGCAGGAAATAGCGATTCTCCCGTTGGTTCCGATGGCTTCGCGTGCATTTTTCAGTACATTGAAGAATGCCTGATGCAGACGGTCGGCATCCATGAAGATGAGAGGAAGAGGATTGGAGATACGGAGTTCGACCGTAATATGTGCATTGTCCAGTTGCGGTTTTAATACTGCCAGAACTTTCTTCAACGGCTGAAGAACACTGCCGCGTTTCAATGCCAACGATTGCGGACGAACGGACTTTAAAAACTGTTGTACCAGTGCATCCAGGCGCTGAACTTCCGACTGACAAACGGACAGCGATTGCAAAAGCGTTTGTAACGGTTCAGCTGTTTGAGAGGATGCAAAATGTTGCAAAAGCGGCTGTTTTTCAGGTGTCGGAACAATAGCTGTCGTTGTGATTGGAACGATAGCGGTGCCGAAAATTTCCGATGTTGTCGTAAGTTGTTTTGTTGTTGAAATAGTGTTTGTTTCGGCGGTTTGTGCGGGATAAACAGGCAAAACAGGATAATTCGAGGGCACAGTCTTTGCGGTATTTTTCAAACCAGAGAGCGTCGTTATCGGCGGTATTGTGGTTGTTCCCGCCGTTCCGTGTGTTTGTTTTTCGGCATGTGTAGTGACATCGGCTGTCGAAAAAAGACTTTTCAGCGCGCGTTGAACCAGCTGCAGATGAATACCGATGGCATTGAGCGGGTTCCCGAGTTCGTGAGCGAGTTCGGAGGCAAGTTGCGTAACGGAATCAAGGCAGCCCTGAAAAAGTTGCTCTTCGGATTGCGTTCGTTCCTGCGTAACATCCTGAAGCAAGACGACAAACAGTGGCTTATTGCCGGCTTCCGAAAACGGTTGCAGGCGCAATTGAACAAAGCGTTTTTCCGGATAGGTCAATTCGGTTTCCGTTGTCAGTATATCCGGGCGTGCATTTGGATCGGATTGCGTAAAAAAACTTTTCAGCGTCGGTATCCAGTGCCACAGGTACGGCATGCGTTTGGCTTTTCCCGGTAACGCCAGTAGTTGTTGGGCAGTGCGGTTGTAAAACGAGATTTTTCCCTTCGCATCAACCAACAGAACGGCTTCATGCAGTATCTGGAAAATGGCGCGCAGGCGTTTTCGTTCACGATTTAAGGATGATAAAGCTTGTTGTTGATCGTTTTCGTCTGGCAACGGAAGCTGATGGTGGGGGTGTTTGTGAAAGTTGGATTTCGTCATACGGCGAAAACGTGATAGACGGCAGGATAAATTACTGTCTTTCTTCGCTAATTCTTAGCGTGGCTTTTAAATCTTCGCGAGTTTTTTCTTTGACTCTTTCCCGAACACTGTCGATGGGTAGCTGTACTTTTACCTGATACAGATCAATTATATTACAAGGATGTTTTTGTTAAACAACTCAAGAAGGAATAATCTAAAAACCACAGTCAACCGCGCTGCCGTGTACACAGAAATCGACTCTGTTTTAGCGGCATGCTGGCAACTATGCAAAAGAATCGAAAACATTTACAGCAAAATTTGCCATCGAAAAAAAACACAACAGAACAACTCTTTTCAACACGCCACGCCAAATCAACGCTGTATAGTAGCTAGAACGCAACCTTCATTGACAGAGGATAAAAACGATCAATTCGTCTCATCCCGAAGAACCTAACGATGTGCTTGAAACGACCATTGAAATTTCGTTGTGTTTTCGTACCTTATTGTTTCCCTTGCGTCGCTTCCACCTTCTTCCCGAGCGACTTAACCGATAAAATCCACAAAACGCAGATGACGACAAACATTCCGAACAGGTACGGAACGATTTCGAAATACGTCGGTTTGACACCCGTAATTAAGGTACCAATGGAGAAACAGCTCACCTGGATAAAAGCACCGCCGGATTTTCCGAGACGTCCGCCGACAACATCCACAACTGCCTTGCCTTTCACTTTCATGTCTTCGTCCAATGGAATATACGCCATTTCTTTGGTCAGGTCGAAGAGCGCGTATTTAGTGGATTTTGCAATAACCACGATAACTGCTCCGAACATGACCGCCATGAAAGTCGGGTTGGTTCCGAGATTCGCCAACGCTTCCGTCAGGTTGTCTTTGAAAACGATGAAAGTGAAGAACAGGATGCCGCCAATTGTGAATACCAGCGGTGTGATCAATGCCGCCGAGACCCAACGGAACACTCGCAGGACGTTACTGCCGACGATCAGCATGACCATGGAAGCGATACCCGTATAGATGGTGTTCATGCTCATGAAGGTATTGTAGTCGTTTTCATTCGGGTACTGAACCTTCAACTGACTTTTCCAAAGCCCCTCAATCAAATTGACGCTGATACCGTAGCAGATTACCAACATTGCGATCAAGCCGAGGTAGGGCGAAGTGAAAATCGTTTTTAAACTCTCCATAAGTCCCGCTTTTTTCTTTTTCTTTTTCACGCCCGGCAACTCGGGTTTGTCATAGAGACGCTTGTCGGTGAGAACGTGCGTGTAAATCCAACGGTAAATCAACATCGTAACGACGCCGAAAATTACCACCGTACTTAAAAGATAATTAAGGGTTTTCTGCCACGGATCCTCACCCGGCGCAACACTATCGCGAATATCCGATGCCCATTTGCCGATGACGCCGACGAATAACAACGAAAACTGCGCCATCAGACCGAAAAAGGCATACATGCGCTTCGCTTCCGACATTTTGCACACCTGATTGGCGAACTGCCAGAACGAGAGCGCAATCAGCGTACTGCCCCACAATTCCGCAAGTACATAAAACACGCCGTAAGACCAAATCCCAACAAGTGCTAGCGGCCAATAAAGGAATTTTGGGCATGCCGTCTGCCATGCCGCAATCGTTTCGGGAGACGGATGGAAAAAGGTGCGATTCGGGTAAATCACGAACGCAAACAGTCCGAAAAAGATCAGAAACGGCGATAAGGTTGCGTAAAACAAATGCTCGTTCTTTAAAAGATCGCTGGCTTTGGTGTACACCAACATAAACAAAATCGCCGAAGGGGTCACGCAGAACAGCTTCAGGTACGAAAGTGCTTCGGCGCCGCTGTTAGTTACCACGAGCGCATCCTTCAAATTACGCAGGCAGGTATAGTTGAAGAGAATGAAGAAAAAGATAAATCCCATCGGGATCGCTTTCTTCATTTCATACCCCTGAATGGGGAATAACATCCGCCTCAATTTTGAGAATTGCGGTTCATTTGCATTTGTCGTACTGCTCATGGGATTACTTTAACAAAAAACAGTTTCAGCCTGGCTCCAGTCATTCGAAATGGCAAGCGAAATTTTTAACATTTTTCGCCGCCGGCTTCGTCTGTAAGAAATAAAAACATCCCCATTTTAGCAAAAATGCCTGCAAGAGACAAGACAGGAAAATAAAAGAGCGATAATCAACGGTACACAGACGCGGGAAATGGTGTTGCGTTCAACTATTTCCGCAACGCTTCGATAAAAAACAACGGCGGTTTGATCAATTTGCGTTCTTTGTTCAGAAAAACGTGCATCGTTTTACCGTCGGCGATGCGCGTTGTGTCGCGAAACAGTTCGTAGGTCAGCGCAAAGCGGACGCGCTGAATGTCCTGCGGCGGCGTAAGTTTGATGCGCACTTCATCGTCAAAAAAGGTTGGCGCTCGATACGTTAAAGAGACTTCGACGACGGGTAAAAAGAAGCCGCTTTGCTCCAGTTTTTTATAATTCAAGCCGCAGGTTTTCAGCCATTCGACGCGTGCGTATTCCAGCCAGACGAAGTAGGAAGCATGATGCACCACGCCCATGGCGTCGGTTTCGGCGTAACGCACGCGGACGGTTGTTTCGAACGGCGTCATGAACGCTTCGCCTGCTTGGTAAGCTTTTGGGCAATGCTGAAACGCAACATCTTATCCAGGCGCTCCAACTCTTCCTCGTCGACCTGCTTCTCGTGTTTTGCCTTTTCCAACGCCTCTTGCGCGCGTTGCACCGCCGCATCGATGGACGCCTCATCCACGCTTTGAACATCGATCGCCGCTTCGGTTAAAAGGAGCAATGTGTTGTCGGCAAGTTTGAAAAAACCCGTATCGACGGCGATGGGGACGATATTGCCGTTTTCGGTGTAAAAAACCGTTCCCGCTTTCAGAATACCGATAATCGGCAGGTGATGATCCAAAATTTCGATTTCGCCCGCCGCCGTCGGCAATATAACCGACGTGACCGAGCCTTCGTACACCACGCGCTCGGGAATAATGATTTTCAGTTGAAACGCCATAACATCGAACGGTTACCGATTGCACCGGGGAACAATGTTGCTCGCACCGATGTCGCCTTTCCTGTTTTTTCCCAAGCGCATCGGAATTTTCCGTTTTATCCTTTCAATCCCATTTTCCCTTTACGCCTTGGCAACTTCCAAAACATCCTCAATGGTGCCCTTCATGTAGAAGGCATTTTCGGGAATTTCGTCCAATTCGCCGTCCAAAATGCGTTTAAAGCCCTTGATGCAATCGGCGGTCTTGACGTATTTTCCTTTCAAGCCCGAAAACACCTCCGCCACGTGGAACGGTTGCGACAGGAATTTTTGGATTTTGCGCGCCCGTGCAACGGTCAGTTTGTCCTCCGCCGAAAGTTCGTCAATGCCCAGAATGGCGATAATGTCCTGCAAGTCCTTGTAGCGTTGCAGAATGGTCTGAACGCGCCGCGCCGTTGTGAAGTGTTCTTCGCCGACAATCGTCGGGTCGAGTGCTTGTGAGCCCGATGCCAGCGGATCAACGGCCGGGAAAAGTCCCAAAGATGCGATGCGCCGATCCAATACGACGGTCGAATCCAAATGTGCAAAGGTATTGGCGGGTGCCGGATCTGTCAAATCATCCGCGGGAACGTACACGGCTTGGAAAGAGGTTACGGATCCCTGTTTTGTGGACGTAATGCGTTCTTGAAGAGAGCCCATTTCCTGACTGAGCGTCGGTTGATAACCGACCGCGGAAGGCGAACGTCCCAACAACGCGGATACTTCGGAACCGGCCTGCGAAAAACGGAAAATGTTATCGATAAACAGCAGAACGTCCTGATGATAGGTATCGCGGAAGTATTCGGCGAGCGTCAATCCCGTCAGACCGACACGCATACGGGCACCCGGCGGTTCGTTCATCTGACCGTACACCAGAGCGACTTTGGAGTTTTCGGGGTGCTCTAAATCGATAACCTTTGCATCCGTCATCTCATGGTACAAATCATTGCCCTCGCGCGAACGTTCGCCGACGCCCGCGAACACCGAATAGCCGCCGTGCGCCATGGCAATGTTTTGGATAAGCTCCATGATGATAACCGTTTTGCCGACGCCGGCACCGCCGAACGCACCGACTTTACCGCCTTTGATGAAGGGGCAAATTAAGTCGATGACCTTAATGCCGGTTTCCAGGATATCCGCTTCGGTGCTCTGATCCGTCAAACCGGGCGGGTTGCGATGAATGGGTAACCGCGCTTCCGCTTCAATCGAACCGCGATTGTCTACCGGTTCGCCGATAACATTCAAAATGCGCCCCAAAACGGCTTTGCCGACGGGCACCGAAATCGGTTTCCCCGTATCCGTGACTTCCATGCCGCGTTTGAGACCGTCGGAAGAAGACATGGCAACAGCACGCACCAAGCCTTCATATAAGTGTTGCTGAACTTCCAGGACGAGGTGTTTCGTCGAACCGTCGTCGCCTTTCAAAGAAACTTTCAGCGCGTTGTAAATCGCCGGAATGCGTTGCGGATCAAACTGTACATCGACAACCGCGCCGATGACCTGAATAATCGTACCCGTGTTTTCCATATTTCTCAGTTTCGTTGTTGCCCGGCGGCAAGTTCGACAATTTCCTGCGTAATGCCGGCTTGTCGCGCCTTATTGTACTCCAATTGCAACGTGTGAATTAAATTTTCCGCGTTTTCGGTGGCACCCTTCATCGCCACCATGCGTGCGCTGTGTTCCGAGGCTTTGGCTTCCAATAAAATTTGATAAAGCGTTTTCTTTAAAAACAACAACGGCAGACGTTCCAAAATCTCCTTTCCGTTCGGTTCGATGATAAACTCCGTACCGTTTGCATTCGTTTGCGGACGTTCCGCGCCCATCCATTCGTATAAACGTTGCAGTTCCGTTTCGAAATCCGTTATCGGCAACAGACTGCGCAGAACGGTTTCCTGTACGAGCGTATTTTTGAAACGCGGATAGAGGACTTCGACGGTATCGATCTTTTTTTCGGAAAAAGCATCAACAAGAAAATGAACGATTGCCTGCACCTGCCGAAACCGAATGCGATCGGGGCAATTAAAATGCGCCAACACGTGCATTTTGCAACGGGACAAAAACTGTACGCCTTTGTTGCCGACCGCCACGAACTGCGTGTTTTTCGGCAGGCGCAGAACGGCTTTCATTAAATTCTGGTTCAGAGAACCGCAAAGTCCCTTGTCGGGCGTGATGAACAATACTCCGCGCCGTTCGACGGGACGCGCTTCCAAAAACGGATGATGCAGGTTCTCCAATGATACCTGTTGCGTAACGGCGTGCAACAATGCCGCCAGTTCGCAGGCATAGGCGCGGCTCCCAAGCGCACCGTCCTGCGCTTTTTTCATCTTCGATGATGCGACCAATTCCATCGCGCGCGTAATTTGAGCCGTGTTTTTCACCGCCCGAATGCGCGTCCGAATTTCCCGCATCCCCTTCATACGTTACTCTCGTATTGCCGTCGCCTTTTGCGTAAAGGCGAAAAAGCTTACAGAAACCTCCGATTGTCTTCCCTTCATGCGCTTTGAGGAAAGTTCGCTTTCTCCCACGTGTCAAAAGCCTCTTTTAATTCGCCAACAATCGCTTCCGAAAGAACCTTTTCTTTTCGCAGGCGCGCAAGCAGATCTTTCTTTAAAGTTAAGAAATGTTCCGATAACCGTTGAAGCGTCGCGGGCATATCCGAAAGCGCAACCTTATCAAAACGCCCTTGCTGAATACCCCAAAGTAAAACGACTTGCAATTCAGCGGGTCGCGACACATGTACGCCCTGCTTTAAAAGTTCCAAGATACGTTGTCCGCGCTCAAGCTGTTGACGGGTTTTGGCATCCAAATCGGAACCGAACTGCATAAACGCCTGCAGTTCCTGATACTGTGCCATTTCCAGTTTCAGCTGCCCCGCAACCGACTTTAAAGCCTTCATCTGTGCCGCCGAACCGACGCGCGAAACGGAAATGCCGACCGAAATCGCCGGTCGCAGTCCCTGATTGAACAAATCGGTTTCAAGGAACAGCTGACCGTCGGTGATGGAAATCACGTTTGTCGGGATGTACGCCGAAACATCACCGGCTTGCGTTTCGATAATCGGCAGTGCCGTCAACGAGCCGCCGCCGTAATCTTTATTGAGGCGCGCGGAACGTTCCAACAGACGCGAATGAAGGTAAAACACATCGCCGGGATAGGCTTCGCGCCCCGAAGGACGCTTTAACACCAGCGAAATTTGCCGGTACGCCACCGCATGCTTGGAAAGATCGTCGTACACGATGAGCGCATCCATGCCGTTTTGCATGAAGTACTCACCCATCGCCGTTCCGGCGTAGGGTGCAATGTACTGATTGGCGGCGTTGTCGGAAGCGGGTGCCGAAACGACGATTGTGTATTCCAACGCACCGTGATCTTCAAGAACTTTCAAGGTGCGCGCGAGGGTGGCATTTTTTTGCCCGATGCAGACGTAAATCGAATAAACGGGTCGGAAGTTCGGATCGTTTTCCGCCAATCCCCGGCGATTGAGCTCGGCCTGGTGTAAAATCGCATCCAGCGCGAGAGTCGTTTTGCCCGTGGAACGGTCGCCGATGATCAATTCGCGCTGACCGCGTCCGATCGGGAACATGGCGTCCACCGACAAAATGCCCGTTTGAAGCGGCTGATCGACCGATTGGCGGGTAATAATGCCGGGAGCAATCTTCTCCACCGGATAACGGTCGTTCGCAACAATGGCACCTTTGCCGTCGATCGGTTGCCCGAGCGCATCGACCACGCGCCCCAATAAGCCTTTCCCGACGGGAACCGAAAGCAACTTCCCGGTCGTTTTACACTCGTCGCCGACTTTCAGTTGCGACGTGTCACCCAACAGCACGACGCCGACTTCGTCCTCTTCCAGGTTGAGCGCAATTCCGAAAACCCTGTGCGGGAAGGAGACGGTTTCGTTATACATGACGTCCGAAAGCCCTTCGACCTTTGCAACGGAATCGGCGAGCGAAATAATCTTCCCGACGTTCGCCGTTAAAGGTTTTTTCTCGAACGTACGAATGACATCTTTAATATCCGATAAAACGGTACTCATGGCGTGAATGTTTCTTTAAGCGCGTTCAGTTGCCCTTTCAGCGAACAATCCCAGACGGTATCACCGACGCGAATTTTAAACCCTCCCAGCAACTCTGGACATTCCTTTTCCTCCAAGCGGCGTTCCGTAAGATGCTCGGCTTCCGAAAAATCCCGCAACCATTGTTCCCGAAAGATGCCCGCATACATCACGGTCGCATAACGTTCGGAAAAAACTTCCTTCAGGGAGCGTTCATATTGCGTCAGAAACGCTTTTGCATCGCGCGGATACCGTTGTACCAAAAACGTCGCAATCGCACGAATGCGTTCCTTTAAATCCTCCTCGGTGCCTTCGAACGTCAACCGCGCCAGATACTTCAGTAAAACCTTATGCTTGCGTTCCATCTTTGTCCTTTGGTTGAGCCAATAATGCCGCCGCCTGTTCGTTGAGTTTGGCGCGCATCTCATCCGTCAGAATGCCGCTTAAAAGACGTTCCGTCGTTTCAACCGTCAGCGTCACGATTTCACCTTTGGCTTCCTTTAACATCGCCGAACGCTCGCCCTCCATTGCGTGACGCGCCTGCTCCGTCAGTTGCGAAACCTTCTCTTCCGCCGCCTTCTTTTGTTCCGCCAAATAACGCTCGCCTTCCGCTTTTGTGTTTGCCAGCAACGCTTTGGTATCCGCCTGTGCCTTCTTGAGAACTTCCAGACGCTCCCGTTCCGCCGAAGCCTGCTTGGCTTTCATTTCTTCGGCGAAACGCAGACCTTCCTCGATTTTCTTTTGACGTGCTTCGATCGTTTTCAGCGTCGGTTTGACGGCAAAACGATACAGCAGGTACGTCACCAGGCAAAAATTGATGATCTGCGCAACCAACAGCTCCGTCTGCACACCGAACGTCTCCGCCAGGCGCGTCACGGCATTGCCGCCGCTGTTG
>JAEEGL010632477.1_pt1 | contig 33699 bp, 29 predicted proteins | sample 9134231 | NCBI WGS metagenome assembly JAEEGL01 (sample SAMN16246548, study PRJNA631951) | gut metagenome | biome: gut microbiome; feature: rumen; material: fiber-attached | host: Bos | place: Iran: Karaj | collected 2018-10 | reverse complement strand
TGACCTTGGTGTGAAAGTGGGTGACAAGATATTTGCCTACTTTATGGGAGAGGAATCCATGCGGGCACGTCGCTTCAAGGTTGCAGGTGTTTTTGCCACCAACATGAATGACTATGACAAAAACTATGTTATCACAGACATCTACACCGTCCGCAAACTGAATTCATGGGACGAAGAGATGTCGTCAGGATTGGAAGTGACGGTCAACGATTTCGACAAAGTGGATGAGTTGACGCAGCGACTTCAGTTCATCCATCAAGGTACAGACCGTAATGGCGTCACTTATGGTGTGTTCAGCATCAAGGACATTGCAGGACACACATTCGCTTGGCTGTCTGTGCTTGACATGAATGTTCTGATGATATTGGTACTGATGATATTGGTGAGTGCCTTCACCGTAGTTAGCGGGTTGCTCATCATCATGCTTGAACGGGTCAACATGATTGGCACACTGAAAGTGTTGGGTGCGACCAACGTGTCAGTCAGAAAGATATTCATCCAGTTCAGTCTTATGCTGGTAGGGCAAGGGTTGCTGTGGGGCAATGTGTCCGGCTTGCTTCTTTGTTGGATTCAGCAACGCTTTCACCTCATCTCATTAGATGCCACCGTCTATTACATTGACTCTGTGCCCATCCAATTCAACTGGTGGCTCATTCTCGCTGTCAATGCAGTGACATTCCTCATCTCCGCACTTGTCATTTGGGGAAGTTCTCACCTCATCAGTATCGGAAAGCCTTCAGAAACCCTTCGCTACGAATAGATATTGGTGATGTGAACGGACATGCAGCCGTATGGATATGGGTGATGATTACCAGTTCATGAGTTTCTTCAGGAATGGGGTGAGTTCGTTGGCCATCTTTTCGTGCTGACGCATGGAAGGATGCCAGTCGGCTCCATATCCAAGAGAACCATCATGAGGGGTGAAGTCGAAACGATAGACTTCTTTGTCTCCTTGTTGATGTGCATATTCTGTGGTGGTGTTCATCGCCTGTTGTGCAGAGCGAAGTTGGTCACCAGACATCATGCAACCACAAAGGAGTACAATCTTTGCTTGAGGATAGTGGGAACGAACTTGGCGGTAGAGGTTCTTGAAACCATTGAGTAGTAGGAGAGAGTCTGCTCCTTGAGTGGATGTGTCGTTAGTGCCAAGGTTGATGCACACCAAATCAGGGGTGTAACGAGAGAAGTCCCACTTGTATTGGTCATTATATAATAATGTATAGGGGTACTCTGTGTTCATGTTCACCTTGTCACCCGTTTGGGGTCCATTGTAGCTACGATACACGCCAATGCCACTACGAGCCACCACAACAGCCTGTGCATTGAGGTTACGTGCTGTTCGGGCGGCATAGGTATAGTAGTAATTGGCAGTTTTTTCCTCGTAGTGTTCTGCTTCGGAATTGGCTTCGATGCCATAGCCACACGTGATGGAGTTGCCTATGAACTCTATCTTGCGTTGAGGAAGGGGAGTGGCTGGTACAAGTTTTTCTCCGTTCTTCACGAAGAAACCATGAAACTCCGGTACGTTCTCATATCCTTCACCTATGTAGGTGATGACGGCTTGATGAGTGCCTGCTGGCAAATCGTGTGCAAGGGATACGATAGTGTTACCGATGAATGAAATCTTGAACGGTTCACCCCCGTCAATCTCTGCCATGAAGTAGCCACTGTGGAGTTTGCACATCATGTCGAGTGCTGTACCTGTGAATCCTGTTCGTATCTGTACACCAGGATAGGTGAACACGATGTGGTCAGGGTCAGAATCCTCAATGCGCCCAATGTATTGGATGTTAGTGTCGCTTGGATGGAACAGTGTCATGTCGGTGCTTTTCCCTTGAGAGGATTTCTTCTCTTGAGAGTGAGCACACTGAGTGGTGAAAAGTGAAAACATGGCAAAGAAAGCTACAATGAAAGATTGTTTCATGACAATTTATTTTTTGTTCTTTTTGATTCTGATAATGGAGAAGGAGTTGGCAGGTATTTTGGCATTGAATGTGTTGCCGACAGTGATTGTCTTGGTTTCGTTCGTTTTCCAGTCACGTTCACCCTTGGGATTGCCGTCACCAGCCATCACTGTGAAATCAGCCATGGTGTCATAGCCTTTCAGTGTCTCCTCTCCTAAAGTAATGTTGAGGTCTGTCTCTTTGGGAAGGAGGCTGACCACCTTGATGATGAGGTCGCCTGTGCGGCTGTCGATGACCACAGACTTGTCGATATATTCCGTCAAACGGTCGCTCTGTAAAGTGAGCTTGCCGTCAGTGGAGGTGTAAGATGCCTGAAGGTCTGAATACACATACTTGTCGCCTGCGTTCTGTCCATAAGCCCGTTGTACGAAATAGTTGGCTGTTGGCTTCACTTCTTTGTTGTTGAAGTAGATGAGGTCTGGATTCCAGCTGGTGTGTCCTTCCTTGGCGAGAAGAGGGGCATAGGAGGACATCACCACCACGTCGGCGTTTCGTTCCACGTTGGCAAGATAGGCTGCCTCCATCAGTGCATTGATGACATTGTTGCCCTTGGATGCCCATTCTCCCAGATACACCTTGGTACCTTGGCGGTCATAGTTGTCATAGTAGTCGCGGTGATGGAAATACCAGTTGATGGAGTTGTAGTAGTGCTCATCCACGATGGGGATGTTCTTGGCTTTTGCTTCTCTCCAACCATATTCGTAGTCACTTCCTTCCCAAAAAGGACCGACTGTTCCTATGATGGTGATTTCGGGATGAACTTTCTGGATGCCCTCAATGAGGAAATGGTAGCGCTTCAGGAATGTGTCGCTGATGAGGTCTTCATTTCCGATACCTAAATATTTTAAGTTGAAAGGTTTGGGGTGACCTGCCTTCGCACGGATTTGGGCGAGTTCTGATGTTTTGGCGTCACCATTCGCCCATTCGATGAGGTCAAGGAGTTCTTGCAAATAACTCTCCATCGTGAGTGGTTTGCCCATGTATGTGTATGGCGATGGCTTGCCTTTCAGGTCTGCCTCAAAAGGAAGACCGCCTTGTTGACCAGCTCCTCCTTTCCAAGAGTTCTGGCAAGGAACACCTGCCGCCAGTACGGGAAGTGGTTCTGCTCCTATGTCTTCACAGAATTGGAAATATTCATGGAAACCCAATCCACGTGTTTGGTGGTAGCTCCAGATGTTCATGTCGGGTTGGCGTTCCCAAAGTTCTCCCACAGTGGCTTGCCAGTGGTAGATGTTGTCGATGCCTTGACCATGTGTGGCACATCCTCCTGGAAAACGGACAAAGCGTGGTTTAAGGTCGGCAATCACTTCGGCAAGGTCTTTGCGCAGTCCGTTAGGGTGACCTTTGAAGGTCTCTTGAGGAAAGAGGGAAATAAAGTCCAGATGAATGTTACTGGCTTCAAGTGGCTCTATCACAAGAGTTGCTTTGTCGGCTGATTGTAAGGCGGTTAATACAACCTTTTGTTGACGCCATTCCTTTGTTGCCTTGAAGGTCTTTGATGCGATGATGGTCTTGCCGTCAACCAATGAAACACGGATTGGACCGGCACCCTTGGTGAAGAAGCTGAAATCATATTTCTTGCCTTTCTGAAGGGGTATGCCATCCCAACCCTCGTTGATGAGTTTTGCTCCGGGTGTTGTGGTCTTGAGTACAGCGTAGTGGGCGTTGTTCTTATGGATGGGTGCTTGTGTCTCGATGGTCCATGTGGTGCCTTCTCCTTCCAGTTTCCATGCGGTTTTGGCGTCCCAACCACGATGGTCGTCAGCGGTGTATTCGAAATCTCGGTTCTGGATGAGTTCCGCATAGAGACCTCCATCGGCTGCATAACTGATGTCCTCAAAGAAGATGCCCATGAGGTCGGGTGAAATGTCTTTCACGTCATTCATGTTCACCTTGAGAGTGGCGTTGATGCTTTTGGCTGTCTTCAACACATCGGTTGCGCCCAAGAAGTCGTCACGCTCCCATGCGTTGTTCTGATTGGCAAGCATCTGCTTGTTGAATAGATTTTGCAATCCTGCATAAGGGATGCGGATGATGTTGTCTTGAGAAGCCTTCTCCTGCTTCGCCACAATGTTTGGAAACTCGTTCTCTGCCACATAAGGGTAGTCTTGTGGCTTCCAAAGGGCGAAATCTTCCGATTCGGTCACACCCATCTGCCCATTCTTGAGGTTGGGAATGAATACGGCACGATAGGTCTTTCCATCGTAGGAGAGGACAGGGTGGTAGAGTTTCTTCTCGCTGCCCCATGTGCCGTAGTCACTCTCGAAGAGGCTACAATTCACATGTGTCCAATGTTTTTTGTCGATGGAATAGGCAATCTGCATGCTGCGTGTGCCATTTTTCACTTCGGGGCGTACCCACACAGAATCAGGATGGTTGGCTAATGCCGACAGCGATGCCACAGCAAATGATGCAGTCAGGAAAAGATGTTTCATATAGGTTAATAATTAGTTAATCAGTGGGAGTGTGTCGTTATTCTTTATTCAGTTACAGTGAGGTTGGCGCTGTTGCTTTCGATGGACGAAGCTCCAAAGGGGCTGCCGTTGCCAAAAAGGGTTGACGCCTCCACTGTTATCTGGGTGATTCTCAGTGTGTATCTACCAGTAGGTGCCTCGCTTGGTATTGAAATTGTAAAGGTGGGCTCCTTCATGTCTAATGACTTCTCATCTCCCTTGATGGAATAGACAGGATCTGTGGCATAGTTGGCAAGCATCCATGAGTATTTGACTTTATACCATGATTTACCCATCGACTGGATTTTGAGTGTGGCATTCACAGACTTTCCCGCTTGTACAGTTGTGGGGTTAATCACCACTTCCTTGAATACAGGAGGAACTGCGTCCATCTCAGGGTCATTACTACAGTTGGTAAAGAGGAGTGGGCTTACAACAATCAGGAATGTTGCCCACAAAAGCATGTTTCGTTTCATTGTTTGTCTCGCGATTTTGGTCGTTTTCTTTTATTTTTGTTGCAAAGTTATGGATTATTATGGAAATATGAGTACCTTTGCATACATATTTTATAATTATTAAGACTATGTTTAGCGGAATCGTTGAAGAATTTGCCACAGTTGTGGCGATAGAGAAGGAACAGGAGAACGTGCACTTCACCCTCACTTGCTCATTTGTGGACGAATTGAAGATAGACCAGAGCGTTGCGCATAATGGTGTGTGTCTTACGGTGGTGAAGATTTTTGACGGAAAGTATGTGGTCACGGCTATGAAGGAAACCCTGTTGAAGAGTAATCTTGGATTGCTGAAGGTGGGTGACAAGGTGAATGTGGAACGCTCCATGATGATGAACGGACGCTTGGACGGACACATCGTGCAAGGACATGTTGACCAGACCGCTGAGTGTGTGGCTAAGATTGACCAGCAAGGCAGTTATACATTCCGTTTCAAATATCTGTTTGATAAGGAAATGGCCAAGAAGGGCTATATGACGGTTGACAAGGGGAGTGTGACGGTGAATGGTGTCAGCCTGACGGTGTGCAATTCGCAGGATGACAGTTTTGAGGTGAACATCATCCCTTACACCTACGACAACACCAATTTCCATACAATAGAGGTGGGTACGAAGGTGAATCTGGAGTTTGACATCATCGGGAAATATATCGCCCGTATTCAGTCATTTAACTAATAGCTGTGTTCTCAAATCATTTCTTTTTGTGCAAAAATAGGGCGGAATCTTTGCCAATTGCGAGGTTCCGCTTGTTTTTATTTAAAAAGATGTGTCAAATGTCATCTGAATTTTGTAATTTTGCAACCGTTTTACTCCTTTCCCACTTGCTGGGAGAGGTGTTTTGTCGTAATGAAGCATGGGGGCATTTCTGCTCCATAAAGTGTAAAAAGATAATAAAAGAACTCTAACATACAATATGAAACATCAGTTACGTAGTGCTGTCTGCACTGAAGGTCGCCGTATGGCTGGAGCACGTGCTCTGTGGGTAGCCAACGGCATGAAGCGTGAACAATTCGGCAAACCTATCATTGCCATCGTCAATTCTTTCACTCAGTTTGTTCCTGGTCACACTCATCTGCATGAGGCTGGACAGATTGTGAAAGAGGAGATTGAAAAGATGGGTTGTTATGCGGCAGAGTTCAACACCATCGCCATTGATGATGGTATTGCCATGGGACATGACGGCATGCTCTATTCACTGCCTTCTCGCGACATCATCGCTGACTCTGTGGAGTATATGTGCAATGCACACAAGGCTGATGCCATGATTTGTATCTCCAATTGCGACAAGATTACACCTGGCATGCTGATGGCTGCCATGCGTCTGAACATCCCCGCCGTGTTTGTCAGTGGTGGTCCTATGGAGGCTGGTAAGTACAAGGGCGAGAACCTCGACCTGATTGCTGCGATGATTAAGGGCGCTGATCCCACAGTGAACGATGAGGAATTGGCAGAGGTGGAAAACCGTGCATGTCCAGGTTGCGGTTGCTGTTCAGGTATGTTTACAGCAAACTCAATGAACAACTTGACTGAAGCTATCGGTCTTTCTCTTCCTGGTAACGGAACGATTCTTGCCACCCATGTGAACCGTAAGGAGCTGATGAAGGCAGCTGCCCGCCAGATTGTGAAGAACGCATTCGCTTATTACGAAGATGGTGATGAGTCAGTCCTTCCTCGTTCAATAGCCACCCGCAAGGCTTTCCTCAATGCAATGACGCTTGACATTGCGATGGGCGCTTCAACCAATACGGTGCTGCATCTTCTGGCAGTGGCTCAAGAGGCTGGGGTGGACTTCACGATGGCTGACATCGACAAACTTTCCCGCAAGACTCCTTTCCTCTGCAAACTTGCGCCAAACTCACAGAAGTATAGTGTTCAGGAATGCGGTCGTGCAGGCGGTATGCTGAACTTGCTGGGCGAATTGGCAAAGGGCGGTCTGATTGACACATCTGTGAAGCGTGTGAACGGTGCCACTTTGGCAGAGGATATCGAGAAGTATTCTATTTTGAAAGACAACATAGACCCAGAAGCAAAACGCATCTACAGCAGCGCTCCTGCTGGTGTGTTCTGCAATCAGCTGGGTGTTCAGAACACCAATTATGAAACGCTTGACACCGACCGTGCGAATGGTTGTATCCGTGATATTGAGCACGCTTACACCAAGGACGGTGGTATGGCAATCCTCTTCGGCAACATCGCACAGGATGGTTGTGTGGTGAAGACAGCCGGTGTGGATGAGAGCATTTGGAAGTTCTCCGGACCAGCTGTGGTGTTCGACTCACAGGAAGACGCTTGTGAGGGCATCCTTGGCGGCAAAGTGAAGAAGGGTGATGTGGTCGTCATCACACACGAGGGACCGAAGGGCGGTCCTGGCATGCAGGAGATGCTTTACCCAACCTCATACATCAAGAGTATGCACATGGGTAAGGAATGTGCCCTTATCACTGACGGTCGTTTCTCTGGCGGCACATCAGGTCTTTCCATCGGACATATTTCTCCAGAAGCAGCATCGGGTGGCAATATCGGTAAGATTAAGGATGGCGACATCATCGACATTGATATTCCGAACCGCAGCATCAACGTACGTCTCAGCGACGAGGAATTGGCAGCGCGTCCACAGCAACCGCTGAAACGCAATCGTGTGGTATCCAAAGCCCTCCGTGCTTATGCCCAGAGTGTGGCAAGCGCCGATAAGGGTGGTGTGAGAATCATTGACTAAAAGAAAACTAGGGAAACTAGAATCACTAGATAACTAGACAATTAAAAAAGACATGAGTGAAAAGATAACAGGTGCAGAGGCTTTGATGAGAGCTTTGGAGCATGAGGGGGTGGATGTCCTCTTCGGCTATCCAGGCGGAAGCATCATGCCTACATACGATGCACTTTATGATCATAAGAAGACACTGAATCACATTCTTGTTCGCCATGAACAGGGAGCCGTTCATGCTGCTCAGGGTTATGCCCGTGTGAGCGGCAAAGTGGGTTGTGCCATCGTGACCTCAGGTCCTGGCGCCACCAATACGGTGACAGGAATCGCTGACGCCATGATTGACTCCACTCCGATGGTGGTCATCTGTGGTCAGGTGGGTGTTGCCATGTTGGGTACAGACGCCTTTCAGGAAGTCGATGTGGTGGGTGTGACTTCACCTATCAGCAAGTGGAGCTATCAGATTCGTCGTGCGGAAGATGTGGCTTGGGCTGTGGCTCGTGCGTTCTATATCGCCAAGAGTGGTCGTCCTGGTCCTGTGGTGCTTGACTTTGCCAAGAATGCGCAGACGGGCATGGTGGAGTTTGAACCTGCAGAGGTGGATTTCATTCGCAGTTATGACCCTGATCCAGATTTGAACATGACGGACATTGAGCGTGCCGCCAAGATGATCAATAACAGCGTGAAACCTTTTGTTCTGGTGGGACAGGGTGTGGAACTGGGTAATGCCACAGAGGAACTTCGCACGTTCTTGGAAAAGGCTGACCTTCCATGCGGAACTACGTTCATGGGACTTTCCTCCATTCCTTCCGACCACCGTCTGAACATGGGTATCTTGGGCATGCACGGTAATCTTGGTCCTAATGTGATGACCAATCAGTGTGACTTGCTCATTGCTGTCGGCATGCGTTTTGATGACCGTGTGACGGGCAATCTTGCCACTTATGCCAAACAGGCTAAGATTATCCATTTCGACATAGACCATGCAGAGTTCAACAAGAATGTTCCTGTTGATTTGAAAGTGTGGGGCAACTGTAAGGAAACGCTTGCAGCTGTGACGAAATTGTTGGATACATCCAAGCATACATCTTGGATTGAAGGTTTCAAACCATACGCTGAGAAAGAATATGAGAAGGTGATAGACAAGGCACTCCATCCAACAGAAGGACCACTTTTGATGGGTGAGGTGATTCGCAAGGTGAGCGAAGCAGCGCATAACGAAGGCATCATGGTGACCGATGTGGGACAAAACCAGTTGATGGCTTGCCGTTACTTCAAGTTCACCCAAAAGCGTTCGGTGGTCACTTCAGGCGGTTTGGGAACGATGGGATTCGGTCTTCCTGCAGCCATCGGTGCCACTTTCGGAGCACCTGACAGAACCGTTTGTCTTTTTGTGGGCGATGGTGGCTTGCAGATGACAATTCAAGAACTCGGCACCATCATGGAACAAGGAGCCCCTGTGAAGATTATTCTCCTGAACAACAACTTCCTTGGTAATGTGCGCCAGTGGCAGGAGATGTTCTTCGCTCATCGTTATTCATTCACCCCGATGGTCAATCCAAACTACGAATTGATAGCAAAGGGTTATGGCATTCCAGCCAAGACGGTGATTGAACGTAAAGACCTTGACGCAGCGATTGCCGAGATGTTGGCAACACCAGGTCCATATCTTTTGCAGTGTGCCATCAAGGAAGAAGACAATGTGCTTCCGATGACTCCTCCTGGAGCTAACATTGATGAGATGCTGCTTGAGTTATAATGCAAACGACAAAGAAAACCTTTGGTGGTCAGTGCGGCGAGTGTTCCTCATGTGGAAAATGTGAGCGTCTGCTCGGAGCGCATCCCGCCAAAGAAAAGGAAATAAAAGTACAAACTCCAACAATGGAACAAGATACAACAAAGCTCTATACTTTCCTGATTTATTCAGAGAATGTGCCAGGTCTGCTTTCACAGATCACGGCTGTGTTCACACGTCGTCAGGTTAATATCGAGTCACTCAATGTGTGTGCATCCAGCACACCTGGTGCGCATAAGTACACTGTTACGGCCTATTGCGATGAACGTATGGCTCGAATCCTTACTTCTCAGGTGGAGAAACGTATTGACGTGCTTCAGGCGCACTTCTATACGGACGAGGAACTGTTCATCAACGAGACGGCATTGTTCAAACTCAGTACACCTGCGATGATGAAGAACCGTGAAGTCAGCAGTTTGGTGCGCTCTTATGACGCGCGCATCATCGAGGTGAACAGCACCTACTCTGTGGTGGAGATCACAGGTTTCCCTGATGTAATCATCTCCCTCTTCGACCAGTTGAAGAAGATGGATTGCGTCTTGCAGTTTGTCCGTTCTGGACGTATCTGCATCACCAAGAGCCGTGTGGAGCATTTGGATGAATGGTTGGCTGTTCGTGAAGCAAAGAGAAAAGCTACAAAATAATACATTTTATAATAATAACCAGCAAGGATCTTCCTTGCACAAATAAAACAAAAAACAAAATGGCAAAAATGAATTTTGGTGGCGTTATCGAAGAGGTAATGACACGTGAAGAATTCCCACTGGAGAAAGCTCGTGAGATTTTGAAGGACGAGACTATCGCAGTGATTGGTTATGGCGTTCAGGGTCCTGGTCAGGCTTGCAACCTCCGCGACAACGGTTTCAACGTAATCGTTGGTCAGCGTCAGGGCAAGACTTTCGAGAAGGCTATTAAGGATGGTTGGGTACCAGGTGAGACTCTTTTCTCTATCGAGGAGGCTGCCGAGAAGGGTACAATCGTGATGTGTCTGCTTTCAGACGCTGCTGTGATGTCTGTATGGCCAACTCTCAAGAAGTACCTCACTCCAGGTAAGGCTCTCTACTTCTCTCATGGTTTCGCTATCACTTGGAACGACCGCACTGGTTGTGTTCCTGCTAAGGACATCGACGTGATCATGGTGGCTCCAAAGGGTTCTGGTACATCACTCCGCACCATGTTCCTCGAAGGTCGTGGTTTGAACTCTTCTTATGCGGTATATCAGGATGCTACAGGCAAGGCTCTCGACCGTACACTCGCACTGGGTATCGGTATCGGTTCTGGCTACCTGTTCGAGACTACTTTCCAGCGCGAGGCTACTTCTGACCTCACTGGTGAGCGTGGTTCATTGATGGGTGCAATCCAGGGCCTTCTCCTCGCTCAGTATGAGGTGCTCCGTGAGAATGGTCACACTCCATCTGAGGCATTCAACGAGACAGTTGAAGAGCTCACTCAGTCACTCATGCCTCTCTTCGCTCAGAAGGGTATGGACTGGATGTACGCTAACTGCTCAACTACTGCACAGCGTGGTGCTCTTGACTGGATGGGTCCTTTCCACGATGCCATCAAGCCAGTTGTTGAGAAGCTCTATGCATCTGTGAAGTGTGGTAACGAGGCTCAGATTTCTATCGACGCTAACTCTAAGCCAGACTATCGCGTAGGTCTCGAGAAAGAGCTCGCTGCTCTCCACGATTCTGAGATGTGGCGCACTGCAGAAGTCGTTCGTCAGCTTCGTCCTGAGAACAACTAATCTGTTCCGAACACACATAAACAAACAAAAAGAAAGCCTCGGCAGGAAATCATCCTGTCGAGGTCTTTTGTTTCTAGTTATCTAGCTTTTCTAGTTTTACTAGTTATATTAGTTTCGCTAGTCTTTCGAGCCTAGTAGAGATAAATCTTGTAGTTCTTCACACTGCCAGGGGCTCCTTGTTCTGCACGTGGCAGATATTCGAGTGCTGAGATGGTCTGCTCGCTGCCAAGGTCTATGACGAGGAGGTGGGGCAGGGTAGCACTCTTCTCCGTCTGCCAGTAGGTGCTCTCTTGCAGGTCATACACTTTGTCGCCAGTATGGTTGCCGTTCTCCTCTTCGCTGTTGGCGTACTTGGTGGTCCAAGGCTCACGAGAGATACGCTTGCCATCGGTTCCTTGCAGATAGAGCTCGGCAATGGCAACTTGCGCCTTTCCGTCTTGCGTGGAAGTACATTCGATGGCAAGATAACGACCCTTTTGTGGAGCGTTGAACTTGACGGTCTGCCAACCATTGCCAGCATTGAAGGCTCCTGTGGCAGCAGGCGTGGCACTGTTGAGGTCGGGCTTGTCACCAATGTTGTTGTGCTTGTTCGATTTCTCCAACTGGAGCTTGTTGAGTTCTGGCTCTGCCTGTCCCCAAACAACAGCCTCTTTGGGACCAACGACATCGAGCACGATGATTTCGTTCTTACCTTTCTTCAACCAACAGCCGGGTACATAGAGTGTCTGTTGAGGACCAATCGACCAGATGCGTCCCATAGCGTGACCATTCACATAGACTTGTCCTTTGCCCCATGTCTCAAAGTTGAGGAAGGTGTCACCCACCTTGGTGAGGTTGAAGTAACCACGATAGTAGCCACGCTTGGTGACGAGGTCGAGGCCATCAACGTTCCATTGTGCCTTCTTGCCTAATCGCATACCTTCATCAGCTTTAGTATAATCATTGTTGTGGACAAAAGCATCTGCAGCTTTCTCATAAGAGTCAGGCAATCCGAATTTCACCCAATTTTGTGGTTTCCATGTGGTTTCGATGCCTTCCACTTCTGCTGTGATAGCTACTTCGCCCACAATGCCTTTGAAGTCTTTGATGGCACGACCAAAGTTGATGCGTCCCATCGCTTCAACGAGGATTTCCAACTCGTCACCTTTCTTTACAGGAGGCAACGTAAGGCTCTTCTCGTTCTTCACACGGTCAATCTTGCCGATGTATTTGCCATTGATGAACACCTGTGCGAAGTCGTGGAAATCTGCTGTGATAACACTCTGTGCGGGAATCTCTGGCATTGTGGTTGTGTAGAGCATCGAACCCCAACCCATGTCCATCTCCTCGAATGTCATCAAGCCACCATCCTTGCGAATGGGCAGTTTGAACTCAGAGTCTTCACCATTAAGTATTGAAGAGAACTCCGTCAGTTCAAACTTCGGAATCGTGATGATTGGCGCTGCAGGTTTAGGCACAGCAGGCAAAGCCTTGCCGTCATTGTACTTTTCCATCATCTTGCGCAACTCGAAGTATTTGGGCGTAGTTTGTCCATACTCGTTGATGGGAGCATCATAGTCGTAACTCGTCACATCAGGTGCAAAGCCAGGAGAGTTAGCTCCAGCCCAATGTCCGAACGAGGTTCCTCCGTGTGTCATATAAAGAGAGAAGCTGATACCCTTTGAGAGCATCTCGTCCATTCCGTCCACCATATCCTTGGCAGGACGGGTTTCATGACGGGCACCCCATTTGTCAAACCAACCGCTCCAGAACTCAGAGCACATCAGTGGGGTGTTGGGTCGCAACTGCTTCAGACGACGGAACTGGTCGTCGATGTTGGCGCCCGTACCGAAGTTCATCGTCCATACGAGGTCATCAAGTCCATTCTTCTCAAAGTTGGAAGACCAGTCGCATTGGAAGAGTGCCAACTCCTTGCCATAGATGCCACGCAGACAGTCACGAATCTCACTCACATATGGCTTGTCCTCACCATATGAACCATATTCATTCTCCACCTGCACCATGATGATGGGACCACCGTTCTGAATGGTCAGTCCTGCCAATTGTTCGCCTACCTTCTGCTCGAATATCTTCACACGCTCCATAAAGTAAGGATCACGCTCGCGCAACTTGATGTCTTTCTTTTTCAGCAACCACCAAGGCAGACCGCCCATTTCCCATTCGGCACAAACGTAGGGACCAGGACGAACAATGACATACATGCCGTTCTTCTGTGCCAGACGGCAAAATTCAGCCACATCGTTGTTTCCTGTGAAGTCAAACTGACCTTCCTGCTGCTCATGGATATTCCAGAAGATGTAGATGCATACAGTGTTCATACCCAATGCTTTACACATCTTGATGCGATGCTCCCAATAAGGTTTGGGAATGCGGGGATAGTGAATTTCAGCAGCCTTCACCACGAAAGGTTTGCCGTTCAGCAGAAACGTGCCGTTGCCAGCCTCGAATGTTCCCTTGGCTTTTTGGGCAAAAGAAGGAGTCGCCACCAACAAAGCAGCCATGAGGGAAAACAAAGTAATGATTTTTCTCATTGTATAAATAGGTTTATATTAGTTTTCTTTGACAAAGGTAGTAATTTTAAATAGGAATGAGGAACGAGGATTTAGGATTTTTTGCTTTTATTAATAAAAAAAGGTGTTTTTATGGAAATAATTCCCCATTCCTCATTCCTAATTCCTAATTCTTTCTTATCTTTGCACAACGATAAACTAATTATTTACCCCTTAGTAGAGATTTACCAATATGTCAATTTGGATTATATTGAAACTTCTGGGTTCGCTCGCACTCCTCATGTTCGGTATGAAAGCAATGAGTGAAGCTCTCCAGAAGATGGCAGGCCCACAGTTACGTCATGTTTTAGGTGCGATGACCACCAACCGCTTTACTGGAATGCTGACAGGTACTTTGGTCACAGCATCCGTTCAGTCATCAACCGCTACAACGGTGATGACCGTTTCGTTCGTCAACGCAGGTCTGCTCACTTTGGCACAAGCCATTTCTGTTATTATGGGTGCCAATATCGGTACAACGCTTACCGCATGGATTATGGCAGTGGGTACATCGGGAAGCGAAACATCTCCATTTGACATCAGCATCGTGTCATACGTGGGCTTCTTCATCGGTATCGTTCTCATCTACATGAAGAAGCATCGCTACCTTGGTGATTTCCTTTTTGGTATTGGTCTCTTGCTGTTAGGTCTCACAACCTTGAAAGCGACGGGCATGTCAATGGATTTGGCAAACAACGAAGCCGTCACTTCCTTCTTCAAATCATTTGATCCCGACTCCTTCTGGACCACACTCATATTCCTCGTCTTGGGTGGCGTCATGACCTTCTGTGTGCAGTCGTCTGCAGCGGTGATGGCCATCACCATGTTGCTGTGTTCTACGGGTGCGATGCCCATCTATCAAGGTATAGCTCTGGTGCTGGGTGAGAATATTGGAACCACCATCACTTCAAACCTTGCTGCTCTTTCGGCAAATACACAAGCTCGCCGTGCAGCGCTTGCCCACATGTTCTTCAATGTGTTCGGCGTTCTGTGGATTCTGTTTGTTTTCCGTTTCTTCATCGATATGGTGTGCGGATGGGTTGGTTATGATACGGAAATGACGAAGAGTAATGCCAGCAGCACTGCGTTCCTTGCCAATGCTGCCAAACTGAATTTCGTGTTGGCTGCTTTCCACACCACGTTCAATGTGGTCAACACAGCCATTCTCATTTGGTTCATTCCACAGATTGAAAGATTTGTCTGCTGGGTTATCAAGCCAAAGAAAGTGGATGAAGAGGAGGATTTCCGTCTGCATTTCATTACTGCTGGTTTCATGAAGACTCCCGAACTTTCGGTGTTCGAAGCTCAGAAAGAAATCACAGCCTTTTCAGAACGTATGCAGCTTATGTTCAACATGGTTGGCGAGCTGCTTGACTTGTCCAGTTCCATCTCTTCCAAGAAAAAGAAAGACTCTAAAACAGGAGACTTCGACAAGCTCTATGCACGTATAGAGAAGTATGAGGACATTTCGGATAATATGGAATTGGAAATTGCCAAATACCTCGATTCAGTCAGTGATGCCCATTTGTCAGACGAGACCAAGGCGAAAATCCGTGCCATGCTCCGTGAAATCTCCGAATTGGAATCTATTGGCGATGCTTGCTACAATATGGCTCGCACCATCAACCGCAAGTTCAATGGTAAGCAAGATCACTTCACGGAGGAGCAATATGAGCATATCCACCAGATGATGAGTCTTACAGACCAGTCGCTTTCTGAAATGAACCGTCTGATGGGTGGCAGAAAGGAAAGTTACGATATGAACCGCACTGTCAACATAGAGAACGAAATCAATAACTATCGTTCTCAGTTGAAGTCACAGAACATCAATGATATCAACAACCACCAATACACCTATGCAGTTGGCACCATCTATATGGACCTTATCAACGAATGTGAGAAACTTGGTGACTACGTGGTGAATGTAGTTGAGGCTCGTATGGGCACACGTTTGAGGGGAGTGTGAGAAGAAAAATGAAAAAATGAAAGAATGAAAGAATGAAAGAATGAAAAATTTGCTACCGCATGAGTTCGCCAACAGTTGACGTACAAACGCGGTAGCAAATTTTTCACTTTTCACTTTTCACTCTTCAAGCAAATCTGGGCGAAGGGCTTTTGTGCGTTTCAATGCCTGTTCATATTCCCACTCCTTGATTTTCGCTTCATGACCAGATAGGAGAATTTCCGGAACAGCCCATGTCTCTTCCGGATTGCTCACGGGGTGGTACTCCGCAGGGCGTGTATAGACAGGGGGTTCCAGCAGGTTGTCTTGGAAGGAGTCGGATAGGGCGCTCTCCACATCGCCAATCACACCGGGAATGACTCGTACGATGCTGTCAGCCATCACTGCGGCAGCCAGTTCTCCGCCAGTCAATACATAGTCGCCAATGCTGACTTCCTTTGTGATGAGGTGTTCCCTGATGCGGTAATCAATACCTTTGTAGTGTCCGCAAATGATGATGATGTTTTCCTTCAGCGACAGTTCGTTCGCCATAGGTTGGTCAAACTTCTCGCCATCAGGGGCGGTGAAGATGACCTCATCATAATGCCGTTCAGCCTTCAATGCTGAAATGCAGGCATCCAACGGTTGGCATTGAATCAGCATACCTGCCGCACCGCCAAAGGGGTAGTCATCCACCCGTCGGTGCTTGTCCGCCGTGTAATCTCTCAAGTTATGTACGTGTATTTCAGCCAGTCCTTTCTTCTGAGCACGTCCGAGAATGCTCTCTTGTGTAAACGGTTCTATCAGTTCAGGAAGAACCGTGATGATGTCAATGCGCATAAATGATTTTTGTATTTTCTTTGGCAAAGGTACGATTAAGCGAGGACAATACAAAGTGAAAGAAAAACTTTTTTCATTTTTATTGTCGAGCGTGAGTACCTTCGGCGCAGCCAACGTTACGATTAATCGAGTGAAATACAAAATGAAAAAACATTTTTTCATTTTTATTTCCGAGATGCAGCCTAAGTTCGGCGTAGCCAACGCTACGATTAAGCGAGGACAATACAAAATTGAAAGAAAAATAATGTAAAAGTGAAAAAAGTTTGGAATTTGTTTGGTATGTAGTAAAAAATATAGTTAATTTGCAAATACTAATGGATTATATATGAGGCATTCACAAGTTATTGACAGCATCAAGGAGGTGGCGAAGAAGGTACTGCCCAAAGGCAGCGCCCTCTATCTCTATGGCTCTCGTGCCCGTGGTGACTACCATGAAGGCAGCGACTGGGACTTGCTGCTGCTGTTGGATAAGCCGAGTGCAAGTTATAAAGAGAAAGATGACTTAGAGTTTTCTTTCACGGATATGGGATGGGACATAGGAGAGGACATCAATGCCCGTGCATACACCAAGAGCCAGTGGCGTAATGGACCACATTCCATGTTCTATTTCAATGTTGAACAAGACAAGAAGCTGATATATGAGTCTTAAAGAGGAAGACAGAAAAGTACTCGTTATGCTCGAATTGGAAAAGGCTGAAAAAACTCTTATCCAATTAGATGTGCAATTACAGGCGCAATTGTGGGAAATGGCCGCTAATCGCTTGTATTATTCTCTTTTCCATGCAGTGAGTGCCTTGCTTATCAGTGACCACCATGAGGTGGGCACACATCGTGGGGCAGTTAATAAATTCAGTTTGTATTATGTGAAAGAGGGCGTTTTCACCAAAGAAGAGGGACGGCTCTATTCAAGACTACAAAGACTACGCGAAGATGGTGATTATAATTGTTCTATAGATGTGGAGCAAGACGAGGTGGAAGAGAAGATTGAACCCACCCGTCAACTTATTGAGAAGATCAAACGGTATATTGCTGATAAAGATAAATAAGTAACAATATCACTCAATCAATCTCTTTTTTCATTTTTCATCTTTTCATTTCAGCGCAGCGCATTTCCTTCCCTTGACCTTTGGTGTTCCTTTACTCTTCCTTTAGTGCTCCTTGGGTTCGTAGTGGTAAGGTAGTAGGTTCGTAGTGGTAAGGTGGTAGGTTGGCTGTAGTCGTTAACTGTCAACTCAAATAGTTCTTCCATTTCAGCGCAGCGCCTTCGTTATCATTTATCATTTGTTTCTACTTGATTTTCGGATTATAATGATTACAAATGGGATGCGGGTATATATGGGGAAAATAATAGACAAATGCAGAAAACTGATATTTTTGTTGCCTAAATCAACAAAAAATGCCATTTTTGCAAAAAAATACGGCTCACATTGAACGTTATATGCTAAATAATTCTTATATTTGCCACGTGGCGGAGAAATCTGTCATCAACATAAAATAGGAAGCGTTTGGCTTTTCCCAAGTTGGTAAACTTCGACAACATACCATAATAAAGCGGAAAAAGTAGAAGCGTTCTTTCCTGTGTTATGATGTTATTGGTATATCCATTCACGTCATACATAGGTGTGAGCCGTTTTCTTCTAATCTCTTTATTAGGGCAGTCGAAGGCCTACCAGCTGGGTTAGCTGATAGGCTCACACTTTATTATATAACAATCTAAACCTTTGGTCACAAAAATCTTTGACCCATGAAATATGTTGACCTTTTGACCACTGCAACCGACTGTCTCTTGTATGGTATCCTGCTCGCGGCTGTCACCATGTTGATTCTGTACTTTGTTTTACAGATGATTAGTAAGAGTTGTGTAAAAACCATTCCTTTTTATCTTGCAGGAATTGTACTTGCTCCTCTATTGGTGGTGCAAGATTCTCTCATTGTTGCTGCATTTCAGGCAAAAAGCATGGTGGATGCCGTTGAGATTGACATCCAGCAGATTGTTGGCACTTATGACCAAACAGCTAAAGACATGAATGAAACGCAGGCAATTCTTGATCAGGTTGGACAGGATTTTCCGCTTATTGGATACTTTACCAACATCACCAATATGCAAGTAGAGAATGCTCAGCAACTTGCTGCCACCATGGCTGATGCAATTCGTGATTATCTCAATACATATCTGTGGAAACGTTTCGGGTGGTGTACAGCATTCATTATACTAGCTGTGCTCATCACATTCCTTGCCGATAAGAAAAACAAACATATCTTTCAACAGACAGCACGAAATAGGCGTGAAAGTAGGCGTACAACCTCTGTGGTACGAACTGATAGACATGTTGCCCGTTCCAGTAGATGTCATCGATTCTAATTAGAAAATACTAACATACTAATACATTTATCATTATGGCTACAAGTTATTGCAACACCAACCACATTCTTATAGGATTAGGTGGTACAGGAGGAAAAATCCTCCGTGCGTTTAAGATGCGCATGTTCGAAGAGTTTCCTGATGAAAAGGAGCGCGGAAAACAATCCGTCTCTTTGTTGTATGTTGACACAACCAAGGAGATGATGCCTAAAGATGGCAAAGGACGTGCTGATTTCCGTGTAATGGGAAAAGATGCATCATTCACCAATGAAGAGTTTCTTTTCATCAAAGGTAACGATGTTAGTCATATCCTTGATCACATAGACAATTATCCATCAGTCAAAGGTATCGTGAGCAATGCATCAGCTGTGAAATCAGCTATTGGCAATTTGGGCGAAGCTGCTGGTCAGATGCGCCGTGCAGGTCGTCTGCTTTTTGCCAGCAATGCTGTAGCCTTTATCAATGCACTCAAAGAAGCCTTTGCACGTTGCGCCAAAGTGTCAGGTAACGAATCTGACCTATATATTCACATATTCGCAGGTCTCAGTGGTGGAACGGGTTCTGGTAGTATTATTGATGCCATTGTACAGACTCGCAAACTCTATCCTGATGCCATTATCAGTGTCTATGCGATGATTCCTGAGATGAATCTTCCGAAGGCCAATATGGATCAGGGACGTTATTACCAAAATGGTTATGCGGCTCTGAACGAGTTGAATGCCTTGCAAGCAGGTCGTTACATTCCACATGACGTGACAGGAGCAGGTAATCCTATCAATGTCTGGTCCGCCCGTGTGCATGGTGTGGCAAATGGCATCACCCTTTACAGTAATGTCAATGATAATGGCTTGCGTCTTAACTCCTTGGAAGAACTTCCCAAGGTTGTGAGTGACTACGTTTTTGCGCGTGTGTTCCTGATTAATGCACAAAATAAAGCATGTGAGGACATCATTCGTGGATACAACTTCGAGAATATGAACAATTTCGAAGTGGAGTATGACGAGTTAGGTGGCGATGTGGCTGACAATGAAGAACAACTCATTGCTCGTACCAAAAAAGTCAATTCTTTTGGTATCAAGCGTGTGATGTATCCAGAGCTCCGCGTTCTCAAACATATCACCTATACTATTGGCGAAAGCATTCTTTTGCAGTTCAAATATAATAATTGGCGTGATGAGATGGGATTTGTGGATGAAGAAGCCAACAAAGACTATCGTGAGCTTTATCTCAATGACAAGAACATCCAGAAATGGATGCTTGATGATGACCACCTCACGCTAAATCAAAAAATTCTTCCCAACGACAAAGACCATCCTGACATTGACAACTATTGGCACGACAAAGCATTAGGTTATGCAGATGACCCCACTGTCAAGAAAGCATCCTGTCCTCTCAATGAACTTGATTCATTGTTGGGAGAGGAGTTCTTCGCCAAGCAATTCCGCGGTGTGGGCGTGGAAGCCTACTATCAAGGGAAGGCTAAAGCCATTCCAGATATGGTGCGTGAGATTCGTCATGGTATCGAGAACGAATTGTTTGAGCGTTGGAAAGCAGGTGACATCAGCATTGTAGAGCTGCAGAAAGTGTCCAAGCTGCTCATAGAGAAAGTATCCGACATTCGTCAGCATATTGAGGAAGAAATAGAAAAGACAGACGAAGATATAGATGCTATCAATAGTGACTGCAAGGCCAATGTGGCAGAATGGAGTGACCTTAATTTGCTCCAGCGTCTTGCTAATGTGGGCAACCGCATCTATGCACGTCATCAGACAGACCTTGCTGACCTCTATACTGCACGTACGATGGCTGTGGCCTTCCAATTCGCAAAATCTTTGGCTCTAAAATTACTTAATGAGATGCAAAACATGGATGCCGACATCAGTGCCTTTTCCGAAATCATCAACAAGGCAATTTCCGATACAGAAGCCCTTATCAGTGCCCAACAGAAGGTCAACAAGGGTATAGAAGACATGCGTGGTGCTATAGTGGAGGTGAGCGAAGAGGAAACCATGCAAGAATTTGAGGTGGAACTGAAGCTTGACAAGACCGACATGCCAGGTATCGCCACCCAACTGCGTCAAGCTATTCTGCCACAATCACCTTTTGTCAATTTTGGCAGGCTTGCCACAGACATCAGCATTGATGACATCCGTGATGCCTTTGACATTAGACTTTCAGAGATTGTACGTGCCAAACACAATGAAAAGGCTGACAGTGACAAGAAGGTTTTAGGCATGAACATCATCACACAGTTACAGCAGAAGCTTCAGACTGAAGAAGATATCAAATCATTTGCTTACAAGATTGTACAACAGAGTGGCGTGTATCTCCGGCTCAACAATGATCAGATTCAGTTGCATGTGCGCAACAACGAAGGTGACCGTTCCCCGTCCAATCCTGCCAGCATCAACAAAAAAGCCATTTTGGTATCTATACCTAAACCCAAAACTGATAGTCAGAAATCTTTTGCAGACAAATTGGAAAAGGCATTTAAAGCCTCCTTCGCACAGGGCACTGCTATTACCACACTTGAATTTGACATGAGCAGCCCACGAGAAAACGAATTGAGTATTGTCACCATCAGTTACTGCTATCCTATGAGATGTGCAGAGTGGCTTAAGACTTATAAGGAGAAGTATGAGAAGTTCCTCCATACAGGAAACAAGATGACAGATCGCAGCAATGCCATTCTTCTGCACACAGAGGATGACGGGACAGACTTGCCTTCTCTCTTCGTGGTGGAGAATGCTGAAGAGATTGTGCGTCAGCGTGAAGTGGCACAAAATGGATCATTGCAACAACCATCAGTTATGCCCTCCACTGGTGCAACTCCTCCTCCCATGCCAGGCATGACGCCCCCTCCTCCTATGGCATCCACTGAGCCACAGGTTCAGATGTATCTGTTTATTGGTGGTCAGCAATATGGTCCTTACGACTACACCACTTTAAAACAGTTTGTACCGACAGGGCAACTTACCACACAGACGATGGTATGGCAACAAGGCATGGCTGCATGGACACCTGCAGGACAGGTTCCAGAACTTCAATCTCTCTTTGCACCTGCTACACCACCTGCACCCCCAATGCCAGGAATGCCATCAACTCCTCCTTCCATGCCTCCTATGCCCGGCATGTAGTCCTCTAATCTCTCATGAACTATACATTATTATTAATATAAAGAATAACTATGGCAATATCACATCGTTCAGCAGAACGTTTCAAATATGGCATTTGTCTCAACGACGAATGCAGTCTCTGCAAGTCAAAAACTGTGCAGCAAATACCCATGCGTAAAGACTTGGTGTGCTCTGAATGTGGCAAACCACTCCGTGAGAGTCTTCCACCCAAGTCGAAAGGGTTGAGCAAGCCGGTTCTTATTGGCATTATAGCCGTGGCAGTCATTCTCATCGCATTAGCTATTTGCTATTTCACTGGTGTATTCGATGGAAAGAAAGAGAACCCTGCGCCTATTCCTGCTGCTCCAGACACTACCCAAGTGACACCTGCTCCTGTGGACACCACCGCTGTTGACACAACAGAAACCATTTCTGTTCCTTCAAATACAGAATTGGAAATCGCCAAGGCTGAGGCTGAGAATGCAAAGGCTGAAGCTGAGAAAGCAAAAGCAGAAGCAGCTAAAGCAAGAGCTACCACAAATGTCTCTGTGCCTTCACCCGCAACTGCTGCCTCGTCTAATGGTTCGCTTACACTCAGTTATGGCAAATATACAGGTGCCATCAAGAATGGTTATCCTAATGGACAGGGCAAACTGGTCTATACCACCTCACGTCAAATCAACAAGTATGACACGAAGGGACGTATGGCTCAACCAGGTGACTACGTGCAGGGCGTGTTCGTCAATGGCTTCTTCACCATTGGTAAGCATTACAATTCGGCAGGTGAACTCATCGAATCTATCAATGTAGGCGTAGCTGATGATGTTTATGAATCCAAGTAACAGATGATGAACAAACGGCTTTTGATAGTAACAACAGTGTGTCTTGTCTGTTTGACCCTCTATGGTCAGACAGGCAAACCCACATTGCGTTTGTTCTCGGAAGACATGAAGACTGCTTACCCTTCTGTGGTCTATGACTTTCTGGAACGCTATTTGTATGACATCCATCACACCACGTCTGGTTACGAACTGCGCCAGCGTATGGCGGATGATAAGGTGAGTGTGACAGAAGGAAGTCTCGACAACATCTCCAAACTGTCGCCAGAAATTCCATTCTCCCTATTGCGTCATGAAAATTCCAGTTACGACGTTTGTTGGACGGACACCCTTGGCAACACTTTGCTGAGCTTGCAGTTTCCCATCAACTTTGAGTTGCTGTTAGGACAACCTAAGGCTGAGATAGAAAAGGAAATGAAAAACCTATTGAGTTTCTATTCTGATGTGGCAAATCCACAGCCACTCACACCTGAACTCGATACATTGTCTGATGGGTGCTTCCGTACCAAACCTATCACGCATTATTATGTGGAAGGTCTTAATACAGCCACCTACTATGCAAAAGCTAAAGACGGGACAGTGCAACCTGTTTATGATATAAAACAGAAGTGGTATTCAGCCTCCAATCTGTTTCATGGACTCATCAGTGAAACGTCAGATTATCGGCTTTACATAGAACAGACACTGTACGGATTCAACAAGCAAAGTTATACGATACCTCTTAACCAATGGCTCAATTATTGTAAGGAGAACAAACTCATCATCTACTTTGCCATTGAAGAGGAACGTGAGGATGGGCTGAAAGCATTGCTTGTCGCACAGAGTCAAGACCTCGGTTTCAACCACATGTTGTCTATTATCATCCCAGACAACTTTGTAGAAAAGCGAAATTCCACATTGAAAGCCACCCTGAATGCTTATATTCCCACGGACAATGTGAAAGACTTATACCAACAATACAAAGAAAAACCAAAGAAACAGATATGAAGAACCTTTTATTGACCCTCATATTAGTCATGTTGTGTCTCTTGTCATCACAAGCACAAGAGATGTCTGCTGCTGATGCCATGAAGTCGATTAATAAGATCAAGTTAGACAACAAATATATTTCAGCATCAGGTACCTCGACTAAAAATTATGATGAAGCCCGTGACAATGCTTTGGCTGTGCTCCAACTTGAAGTACAGAACTGGTTGCAGGAGACCAAGCAGACCGAAACATCTGGCGTGATGATGCCAACTAAAGACAAGTGTATGGTTATCGAAACCCAACGTGGTAGTCTGTTTCGAGTTTTCCTCTATGTGGCTAAGAAATCGATTGTTCCCATGGCGCAAGATGAGCAACTGATAGTGGTGACTGAACAGCCGTCATCTGTGACGACATCGCCTGTCACTACAGCCAACCCGATGGCAGCCACCATCACCCCTATCTATGAACCCACTCCTTTTGAACAGCAGATGTTGCAAGTGAAAAAGGCTACGGACATAGAACAATTTGTTAAACAGGATGATATTGCCCGCTATGGTATATATAAAGACCGTCCATCAACAGGAACTTACTACCTTTTGCTTTACAATCGTGAGGGAGAAATCCCTGCTTGCCTCAAATTCAGTGACGGCACACTGACTAATGTGTTAACAGGAAACGAAGATACTTTCGATAATTACAAAGGCTATGGAGCCTATTGGTTCATCAAGAAATAAGATAAAATCATGATTATGAAGAAGACACTTTTAATACTTTTGTCATTGGCACTCTCACTTTCTGTCAGTGCCAGCGATGCAGTTTCAATCATTTTGTCAGATGGCGTCAACGACGGAAGCATCAAAAGCAAGATGGAACGCACGATGTCTGCGCTTTTCACGGAAGCCAATGCTGCACAAGAAGCTCATAGAGAAATGCAATACTCATCTCTTGGAATCCCTGACGATGTGCAGACCAGCCTCTCCATGTTGTGGGATAATTCCCCCTTCTACTGTCTTGACACCGAAGTGGTGGAACATTGCATCAGCACTTCCACAGGTTATCAGGTGCGCAACATACCTCTACAATTGGTTTGTGCAGAAGAAGGTGAAGACTACCAAGAAGCTGTGCTCAATTTCGACAAACAGGGCAATATGGTGAGTTTCCATTTGTCCATCGGCATGAACCTCTTTATGAATGTCATTAAGAGCAATCTCGAACTGACGGATTTGCGTCGTCGTCAACTCATACTCGACTACGTAGAACAGTTTCGTACCGCATATAACCAGAAGGATGCCAACTTCCTTGAAGCGGTCTTTAGTGATGATGCTCTCATCATTACAGGTAAGGTCATCCAGCGTAAAACCAATGATGGTATTCGCTTGCCAGACAAGATTGAGTATAAGAAGCAGACCAAACAGCAATACTTGACCAATCTGAGACGTGTGTTTGCCAATAACAAAATGATTCGTGTTACCTTTGACGAGATTGAGGTGATGCGCCACCCTGTCAATGCCGACTTCTATGGTGTCACGCTTCATCAAGGTTACTCCTCTGATCGGTATCATGATGATGGTTACTTGTTCCTTTTATGGGACTTCCGCGATGAGGCTCATCCACAAATCCATGTGCGAACTTGGCAACCAGATGCTTATAACAAAGACGGAAAAGGTAACGTTCGCATTCCTAAAGATGAGATTTTCAGTTTGAGCGATTTTGACATCTAATTCTAAAACCATTATACTATGAAGACAGAGAAACTTATTATTTGTCTCTTGGCATTCATGATGACAGTTCCTGCCATTAGTCAGGAAATAGCTGTTAAAAGTTTTGCAGAGTTGCCCCAAGACTTAGCAGCACGTACCCAAGAGAAACAAGATGCCAATGGTAATGCTTGCGCATTGGTTAAAGTGGTTATGCCCATCCAAGATGTTACCTTCGAAGGTTGGGTGGTTGAACAACAATACACGCCTGGGGAATACTGGGTGTATATGCCTGAAGGAACATCTAAAGTGAAAATTAAACACAAGGATTTGACACCTTTGGTATATGAGTTTTCAGAGAAGTTGGTAGGAAAAACCACCTATCAACTGGTATTGGAAGTCAACGAGGTGCAGAAACATTTTGCTTTTTTCCAAGTGAAAAGCAACGTGAAAGATTGTATCCTTTATGTGGACAACAACCGTTATGAGGCAAAATCAGGGAAAGTAGAAGTGAGGTTGCCCAACGGGACATATGATTTTGTCTTGACGGGGAATAATGATCGTTACACTCCCATCAAAGGTACTATCAACATCACCGATAAAGACAACATTATCAAGCAAACTTGTAAACTGGAATACACTGCTGAGTATCTTGCTGAGAAACAACGGAAAAAAGAGAAACGCAAGAGTTTCTGGAGTACACTTGGCACTATCGGTCTAGGAGCTGTTGCAGTGGGGGCGTCGCTCGTGAGTGGCAATAAAACGACACAACAATAAAAAGAACATGTTCTTTTATGAAAACAAAAACATTTTTCATATTATTCCTTCTCTTTTCTCTTGTCTTAAAGGGACAAGACATTGAAGTTAAAAGCATGAAGACCATCTCTGAGTCTTCAACTAATGCCAGCACACGCAAGGATATCAATGGCAATGCGTGTGGACTGGTGCGTGTTCAACTGAAAGAACCTGACGCACAGTTTAGCGGTAATGTTTTAGGTAATGTGGAATACAAAAATGGTGAGTATTGGGTGTATATGGCAACAGGAAGTAAGCGGTTGAACATCAAACATCCAGACTACTTACCTGTTACTGTTGTGTTCTCCTCGTTAGGTCTTAACAAGGTGACATCTGGCGCAGAATATTTGATAACGACAAAGCTAAACAGAAAGAAAACATCAAGCGAATCAAACAAAAAGGGTATGGCTGTATTTAATGTAAAACCATCTAATGCCATTCTGATGATTGATGGTCAAAAAGTAAGTGAATCAGGTGGTGCCTACACTCTTCAACTACCTTATGGAACACATTATTATACCGTTCAACTGAATGATTTCGGTTTAAACAATCAACCTATAAAAATTGACAAGAATGCGAAAAATATTAATGTGGATTTGACTGATTTCTTTTCAGTACTTGATGTGTCTTGTGCGACAGAAGATGCTACCATTTTGATTAATTACGAACAAAAGGGTGCAGGTAGATGGGGAGGTATGATTCCACCTGGTAAATACACTATTGAGGCACAAAAAGAAGGATGCCATTCGCAGACTCGACAAATCGACATTTTTGACAATGACGACATTACAATATCATTCCCTGCATTGAAAACTATAACAGGGAGTCTGCGAGTCGATTATAAGCCAGATGGTAGTGAAGTTCGTCTTAACGGTAAGTTCGTTGGTGTAACTCCGTTAGAAATAAAAGAATTGCCTGTTGGAGATTATCAGTTGGAGATTTGGAAAGAATACTATGTCAAGAAATCTTATCCTATCCAAATTCGAGAAGATCAAGAATGGAAAGAGAAGGGGGATTTGGATATCACTTTGTTTGGGAAAATGGTTGTAGCTGCAGAAGAAGGTTACCCCGATGCTCTCATTGAGTATTATAAATATGGGGCAGCTTTTGGTTCACATGGTTTCCAATATACTTGTAATGATGACACATTTCATGTTTCACTTGATCCTGTAAAAGCAATATATTGGGAAAGAAAAAGTGGGGAAACCTTTCCTCCTAATATTTCCGATGAGGAATTATCCTTTATATGGGCAAATGAAGCCGTGAAACATGCAGAAGAAGAATGGAGAAAGGACGAGTTTCGTTCGTGGAGGTTTGAACTTCTTACTGCGTCTGAATACCAAAGACCATATGCGGCGTTAGCATGGCATTATTTCTATGGAATAGGATGTAAAAAGAATGTGGAAGAAGCCAAAAGATTAATAAGATTTAATTGTACCAAAGAGGGGGAGAACAAGTTCCCAGCATTGATAAAATTGATTAAAGATATGGGACTTGAATCAGAATTGAAATATGTCCCGGATTTTAGTGCCAAGAATCTTATGTATTGATGAATATGCGTAATATATTATTGATTATAGCACTTCTATGTTGCCGTGCTGCCTTGTCACAAGGCTTTAAAGTAAAAGTGTTTCATGAAAACTTACAAGATGGATCCGCTTTCCGTGCTCCCATGGATGGAAAAGGAAATCCTTGTGGTTTAGTTAAAGTTCAATCTGATTGTACGGAACTGACTTTTGGCAACAACATTGTTGGTAAAGTGGAGAACAAAATTAATGAGTATTGGGTGTATCTGCCCCAAGGAAGCAAACAACTAGTGGTGAAGCATCCGAATTTCATGCCCCTATCCGTTGATTTTCAGTCATACGGCATTAATGAGGTGGCATCGAAAATAACATATATTTTGGTGCTGAACGAACTGAAATATAATAAAGAGAAGAACGGCTTGGTCATTACTACAAAACCAGCACAAGCAGCGATATACGTAGATGACATGCTTGTTGAGAATCAAAATGGAAATGGCTACCATCAATTATATCTTCCTAAGGGGGAACATGTCTGTCGTATAGAGCAAGTTGGATATAGGCCTTATGTACAAGCTATATCTATAGGAAAATCAATACAGAATCTTAATGTGGAGTTGGAGTCGGTCTTGGCAGAACTGGAAATTAAGTGCAAAACAGAAACTGCCGAGATTTATTTGGATAATGAATTGAAAGGTAATGGTGCCTGGAAAGGCGAGATTTTAGCAGGAGAGCATCTGATAGAAGCGCGGCAAAGAAATTATGAATCGATAAGTCAAACCATCACTCTTGCCGAGAAGGAAAGTCGTATGTTTGTCATTCCTGAATTGAAACGTTCAATGGGAAGGTTGACAATCAATAGTACCCCAAAAGAAGTGCCAATTGTGGTTGATGGTAAACAATTAGGATTAACTCCTTGTAGTATCGACCTTGAATCAGGCAAGCATTATATCAGTTGTGAAACGTATGGGTGTGTGCCGTATCGAAAGAATGTGGAAATAGAAGGAGGTCTAACAAAAACTGAAACAATAACACTGGATTACATCAATGATGAATACAAGAATGCATACCAAGGTGATAAAGATGCGATGCATAGATTGACGATCCTCAGTTGGCAAACGAATATTTACGAAAGGAAGGACTATGAAGAAGCTCTTTTCTGGAGGGAAAGACTCGAAAGATACCATCTTTTAGAACACGATGAATATAATGATGCTGATTATGTATTGTTTTATTGTATTGTGGACAAACCAGAAAAAGCGATAACTCTATATAATAGCGTGCCTACTGCTGAATACCTCAAATTTGATATTCTTCGTTGTATTAGTGATGCTTTTATAAGGAAGAAAGAATATGACCAAGCTATAATCTATCTAAAAAAGAGAATAGAAGAAGGGGTTGGTGCAGAAGAAAATGGGGTAGATGGAATCAATGGTGCTTATAAAGATCTAGGGGATTGTTACCAAGCAAAAGGTGACAAACAGCAAGCCATATCCTACTATCGAAAATACCTCAATGTCACACGTTCATACGATATGGAGGAATTAGATGAGGTGAAAAAGAAAATAAGAGAATTAGAAAAATAGATTAATCACTAAAAAAGTATTTGTTATGTGTACAACAAATGATTTCAAATTGTTGTCCTCAGCGTCTCCAACGGAGAGTAGCTTCTCTTTGGACACAATTGATTGTAACGCTGTAGAGGTCTACACGAACAGTGAAGTCGTAGACAAAGTTAATCTATCTATTCTGCCATCCTTCTTTATAGAAAAGAAAGATGGGAGCTGGCTACGTGGCTATTATGTAAAACACATCAATCCTTCGAAAAGAGAGGATTATGATACCTTCATAACAAACCTCAAAGGCATAATAATGTTGTATAAAGACGAACTCAAATAACCTAAAAACAATTCAAATTATGATTTACAATCCATATCCACAAGTTGATTTGCCATTTGGAGACGACAATTTATACTTCAGAATTTTGTTTGATGCTATATGTAAGGTGGAAAAACATTATATAGAATATAAGCTTAAATGCGATAATGTTTCAGATGATGAGATGAAAAAGAATCATGTGGAGAGAGTGTTTGCATATGAACTCTATCGTCAATGGGAAAATAGAATTGCATCAGAAGGAATCGCATTGACACTTAATGCAGAAATCACTAAACTTATCGAATCAGAACCGATAAATGTAGAAGAGTACGGTCTCGATAATAATGAAAGAAAACATCCCCATTTCTTAACGACATATCCAGATTTAGTATTGCATCATTCACAAAGTAAAAAAGATAATCAGGAGATAATTTGTGAAATAAAAAGAGGTCTCGAGATACCAGGTTCTATGATTTTGGGGGATTTGTACAAAATCAGTCGTTATATGTCAAAGCTCGGTTTCCGATATGGTGTGTTCATCCTCACAAATGGAATGCTATCAGACATAAAAATGAAAATAACGACACCAACAACGATTCTGCGTAAAAATAAGAAGGATATAAAACATGAGGGTATAATGAAGGTTATAAATAATAAAAGTTCAAATATTGTATGTATTACATATGATGGAACAACCCTCAAATATAAAACTTTAGAAAAACTTCTTAATGAAGAAATACAAAATGATGATTAATAGACTTCTTTTATTATTGGTCATATTTCTCGGTACTCTCATCTCATGCGCCCAAGAACTGAGCGTGAAGGACTTTGAGGTGAGAACAAATGATTTGTCTGCAAGGACGCAAAGCAGACAAGACAATAATGGGAATGATTGTGCTTTGGTAAAAGTGCAACTGGCTGCATCTGGTGCCAAGTTCGAAGGCAATGTCGTTGGTGATGTGAAGTACGACACCAGCGAGTATTGGGTGTATATGTCACAGGGGAGTAAGAGGGTTACCGTCAAGGTGGAAGGTTATTTGCCTCTCAATGTTTCTTTTGAGGATAAGGGCGTGAAGGGTTTGGAGGCAAAGACCACTTATGTGATGACTATAACAGGAATCATGGTCAATGGTCAAATGCAAGAAGCACCACGTACGAAAACTGGTTGGATCATTCTTGATTCTTCTCCACAGGGAGCGTCCGTCTATATCAATGGGAATTTCGTGGGCAACACTCCACTTAACAACTACAAGCAAGCATACGGTACCTACTCTTATCGGTTAGAGCATCCCAACTATCATGATTCATCAGGAACAATCGACCTAAACGATAGCAGGATTGAGAAGACCGTCACAATGACGCCTGCATTTGGATCTATCCGTGTGACAAGCAATATGGCTGGCGCAACTGTGTTGTTAGACGGTAAATCTACAGGAAAGGTTACTCCCTGCACTTTGGAAGAAGTTCCATCAGGTCAACATTCGATAACAATCCAACTGGATAAATATGCTCCTCAACAACTCAATGTGAATGTGGAAGATGGAAAGACGGCCCAAATATCAGCAGAGTTGGACGCACGTTTTGCGAATGTGACCATCAATTCTGTGGAGGGCGCAGAAATATTTAGTAATGGGACGTTGTTGGGAGTCAGCAAATATGTTGGCGAAATGATGGAGGGATTCTATGATGTGGAAGTGCGATTGGCTCATCACAAGCCAGCAAGCCAGCAATTGCAAGTCACAGCAGGGAAAGCACAAAATATCACGTTGAATCCCACACCTATCTATGGATCATTGGATGTGGTCAGCACTCCACACGATGCAGAAATCACCATTGATGGAAAATCATACGGGAAAACACCAAACACAATAGATAAATTGTTGGAGGGTGAGCACACTATTCTCGTTTCAAAAGAGGAATACCAGCCTTACAAATCTGATTTCCTTATTCAAGAAAACCAAGTAATAAATATCACAGCTCAATTAGCGAAGAAGAACAATCGAGCTATCCATATTAGTCCCGATAAACCTTTGATACCCCAATTACAGGAAAGACAAAACTCTATTTCTTCCGATGAATTAATTATTTCAGGTGTATTAGATGAAGAAGATTGGAAAACACTTCGCAATTACATGACAGAAAATAAAATCAAAGTTTTGAATTTGCAAGATGCGGAGATAAATTATATAATAAACCTCAGTAGGAATGATTACTTGACGAAGATAATTCTTCCCAATAGTGTAACCTCCATTGGGAATTGCGCTTTCGAAGGTTGCAGCAAATTGACATCTATCGTCATCCCCAACAGCGTAACCTCCATAGGCTATGGTGCTTTCCAGAATTGCTCAAATTTAACATCCATCGTCATTCCCAACAGTGTGACCTCCATAGGACAAGACGCTTTCCGTGGGTGCAGTGTGACCATCCCAATTTATAATTCTACTTGTTTTGCCTATATGCCAGAATCTTATAAGGGTGCTTATCGCATTCCAAATGGAATAACAAACATATGTGATGGTGCTTTCTGCGGCTGTAGTGGCTTGCTCTCGGTGACTATTCCCAACAGCGTGACCTCCATAGGCTACGCTGCTTTCCAGAATTGCTCAAATTTAACCTCTATCGACATCCCCAACAGTGTGACCTCCATAGGGAGTGATGCTTTCGCGGGAACCCCTTGGTATATGAATAAGCCTGATGGACTGATTTATTGCGGGAAGGTGGCTTATAAGTATAAAGGATATATGCCACCCAACTATAAGATAATCATAGAAAATGGCACGGTGTCTATTGCAAATAGGGGTTTCGAGAACTGCTCAAATTTAACCTCCATCATCATCCCCAACAGCGTAACCTCCATAGGGGATAATGCTTTCGAAGGTTGCAGCAAATTGACCTCCATCGTCATTCCCAACAGCGTGGCTTCCATCGGCTACGCAGCTTTTCGGAATTGCTCAAATTTAACCTCTATCGACATCCCCAACAGCGTGACCTCAATAGGGCCTTGGGCTTTCGATGAGACACCTTGGGGGTGGAATAAGCCTAACGGACTGGTTTATTGTGGGAAGGTTGCATATGGGTATAAAGGAAATATGCCACCCAATTCTAGAATAATCATAGAAGACGGCACGGTATCTATTGCAGATGGTGTTTTCGAGGACTGCTCAAATTTAACCTCTATCGTCATCCCCAACAGCGTAACCCACATAGGGCAGAATGCCTTCCTTTATTGCTCTGGTTTAACTTCTATTGACATCCCCAATAGTGTGACCTACATAGAGCACGATGCTTTCCATGGCTGCTCAAATTTAACCTCTATTGTTATCCCCCCAAGCGTGACCTACATGGGGACAGGTGCTTTCCATGAATGTGAAAAATTACAAGCCGTAAAAATCCCAAAATCTTTAAGAAGATGCCAATACTCTTGCTTTGGTGCATGCTCTCCCAATTTAGTTATAACGGAATATTAACACAAAGGATTATGGAAACGAAGCATTCACCTTATAACTTTATAATTCTGATGAAGTAAACGTAGCAATAGGTTTTAAAACTATTCTCAACCACAAATCACAGGTTAAAGGGTTCCAATTGTATTTGGGCAGTTGTCAAAATGAGGTTCCCAATTATCACGGTAAGAGATAGGGCGTCTCAGTCAGTCCACCGTAGCTGTCTGCGGCTCTCTTCAACGCCTCTTCGGTGGTGTATTGCTCATACACCATGTAGCGTGTGACGATGCCCTGCGAAGAACAACGGTCGTCAATCACCTTCACCAATGCCCAACCCTTCATCTCGTCGGCAAACTCCTCGCCCACGAGTGCCAGACAGCCATCCACCACGGCCATATTCCACCACGACACCTCGCGCATGCGGAACCTTACCCTGACAATGGGGACAGATACTGTCACCTCTCTCTTGCATTACAAGATTCATAATGTGCGACTGTGTTGTTTAAGAAATGACAAAATGATTGTACTTGTATCATCAAACACGGGCACTCAGCGCGAAATAACATGCGCTG
>JAEEGL010761234.1_pt1 | contig 33700 bp, 28 predicted proteins | sample 9134231 | NCBI WGS metagenome assembly JAEEGL01 (sample SAMN16246548, study PRJNA631951) | gut metagenome | biome: gut microbiome; feature: rumen; material: fiber-attached | host: Bos | place: Iran: Karaj | collected 2018-10 | reverse complement strand
TTTTTTCATCTTTTGGATGGTGGTGTCTTGGGCGCAGGATTCTTCTATTTCTGGAGTTTGGGATGGATATTTGAAGTTAGGAAATGACTCGTTGCGCTTGGTCCTTGTAATGGATATTCACGGGAATGATGTTTTTGCTGTTTTGGATAGCCCAGATCAGTATATGACAGATATGCCCATTGATGAAATTCGGTTTTCCCATGATACATTGAAGTTTAAGGAGAAGAAATATAATATTAGTTATCAGGGTGTTATGCAATCTGACAGCAGTTTTAAGGGGAAATTTACCCAAATGGGAAAAACGCGGTCGTTGATTTTGCATCCCCATGCGAAAAGGAAATTGTTTTTACGCCCGCAGGAGCCCCAACCGCCGTACCCCTACGAAATACGAGATGTTCAATGGCGAACCATTCCTCCTATAGAGGGGACGCTAACTTTGCCGCAAGGACAAAAAACGCGTGCTGCGTTAATTTTGATTAGCGGATCAGGGCGTCAGGATCGCGATGAAACGCTGATGGCGCATAAACCTTTTAAGTTGTTAGCCGACACCCTTACAAGAAATGGCTTTGCAGTTTATCGTTATGACGATGCGGCGCCGTTGTATTTTAAAAATATGACCACGTTTGACTTCGTGGAACAAGTGCAGAAAATCTGTGATTCGTTGGCGCAAATTCCTGAATTATATCAAGTGCCCATCGGATTGTTGGGGCATAGTGAAGGCGGTTTGGTTGCGTGTATTGCGGCATCACAGTGCGACAAGATCCAATTCGTGGTTTCGCTTGCGGGCATTGCCGAGCCCATCAAAGAGATTTTGTTGTATCAAAATAGAGTATTGAGCGAGGCGGAAAATTTGGAAACAGCACAAATAGAAAAAAATATGACCTTGTCTAAAAAAATCTATGAAATCATGGAAAAGGCTAAAACAAAGGAAATGGCGCAGCGGAAACTATCCGATTTTTTATTGTCGATGACTTCTAAAATGACTCTGGAACAGAAAACAGCTTCGCACCTTACTCCCACCGAAGTTCTTATTATGCAGCAACAATTGCTCACCCCATGGTACTACACCTTATTTCACATCAAACCATCTTTGTACATTAAAAAGGTGAAATGTCCTATTTTGGTTTTGAATGGAGACAAAGACCGGCAGGTGGATGCTGCTGCGAATTTATCTCTTTTTACCAATTATTTAATTGCTAATAAGGATGTTACAATTAGAAAAATACAAGGTGTCAATCATCTTTTTCAACCCTGCCAAACGGGAATGCCATCGGAGTATGGAGAGATTGAACAAACGTTCTCTTCTTCTGTGATGACTACTATAATTCATTGGTTGAAAGAACGTTATTAAAAATGGAAACAGAACTTTTTTTTGTTAAAGTTATTTTTCCAATAATAGGTTGCAAACAAAGAAAAAGTAATGATTTTTTTGTATTTTTGCACCTTAAAATTTGAAAATCAATTTTATTATGAAAATATCACATATAGAGCACATTGGTATTGCTGTAAAAGATTTGAAAAGTGCAATTCCTTATTATGAAAATATGTTGGGTTTGAAATGTTATGCCGTTGAAGAGGTGGCTGACCAGAAAGTTAAAACCGCCTTTTTCATGGTGGGTCAAACCAAAATTGAATTGTTAGAAGCCACTTCTGAAGACAGTACGATTGCTTCTTTCATTGAAAAACGCGGAGAAGGCATACACCACATGGCATTTTGCGTTGACAATGCAGCGGAAGCCTTGATTGAAATGGAGGAAAAGGGGGTGCGTTTGATTGACAAGACCCCTCGTAATGGGGCAGAAGGTTTGAAAATAGGCTTTTTACATCCTAAAAGCACAGGCGGAGTGTTAACAGAATTGTGCGAAAATCCTAATAAATAATAATTGTCAATTACACTAAAATTTTAGATACGTTATGAGTTTATTATCCGGATTGTTACCGTTGAGTATTAGCGATTTTTTGAGTGGCGTTTTACAGTTTTGGAATTATACAGGTTTCCATAATGCTGAATTGGGGCATATTATCATGATTATAATCGGTGCGATCTTTATTGCATTGGCGATATTGAAAGAGTATGAACCGTTGCTGTTAATTCCTATTGGTTTTGGAATCATCATTGGAAATATTCCATTTACAAGTGGTTTGCAGGTGGGGGTGTATGAAAGTGGTTCTGTTTTGAATTACCTCTATTTCGGGGTATTAAAGGGGGTATATCCACCATTGATTTTCTTAGGAATTGGCGCTATGACCGACTTCTCTGCGCTGATATCCAACCCTAAATTGATTTTGATTGGTGCAGCTGCGCAATTTGGTATTTTTGGAGCGTATATTATTGCACTGCATATTGGTTTTACACCGATGGAAGCCGGTGCTATCGGCATCATTGGCGGTGCCGACGGTCCCACAGCAATCTTCATTTCATCCAAGTTAGCACCAAGTTTAATGGGAGCGATTGCCATTTCGGCATACTCTTATATGGCTTTGGTTCCTGTAATTCAGCCCCCGATTATGCGGGCGCTGACTACAGATAAGGAGCGTTTGATTAAGATGCGTCCTCCTCGTACGGTAAGTCATAGAGAAAAAGTGCTCTTCCCTATTTTTTGTATTCTTTTAACTGCATTTATGGTGCCAACCGGGCTCCCGTTATTGGGAATGTTATTCTTTGGTAATTTGTTGAAGGAGAGTGGTGTTACCAAGCGTTTGGCTGATGCAGCAGCAGGGCCGTTGATTAATATTGTTACCATCTTAATCGGTTTGACTGTAGGGTGTTCAACACAGGCCACCACCTTTTTAAATGCGAAATCAGTATTGATTTTTTGTTTAGGTGCCCTTTCTTTTGTAATAGCCACAGCCACAGGTGTGCTCTTCGTTAAATTCTTCAATTTATTTTTGAAAGAAGGGAATAAAATCAATCCGTTAATTGGTAATTCTGGTGTTTCTGCTGTGCCTGATAGTGCACGCGTTTCACATGTTGAAGGGATGAAATACGACAGAACCAATTATCTGTTGATGCATGCCATGGGACCCAATGTTGCGGGGGTTATCGGAAGTGCGGTTGCCGCGGGTATCTTGTTGAGTTTCTTGTACTAAGATTTTCCAATTTATCGAAATACGGAAGGCTGTTGATTGTTTCAACAGCCTTTTTTGTGCAGAATTATTGCTGTCCGCTAAAAGTTTTTAATAATAGGCATACAACAATGAATCACTTTATTTCAATGCGCTCAAACAGTGTAAACTTCTTAACGCTTTATTACATCATTTTTTTTGATGTTTTTTTATCAAGGCCATAAGTTAGCGGACAGCAGTGATGTCGCTTAAACTTATGGTGCGTCATTTCAATAAAACCGAACAAGTGTTAGCGCAGTTGGGATAAAAAAATCACTGCAAGTTTCCTCGCAGTGATGAAATATTTTGATGAGATTATAATCTATTTGAAAGGATCAAAATTATAAATTATTGATTCTTTTCATTAAGCCAGACTTCAAGTTGGCAGCTTTATTTTTGTGAATAATACCTTTTTTAGATAATCTGTCAATGATAGAAACTACTTCAGGGAGTTTTTGTTGAGCAGCGCTCTTATCATTAATCATTTTGATATTTTTCAACGCATTACGCATTGTTTTTGCATAATAACGATTTGCTAATCTTTTGCTATTGTTCGCTCTAATTCTTTTAATTGCTGACTTATGATTTGCCATTTTTCTTTACTTTATCTTACTTTTTATGTTTTTAAAATGAGGCTGCAAAAATACTACTTTTTTTCATATATCATATACCTGATAATAAAAAAAACAAAAAAAATATTTCTTAGTAGAAAACAGATATTTTATAAATTTGCGCTCGTTTAATTTGTACGGCAAAAAGAGCGCAAAAAGCCATATTTAACGAGTAAATATTACGCTAAGTGATTGGTTTTTACAAACATAACGAAATAAACGAAGCCAAGTGGAACCAATGTATTTCCAGTTCTGCTCATCCTGTTGTTTTTGCTAAATACCAATTTCTGTCAAAGGCTTCGCCGGAATGGTGTGCTTTGATTTTGGGAGATTATGAAGCGGTAATGCCGCTTCCTTGCAAAAAAAAATATGGTCTTTCTTATATCTATACCCCCTATTTTTTCTCCCGTTTAGGGATTTTCGCAGCAAGGTCCATAGAAGAATCCGAGATTGTGAATTTTTTGAAGGAAATACCGAAAAAGTTTCTTGTAGCAGATCTGGCTTTTTATCAGGATTGGTCGCATATAATTCCTTGTACAAAACAAAGGGTTTCTTACCAACTCCCCTTGGATTCATCGTATGATATTCTTTATCAGGATTTTTCGACGAATCATAAGCGAAATATAAAAAATGCGCTAAAATACCAGCTCGTCATTGACAAAAACATTCCAGTTGAAGAGATTATTTCACTTTTTAAAAATAACCGTGGTAAGGATAAAATGATTAAAATCAAAGATGCTGACTACGGTTTTTTTTTGCAGTTGACCCGATGGGCTTTGGATGCGCGTTGTATTGGCAACTGGGGCGTACGCGATGAGCATGGGCAAATTATAGCGGGAGCCTGTTTCTTATATGACGGCAACCGTATCTGGTTTTGGTTCTCGGGGAGGGATGAACGTTATTTTGAAAAGAGAGCTATGTTTTTTTTAATGAATGAATTTTTGAAATGCCATGCAGGCCAACCCTATGTGTTTGACTTTAATGGTTCCATGGATTCTAACGTGGCTCGATTTTATCAAGGTTTTGGGGCAGAAATGTACCATTATTCTGTTATTTCTTACACGCCTAATCCTCTCTTAAAACCATTCATTAAATTCTATCAAATGATTCATCAATAAATAATATAAAATATGAAAGCAATTAGAAACCTGGGTTTGGAAAACTCCATCTTTAACCAATACATTTCGGAGTTACGAAGTGTAAATGTGCAAAATGACAACATGAGATTTCGCAGAAATCTAGAAAGATTGGGGGAGATTTTTGCTTACGAGATTAGCAAAACCTTTGAATACCAGGATACGGAGATAACCACTCCGTTGGGAACGGCAACGATTCCAATCATCAAAGAGCAACCAGTGTTGGCCACGATTCTCAGAGCAGGTCTTCCTATGCATCAAGGGATGCTGAATTTCTTCGATCATGCGGACAATGCGTTTATTTCCGCCTTCCGTAAACATTATCCCGATGGTTCGTTTGAAATACAGATTGGTTATATGTCGGCTCCCGATATGGAAGACCGCATTCTTATTATCAGCGACCCTATGTTGGCTACGGGGCAATCGATGATTTACACTTACAATGAAATTGTGAGTATGGGGAAACCGAAATATGTCTATATTGTTTCTGCCATCGCCAGCCGTCAGGGGATAGAGTATTTGCAAGCCAATCTCCCTGAAACGGATTGCGAAATATGGGTTGGCGCTGTGGATGAGGAACTTACCGCCCAATCATATATTGTGCCTGGTCTGGGAGATGCTGTGGATTTGGCTTTTGGTATGAAGACCGATTCGATTTTATAGCAAACTTTGTGGGAAGTGGTGGTTTTTAAAGTTGTGGTTTGCAAATCATAAAGAAATATATTGCTGCCCGCTAAAAATTTTGCATTTCAAGTAATTTGCTGTTATTGTGATATTTACATATAAATTGTAAATACAGGTTTGGTATAGGGGGCTGAGCTTGCCGAAGCCACTGGCTTTCTTCTTCTCTTTTGCCTTGGCGCAAAAGGAAAAGTCAAGGCTGTGCTGAAAAAAACTAAGAAATGAATTCATAAAGCTAAAGTTTACAAAACTTGTGATATTCTTTTTAGTCAAATTCGTTTTTAATCATCGGCTTGCAGCAATGAACCACTTTATTTCAATGCGCTCCATCAGTGTAAACTTCTTAACGCTTTATTACATCATTTTTTTTTGACGTTTTTTTTCATCAAGGCCATAAGTTTAGCGGACAGCAATAGTATAAAGTATAGAATAAGGGGGTGCTTGTCTATTTGGTTGCGCCGCCAAGGGCGATATAAAGCGCAATGATAGCTTGAGAGCCGTTGTAGAGGTTCATTGCCTCATTGAGTTGTGCCGACAGCAGTGATTCTTGTGCTGTAAGCACTTCCAGATAGCTGGCCTTACCGTTGTCCATCAACTCGTGTGTGCCCGTATAGGCATCCTGCAAGACTGCGACCTGCCGTTTATAATACGCATCTTTCTCTAATGCAGCCTGACAGTCGGCCAAAGCTTCGTTCACTTGGTTGCCAGCATTGATGACGGTCTGCACATATTGGTTGAGCAAGTCTTCCTGAGTGAGCTTGCTCACTTTCAAATTTGCTTTAAGTTTGCCCTGTGAGAAGATAGGTTGCATAAGCGATGCTGCCGCTTGAAGTAACAACTGTCCCGGATTGACGATTGTACCGAGATTGTTGGTCCAGCCCACAATGCCCTGCAACGAGATGGAGGGATAGAAGGCTGCGCGGGCAGCCGCAGTATTGTAGAATGCCTCTTCTAACTGATGATCTGCAAGGCGGATATCGGGTCTATTAGTGAGCAGTTGGGATGGGACACCAGTATTGAAACGTTCGGGTATAGCGTAGGCTCCCCATGTGTTGCGTGCTATTGGCTGTGGTGTGATGGCAAGCAGCCGGCAAATGGTATTCTCCACCTGCTGGATGTTTCGGCGCACATCCACAATCTGTGCTTTCACACTCAAGTTGGATGACTCCATCTGGCTGACTGCGGTGGAGTAGGATTTGCCGTTTTCCCAAAGCACTTTCTGAGTCTCCAACGATTTATTCCAAAGGCTGTCGGTAGAAGTCAATATTTCCAGTTGCCGGTCAAGAATCTGCAGTAGGATGTATTGCTGTGCCACCATCGAGATGATGTTGGCTTGTACTACTTCCTGCTGTGCTTCGGTTTGAAGTAGCACGGCGTTGGCTTTGCGTTTGTTGACAGTGACGGAGCCGGCAAACCCGATATTCCAGTCAAGTTGCAGAGGTATGTTATATGCCCATGCGGCGGGGCTTGCACCATTGCTCCCGATAGCACTCGAAACACTACCCGACGGCGCAAACGTAAGTGACGGGCAGTATGCCAACTTGGCCGCTTTGAGAGCCACTTGTGCTTTCTCCACATTGATACGGGCAGACTTGATGTCCGTATTTCGTGCGAGTGCAGTGTCTATCAGTTGACCCAACAATGGATCCGTAAAAAATTCCCGCCACGACAATTCCGCAATGGACTTTTCGTTCTGCGTTGTCATCACATTCTCCGTCGTGCCATAGATGTCGGAGGAGACCTGTGATTGCGAAGTATATTTTTTATAGATACCGCAGCCTGTGAATGCAACGCACATTATGCTGACGGTTAGGATGATACATAATCTTTTCATTTCTCTGACGTGTTTTCGTTTTCAATATCTGCAACAACAACTTCTTCTGTCTCAGGTTCAATCTCAGTTTCGGTCTCAACCGCCACTGTCTCAAGAACGGGTGCTCCGTACACCTTCTCGTGCAATTTTTGGAATACGATGAAGAAGGCGGGAACCACGAATACCAAGGCAAGCGTACCGACGGCCATACCTGCGGTAACCCCGAGGGCAAGCACGCGGTTTCCGTTGGCACCTGCACCACCGGCGACAATGAGTGGAATCATACCCGCAATCATCGTGACGACGGTCATCAGGATGGGACGGAGACGCTCCTCACAGGCAGCGAAAGCGGCATCGCGGATGCTCAAGCCCTGTGCACGCCGCTCCGAAGCGAACTCGGTGATGAGAATCGCCGTCTTTGCTAACAGACCGATGAGCATGATGACACCTGTCTGCAAATAGATGTTGTTCTCCATCCCCGGCAGATGAAGCAGCGAAACAAGCCAGATGGCACCGAACGAGCCCATCAGACCGAAAGGAACCGAGAGCAGTACGGCCCACGGAGTGAACCATGAATTGTAAAGTGAGGAAAGAATGAGGTAAATGAGAATGACGCAGATGACGTAGATGAGTACAGTGGCGTTGCTGCCAGCGGTCTCTTCCACTTCACGCGACATTCCTCCGTACTCGTAGCCGTAACCATTCGGCATTGTCTCCTTGAACACCTCTGCGATGGCCTGGTGCGCGTCGCCTTCCGAGGATCCGCTGGCGGTCATCACACCGCAGGTGATACTCTGGAACAGGTTGAAATGTTCGACGGAGGCTGAACCGACAATCTCTTTCAGTGTGACGAATTCGGAGATGGGAGCCATCTTGCCGCCGCTCACGCGGACAAAAATGTTATTGAGCGAAGAAGGGTCGAGGCGGTACTCCGGAGAGGCGTTCGCCATGATACGATATACTTTGCCGAACTGGTTGAAGTTGCCCACATACGATCCGCCACAATAGGCCCCAAGGGTCTGGAGTACGGCAGCGGGCGACACGCCGGCGCGGTCGCATTGCGTGGCATCCACACTGACTTGATACTTTGGAAAGCGCTCGGAGTATGAGGACATGGCCATCATGATCTCCGGCCGTTCGTTCAGTTTGGTCAAGAATTTGGTGGCATCGGCATTGAACTCCGACATCGGGCGGTCCTGCATATCTTCCAGCACAAGATTCACGCAGCTGTTGGAACCGTACCCCGGCACCTGCGGCATCTGGAACGGAATGACTTGTGCATTTTTGATTTCCTTACAATCTAACGCAAAACGGGTATATACCAGAAGAATGTTGTGGTTCATTCCTGGACGCTCGCCCCAGTTCTTCAAACGGATGATAAGCGTGGCGTAACAGCTGCCTGATTGGTTAGCCATCATGCCGTAGCCGTTGATCACGGCGTAGCTTTCCAGTTCGGGAATCTTCTTTATCTTTTCCTCAACCTTTTTCACAATTTCCTCTGTCTCGTGGAGGGTGCATCCTTCGGGCGCACGTACTTCGGCAAAGAAAACGCCCTGGTCTTCCTGTGGCACGAGACCTGAAGGCAGACCGCGCATACATATAACGAGTATTACGGCAGCAATGGCTAACGACAGCCCTGAAACCCATGGGCGTTTGATGAAGCCGTTGACGCTTTTCTTATATTTTTTAAGGATCGCGTTGTAGCTGACAGTATAGGCTTTTCTGACGTAGTAGTTCAGGCTCTTCTTTTCCTGCTCTTCTTTGGAGTATCGCATCATAAGACCGCACAGGGCTGGACACAGCGTCAAAGCTGACACACACGACAATCCGACGGCAGAGGCTAACGTGACGCCAAACTGCAGGAAGAACGATCCTGATGTTCCGGGCATGAAGGCTACGGGGATGAACACGGCCATAAATACCAGTGTACATGAGATGACCGCCACGGAGACATCGCTCATGGCTTGGCGGGTGGCTTCGCGGGCGTCCGATATGCCGCTCTCCATCTTCGCCATCACTGCCTCCACCACCACAATGGCGTCATCCACCACCGTTCCGATGGCGAGCACCAAGGCAAACAGGGTTAATATGTTCAGGGAGAACCCCGCAACTTTCACAATAGCAAAGGTACCCAACATGGATACGATGATTGACAGGGATGGAATGATTGTCGCCTTGAAGCTTTGCAGGAAGAAATAAACGACCAAGATAACAAGGATGATAGCAATGACGAGTGTTTCCACCACGTTGTGGATGGCGGCGAAAAGGAAGTCGTCGGAGGTCTCCAGTATCACGAATTCGAGTCCGGCGGGCATCGTCGGCTTCAGATCCTCATAGAGCTTGCTGATGCGGGCGTTCACCTCTGTGGCGTTGGCGCCCGGGGCTTGGAAGACCATGTAAATGGTGCCGGGCTTGCCGTCGATGTTGGAGGTGAAGTTATAGCTTATGGCACCGATTTCCACGTCTGCCACATCGCTCAGGTGCAGAAGGTGGCCGCCGTCGCTTGTCCGCAGCACGATGTCGTTGAACTCCTCGACGCTTTTGAGCGTGCCTTTGTACTCCATCGAGTACTGGTAGGCGTTCTCGCTCTGTTCGCCCAAGGAGCCCGTGGCGGCGACGAAGCTCTGTCCGCCGATGGCCGCAAACACGTCGTTGGGTTCCAGTCCATACTGCGCCATCACGTCGGGCTTCAGCCAGATGCGGAGGGCGTAGGTGTTACCGAGTGACATCACATCGCCCACGCCGGTGATACGCATGAGGCGGGGCCGCACGTTGATGTCGATGTAGTTGGAGATGAAGTCGGCATCGTACTTGCCGTCGGTGCTTTTCAGTGCACCGATGTGAAGGATGTTGTTCTGCTGCTTCATCACTTGCACGCCCACTTTTGTCACCTCGGAGGGCAGCAGTGCCGTGGCGCGGCTGACGCGGTTCTGCACGTTCACAGCGGCGAGGTCGGGGTCGGTGCCCTGCTCGAAATAGACCTGGATGGACACTTCGCCCGTGGACGAAGCCGAGCTGGTGATGTAGGTCATGCCGGGCACGCCGTTGATGTTTTCCTCCAACGGCTGCACCACCGACTTCATGATGGTGTTTGCATCGGCGCCGGTGTAGGATGTGGACACACGCACGGTCGGAGGAGCGATGTCAGGATACTGCTCAATGGGCAGCGTGGTGATGCAGATGAATCCTATCAGAGTGATGACAACCGCGATTGCGCAGGCCATCACGTGTCTTTTGATGAAAATATTTTCCTTCATGGCTTATTTCTTGTTTTGCGTTGTCGCTGGGAACAGCACTTTTTCGCCATCCTGCACGTTGTTTGCCCCAACGGTCACAATCTTGTCGCCGACGTTCAGCCCGCTGGTCACGATGAAGTCTTTTCCGTTGCCGACATCCACTGTCGTTACTGCGACGGCGGAGGCGGTACTGTCTTCTTTTACTTTGTAAACCAATGACTTGTCTTGTAAACGCACTACAGCGATCTGCGGAATCACCATCACGTCCTTATTGTCGTCGGGCAGGATGATGGTGCCCTGGATGCCGCTATAGAGCAGACCCTCGGGGTTGGGGAAGGTGGCTTTGCAGGCGATGGTACCGGTGGCGGCGTTCACCACACCGGTGGCGCTGGCAATGCGCCCTTTGTGCGTGTATTCCGTGCCGTTCTTCATCACAAATGTCACATCGGGGTATAACTTCAAAGCATCTTCCATTGTTCCCTCGTAACCTGCGGCAAAGGCCATCTCCAATATCGACTCGGGAATTGAGAATTCGGCATCCATCAAGGTGTTGCCGCTGACGATGGTAAGATGGGTGCCGGGATTCACTTGAAGTCCTTCGGAAACGGGAATCTCGCCGATGATGCCGTCCACGGGGGAGGTGATGGTGCAGAAACCGAGGTTCACTTGGGCGCGGCTTACGGCGGCCTGCGCCTGGCTCACGGCGGCTTGCGCCTGCTTGTACGAGTTCTCCGAATTGTCCAGCATGTAACGGCTTACGATTTTCTTTTCAAACAGGTTCTTGTTTGATTCGTACTCCAGTTTCGCGCTGTTTGCCGAAGCCTCGGCAGCCAATAGGTTCGCCTGTGCCGCCTCAAGCTCCAGCTGTGCATTGCGCGAGTCGATGACGAACAGTGTCGCGCCTTTCTTCACCTGCTGACCTTCACTCACGCAGATTTTCATCAACTGTCCGCTTACCTGCGGCGAGATATTCACATCCGCCTGTCCCTTCAGCTTGGCACTGAATTTGATAGGCACCGTGATGTCTTGTTTTTCTACTGTCATCGTCTCGTACGATGATTTTGTTTCTTGGGGGATATCTACCCCGCAAGATACCAGCCCAACCACGAGGCCGAGCAGGCACGCCCATTTCATCGGTTGCATTTTCATATCAGTTTATTAATAGTTTATGTTGTTTGCAGACATGTATATATTCACCCTGATTCAGGACAAAATAATTTGCAAAAATACATCTTTTTTTGCAAACAGGAGTGAAAATTTACAGCTGCATCAGCGCGTCGATGGCGCCCTTGTGCCCCTGCTTGGCGGCGCGGCTCCACCACTTGGCGGCTTCGTGCTCCGACTTGGTGACGGCGTAACCGTGGTAGTAGCATACACCGAGGTTGTATTGTGCATCGGCGAACCCCTTGTCGGCGGCCTTGCGGAAGTATTTCACGGCGTTGGAGTAGGAGAGGTTCACCCCCTGCCCCTTGCTGTAGCAAACGCCGAGGTTGTATTCGGCCATCGTGTTGCCTTTGTCGGCGGCACGCTTGTACCACTTCACGGCTTCTGTGTATGACTGCGCTACGCCGTGCCCGCTGTCGTAGCACATCCCGAGGTTGTTCTGTGCATCGGAAAGACCCTGTTCGGCGGCGGCGCGGTACCACTTCACGGCATCGGTGAAGGAGGTGTCGGTGCCCTCGCCGTTTTCGTAACAGAGCCCGAGGTTGAACTGCGCCATGGCGTACCCCTGCTTGGCCGCGGCGGTGTACCATTTGAAAGCCTCCTCGTACGACTTTTCCACGGTTTCGCCCTTGTGGTAGCATGCCGCGAGGTTGGTCTGTCCCTTGGCGCTGCCGCCCTCCGCCGCTTTCTTGAACCACTTCAGGGCTTCCTCAAAATCCTGCTGGATGCCTTCGCCTTGGAAGTAGCAGTAACCCAACTGGTTCTGCGCCTCGGCGTTTCCTTTTTCCGCCGCCTGCTGGTACCATTTCACCGCCATGGCGTGGTTGCGGGCCACCCCGTTCTTCCCTTCGTAATAGTTGTCGCCCTTGGCCAGCATCTCCTCCGCCGTCATCTGCCCGAAAAGGGAGAAAGCGGAAAACAGGGGAAAAAGGAGCAGGATTATTTTTGTTTTCACAGACTCAAAATTGAGGCGACAAAAGTACGCAAATTTTGAAAATTTGATAAACTTTATATTCTTGATGAACTTGACAAACTTTGTTGTATGTTTGCGCCGTTTTTTTTCAAGGGGAAATGAATACGGAATCCTTAGGAAAATCAGAGAAAAAGTCGCTTTTCAAGGCGTGGCGTTTGCTGAAAACGCGGTCGAAAATCTACCAGATTTTCATCCATCTGTTCGCTTGTGTCGGTTTGGCGATGGTGGCGGCGTGGGGCCTCTATAAAGTCGGCATCACCAACAACGCCGGCGGCATCGACAAGAACAACCGCTATCTGGCTGATTACCAGCAGCGGGAAACGGTGCTGGATTCATCCGCTTTCTTTGCCGAAAGGATGGAGAACTACCTCAACCTCGCCGTGCTCAGCAAATCGTATCCGTTGAACGCGCACCTGATTTACGAGGCCAGCCGTCACAGCGACGACCCGCAGTGCGTGAACCGCATGGTCTATGCTGCCAACATGTACCTTAAGGATGACTCCATCGGGCAGCAGTACCGCCTGATTCTCGACGATGTGATGGCGGCCTACCGCAAGCACCCGCAGTCGCTCACGCCCGACAACCTCATCCCGTGGATGAACGACTCCGGCTGGCTAGTGCTGAAACGGGCCATCCTCCGCGACGAGAAGGCCATCAAGCAGGCAGCCGAACTCACCGGCGTGGACCCGCGCCTCATCGTGGCCTGCACCGTCGGCGAACAGATCCGCCTCTTCAATTCCAAGCGGGAGGATGTGAAACGCTACCTTGGTCCCGCCGTCATGAGCGTGCAATCCACCTTCTCCTTCGGAGTCAACGGCATCAAGGACTTCACCGCCGCCAAGGTCGAACGCAACCTGAAGGACTCCACCTCCGTCTTCTACATGGGCAAGGAGTACGAAAACATTCTGGATTACGACACCACCGAAGTGGAAGACATCGAGCTGGCTCGTTTCAACCGCTTGGTGGATTATCGCAACCATCTCTATTCGTACATCTATACAGGGTGTATCCTGCACCAGACGATGTTGCAGTGGGAACGTGCCGGCTACAGCATCGCCGACCGCCCCGACATCCTGTGTACCCTTTTCAACCTCGGTTTCGCCGCCTCCAAACCCAGCGCGGAACCTCGCTGCGGCGGCTCGCACGTGTCGGTCAACGGCATCACCTACACCTTCGGTGTCCTCGGCAACGATTTCTTCTATTCCGGTGAATTGGCCGATGTCTTCCCGGTGCATTCGAAATTGTTCCGGGAATAATGTGACAGGATTATAAATAATGTAGAGACGTCATAATATGGCGTCTCTACAAAAGGTTACATATAATTTATATCGTTTTGTTGTAGAGACGTGGTGCACCGCGTCTCTACAGGTACATGATTTCATGTCATTCTCCGAAATTTTCCGAAATTCACACTTCGTCCCGGCACCACCTTCAAAAACCTGTTTTCTGACAAATTTGCAGGTTCTCGACCCAAACCTTGTCACTTTCTGCCGGGAATCCGCATCTTTTTAATTCCTTGTTTTTCAGAAAAATAGCAGAAAACGGCACTTGAAAATGCATTTCAAGCGCCGTATCTTTGCGGACAGTTTCTGTTTTAATTCACTCAAAAAATCATATCATGGAAGATGAAAAAATCGAAAGTGCCCGCATCGAGAGCGCAACCATCAACCTGTTAACCGACTTCGGTTTCAAGCGTATTTTCGGTACGGAGGAACATAAGAATAACCTCATCCGGTTCCTGAACGCATTTCTGAAGGAATATATAGGCACTATCAAGGATATAGACTACAAACCGACGGAACAGCTCGGGCTCTTGGAGAAGGAAAAACGGCTGATCTACAACGTGTTCTGCAGCACAAAAAAGGACGACAGGATCATCGTGGAGATGCAGAAGGCAAGTCAGGAATTCATCCGTGACAGGGTCATCGCGTACTCGGCGCGCAGCATCAGCAACTCGCTGAAAAAGGGCGACCGAAAGTACAACTTCCCGAAAGTCATCTCCATCATCCTTGTCGATTTCGAACTGCCGGACCTGAAGGGCAGTGACCGGTTCATGCAGCGGGTGACATTGCGGGACGACGAAAACCAAAAATTTTCTGAAAAAGTGGCGTTTGTTCTGATAGATTTGACTAAATTTGCCGCCCAAACGGATTTCGGGCAGCTCCCCGGCGCAAGAGAGAAATGGTGCTACGCAATCAAGAACATGTGGCGGATGTCGGATAGAGACATCCCCGTTGCGGACACCACATTCCGGGAGTTGTACGATGAGTGCAAACTGTCAAAACTGAGCGACATGGAAAAAGAAGAGTATGAAAAAAGCATTTTGGAGTACGACGATGTGAAAGACGCGATCGAGTACAACCGCAGGCTGGCACATGATGAAGGGAGAGAGGAAGGCAGAGCGGAAGGTATTGAAGAGGCACGCCGCCTCCTTGTCCGGAACATGCTCGCCAAAGATCTTGCCCCAGCCATGATTTCGGAAATTTCCGGCCTCACCGAGGAAGAGGTTCTTGCGCTGGCGCAGGAATAATTTCACCGTCCTATCATTCCGCCGACCATCTTTCGTTTGTAGAGACGCGATGAATCGCGTCTCTACAGGTGATTTTATTCCACCTTCACGATGTGGTAATTCTTCTTGCCCTTCTGCAGCAGGATGTATTTCCCGTTGATGAGGCAGTCGGCGTTGGCGACGAAGGTCTCGTTCACCTTTGTCTTGTTGACGGATATGCCGTTGCCTTTCAGCTCGCGGCGGGCGTCACCCTTGGAATTGAGCATGTGGGTGACTTCCGACAGGAGGTCGATGACGGGAATGCCCGCGGTGACGGCTTCGCGGCTGACGGTGGTCTGGGCGACGCCTTCAAATACCGACAGGAACATGCTTTCCGACAGGGCGGCCAGCTCTTCGGCGGTGCCTTTGCCGAACAGGATTTCGGAGGCGCTGACGGCCGCGTTGTAGTCGGCTTCGGAGTGGACGCGGATGGTGAGGTCCTTGGCGAGGGCTTTCTGGAGGATGCGCAAGTGCGGCGCGGCCTCGTGTTCCTTCTCCATCGCCTCGATCTCTTCCTTGCTGTATAAGGTGAAGATGCGGATGTACTTCTTGCTGTCCTCGTCGCTGCAGTTGAGCCAGAACTGGTAGAAGGTGTAGGGCGAGGTGCGCACGGGATCGAGCCAGATGTTGCCCTTTTCGGTCTTGCCGAACTTGCCGCCGTCGGCCTTGGTGATGAGCGGGCAGGTGAGGGCGAAGGCCTCGCCGTTGGTCTTGCGGCGGATCAGCTCCGTTCCCGTGGTGATGTTGCCCCACTGGTCGGAACCGCCCATCTGCAACTTGCAGTTGTAGTTCTGGTTGAGGAACAGGAAGTCGTAGCCCTGCACCAGCTGGTACGAGAACTCGGTGAACGACATGCCGTCGCCTTCGCCGTTGAACCGTTTCTTGACGGAATCCTTGGCCATCATGTAGTTGACGGTGATGTGCTTGCCGATGTCGCGGATGAAGTCGAGGAAGGAGAACTTGCTCATCCAGTCGTAGTTGTTGACGAGGATGGCGGCGTTGGGGGCGGTGCTGTCGAAGTCGAGGAACTTGCAGAGCTGCTTGCGGATGCACTCCTGGTTGTGACGGAGGGTGTCGGAGTCGAGGAGGTTGCGTTCCTGCGATTTGCCGGAGGGGTCGCCGATCATGCCGGTGGCGCCGCCGAGCAGCACGATGGGGCGGTGGCCGCACTCCTGCAAGTGCTTGAGCATCATCACACCCACGAGGTGCCCGATATGGAGGGAGTCGGCGGTCGGGTCAATGCCGACATAAGCCGTAGTCATTTCTTTCTGGAGTTGTTCCTCAGTGCCGGGCATCATGTCGTGAATCATCCCGCGCCATTTCAATTCTTCAGTAAAATTCATTGTATTAAATAGTTATATTATTAATCTTGTTTTCTTTTCGCTTTTTCTCTTGGCCAATAGACGGTTTTCCCAAGCATGGAAAAGCCCCAGTAGCCGCGTACCTTGAGCCGGCCGTCGGGCTCGAAACTCATATAGGTTTTGTAGGTTCCCTTCTTTCCCGGGTAGGTGAGCACGCCGTCCTGCCACTCTTTTTTCTCGGCATTGTACTTCAACCCTTTCAAAAAGACGTATTCCAAAAATTTCTTCTTTTCGGGGTTGCTTACCCATGTCACTTTCCCTTCGTAGGTGCCGTCAGCGGCTTTGTAGATGTAGTTCTGCGAACCCTCTTTCGAGAACGGGTCCACGCTGTAGTAGTAGCCCACGATGTCGTCCGCCTTTTGCGCAAAGCAACTGACGGTGCAAGCCAACAGAAGCAGGCACAGCAGGGTCTTGAGTATAAAGGGGATATGGTTCATCGGTGCATTTTGAAAAAGCGGCGGCAAAAGTACGATTTTTTTGTCAATAGCGAAACGGGGGGAAAGCGTCATCCAGATGCCGTTACGATATCCAAGTCGGCTGTGCGGCCACAATAAACCATTTTCCGCTGCGCTTCTTTAAAAGCGCCTCGCCTCCTATGTTGCCGAAGCCGAACATTACCACGGCGCGGTTCATTTTTTGGTTAAAGACAATGCTCTCCACCGTGGGGTAAGTTTCATACAGCCATGGACTGTCGAAGTGGGGACGGTCAATCAGTGCCGCCTTCTTCAGGAAGTTGACGAGCATCTCTGTTAAAACCGACTCTTGTTCCCAAATTAAACTAAAATATTCATCAAAATCTTGTGTGGAATCGGATTGCGCTTTAGAATAGAAGTCGAAATCTGCACTTCTTTCATTGATATAGAAGTCCAGAAGTTTGCTGTAATCAGTTGTAAGATAGACGATTTTCTTGTTTTCAAAATTTACGGGCGGGCGAAATTCCACCGCAGAGTCAAGCGTGGTGGTGGGGAGAGTGGTTTCGTAGGGGAAACCTTTTTTGGGGATTTTTTTCGTTTGCGAAATCTTCCAAAGGGATCCTTGAACAATGAAATAGGGCACGTCGCGGTAAGTTTCTGAAAAACCAGGGAAGCCCAAATTTCCTGTTTGCAGCGGTTGGTACACGGCAGCGAAAACCTTGTGTGCCTCCGCCACATACGGGTTGGCGGCCTCTTGTTCATTGGATTTCACCTCGTCCGCCCAGTTGTCGAAAAACTCAAGCAGCTTTTCGTCGGATTGCTCATGGAAGGCGGTACGCAATAATGCTGCCTGCTGTGCGCTCTGCCCGGCGGCAAGCAGTCCAGCGGCAACAAACAATATTGTGATAAAACACTTTCTCATAAATTCTCAATTTTCAGTTTTCAATTTCTGAAACGCCAGCCGTTCGTCGCCGTTGGCGAGGAGGATGATGCCGCAGTAGGAGAAGCCGTGTTTAAGGATGTTATGCTGCATGATGCGGTTGTCGCGGTGGGTGTCGATGCGGATGTTGCGGTCGCGGGCGAAGGCAAACTCTAGGATAGTGTGGAAGATGCCGTGCGTTTCCGGAAAGCTGGCAATGCGGTGGATGACGTGGTAGGGCTGGCTGTCGTCGATCCACTGCCCGTGGTAGATGGTGCCGTAGGTGGGCTCGGGCGAGGGCAGGAAGGCGAAGTAGGCCACGATGCGGCCGTTGTCTTCCATCACGAAGGCGCCGTCTCGCTCCACGTCTGCCTGCACCGCCTCCAGCGACGGGTAACCGTTGACCCATTGCTTCGTATTGCCGTCGGCCACCATGATACCCTTGGCGGCTTCGAAAACCTCAAGGATTCTCTCAGCATCTTGCGGCAGTCTTGCGGGGCGGATAGGGAGGAGGGGAGGCATAGGGCTGATGAAGATGTAATTCACTATTCGTTTTTGCTTAACAAACTGATTAAAGCGGCGATACCAGCAACTACAGCTACTCCGATTAAGGCATCGGATAAAGTGTCATTATTATCTTTTTTCTTTTTATGGGTACTAGCAACTGGCTTATTTATTTTGAACAATCTATCTATGGCGTCCTGTGGATTGGAACGATTAAACCTGATAAATGATAGACTTTCCGGATCTTCAACTTTAACGCCGTTTTCAACCACAAGCACATACGGGACACAATTTCTTTGTGCTGTTTTCCATTCTTTTATTACATAATCGATGCTATCACTGTTGTTGGTAATTATTCCAATAAAAATATCAGCATTAGCAATTCTCAAATCCGAATCACCCCATTGTGTTGAAACAGACACCTCATAATTGTTCCTTCGCAGGTGTTCTAACAATAAGGTTATCAGATGTAAATTGCGATCTTCTATAGAATATGAAACAAATGCTCTTTTCATTATTTATTTCTCCTTTCTTCAAATTCACTCGTAATCTGATTGAATCTTTGCTCATCATTATTTTGGATAAAGTATTTGTTGTAATAAGATGGGAAAAATGCTTTTAGTAAAGATTTGAATTCTACACATTTATGCCAAAACTGATGACCATTCCAAACCACATAACGATTTGTCCCATTTTTGTTTAAACCACTCAGCCTCCGTTTTAAAGAAGATGAAGCATCTTGCTTACAAACAAGTAAATATCCAATCGCGTTATGTTGTTTCAAAATCATTTCAATGTTTTTTCCATCTATATCTCGTTCTCCAATATTTTTATTATGGCATTTGCATTCAACCACCCACCTGTTGGAGTGACTATCTATAACATCTTCATAAAAGAATTCTACCAAAATGTCACAACAGTCATCTGGACCAATACCACTATCTTCAACATGAATATCTGATATGGAATAACCATTGTTTTCTTTTTTTAGACAGCGGAAATACTCAGCAACAATGCGCTGAAAAGCATGGCCATCTGTTATTCCATCCAATGGGGTTGATATTTTTTGTGATTTTTTCGCCATTTTAATTCAAGATACAAATAAAAAATCACCGTTTATTTTGTTCCAACTGCAATCGCAGGTCATTAAGTTTTACGCCTTTATAAGTAAACCACAGCGTGCCCTGTACGGGATGGTCAAAGCCCTTAATCTGTTGAGCAAGCGCAGACAGAGATGTCGTTTGCCCATCATATTCGATATGCCTGTCGTCAATTACTTTCGCTTGGATCGTCGCATTCTCCACAAACTGTACCATTTCCCCTGCTTTTATGCCACATTGTGAGAAACGGAACGGACCACGCCGCGCATTCTCCTGCACTTCGTTGGCAATTTGCTCATCCAGCACTTCGTGTCCTTCTGGTGTCAATCGTTTGAGACAATCTGTTGTACCGCTTATCTTGGCGATACTCTCCAGAATAGAGTATGCATCCTCCGCTGACATCGCATAAAACTCCTTGACGCGCTTCTTCCCATCGAATGTTTCAATGGTTCGCAAATCAGGATTGAGGTTGTCAATCAATTTGTGCAGCTCCATATCGGTCAGTTCGCTTTTCACCTCATAGATGGCATAAACACGGAACGCAAAAGGGATGGTCTCACTCCGATTAAGTTGTTTGAGACGTTTCTCTATGTCGTGTGCATAACCTATCTTTACATAATCCTTGAACGACGGATTTGTGAGAATGTAAATAACGCCTTGGTGATTTTGCTTGGTCATTTTATATGTTTTCGTTTATTTCAGAATATTGTTTGTTTAAATATGTCAAAATCTGTTCTGCGCATATATGTTATATTTTATTGTACTCCTCTATTAGGTAATTAACTCCAGACAACAACTCATTATTCATTGCTTTTAAAGACTGAATATTGATCTCAAATTGTTCTGGGAATCTTTTAAACTCTCTTGCCATTCTTTTTAAACCCTCTGGACATAAACAAGAGGGATTATGATTCATCTCCAAGCCGCCTAACGAAGGATAAACGATATTGAATAATGGTTCTTTAACTTGTATTCCGAATATTTTTTCTACAGCATCGTTTGTTAATTGAATAAAATACGGAATGCGGACAACCGTATATCCATTTCGCTGATAAATGAGGGTGTTCTTATCATCCTTAATAATATTTAAAGGATTCGTATAGTGTGGCAATCCGTCAAATTCAACGATTAATTCTAAACTATCACTTCTATAATCGGGCCGAATTTTATGATTTTCACCATCTTTGTGAATTCCAAATGCTTTATCATGAATCCAATCATTAGTATCGGGAAAGATAACTGCTAAATACTCATCTAACCCCGTCCGATGCATACTAGTTAATGGATCTTTGCCAGCCGTTTTACTCGAATGTTCTCTTAAAAAGCCCCATTTTTCTTTGGCGATATCGTTTTTCATAGTTTCCGTATTTCTTCAATTAAATCAAATATGGGTTTGAATCCCTCAAATTCTGACATTTCAAACGATTTTGCTTGTTCCGCCAATAATGTTTTTGCTTTATTCTTTAAATCATCTGCAATTATATCAATAGAGAGCCCTACAAAATGTCCTTCTTTTTCTGCCATGGCTTGTTTAAACGCCTCTTGATATTTCTCCGGTTCGTAGCAATTCTCTATGGTAAAAGCATGATCTCCAAACTCGGTTTTCTTAGGTAATAGGACTGCATAAAACGAATGTGAGGGTTGACCATCTCCATATTTTACATGCTTAATCTTCGGATTAGAAGTCTCTTTTTCAAAACCGCTTTTGGTATCTTTAATACCTGCATCATCATTGTCAAAAATACCGATAAACTTCTTATTCCACTGGATTTCCGAGCACGAAAGACCTATAAGTACTTCTCGTATATGATCAGAACCATTCATTGCAAACACGTCAAAGTCTAAATTTGGAAAGTTTATTTTAAGGTGTTTGAATGCTTCTTCGATGTGAATCTTATCTGTTTTCCCTTCCACCAGCAATGTAATTGATTTGGTCGATGATAAAAATATATTTTGTTCTTGGATATTCCACAGCCCGTTGGTCAATTGCGCAACAAGTTTTGCTTTATCCCCATCAATTTTTGATGCATATCCGTTACTGTCTAAACATAAACCTTCAATATGTTTGTCTTCGAACTTTATGGCTAATGTTGGTGAGTGCGTTACAAGCACTTTCTCACGATTAGGATACTTATCAAGCAAATCCTTTAACTCTGCTTTTCTGCAAATATGTATATGTGCATCTGGCTCATCAAAAAGTAACAATGAGTTTTCGTCAGCAATAGTCTCAAGGATTACTTTCATCAGAAGATACTTTTTCTCACCTTCGCTTAACTCGGAACTATTTATTATGTCGCCATTATTAAGCTCTAATTTCAATTCAATGCCTGTAATAATCTTATCTTCTTTGGGCATCGTGGCAGCATATAAAGTTTTAAACAACTCTCTTTCATGTGACAAATAAGACAGTTTGTTTTTAAACTCTTTCAAAGACAACGATACCTTGTCTGCTGACAGAATAGGATTCCCTTCCACATTATTCAGTGTCTTCACCATCTGTATGACAGAATTTTCATTCCATTCTTTTATTATTTTTGCATTATAATAAAAAGTAATCTCTACAATATTTTTTATTTTTAGTGTATTGTTGCAAAATTTCCGAACATCATCAAATACATCAAAATCATAGGAAAACAACGTCAACAATGAAATTTCAATATTGTACCGATTAATATAAATCATCGGCAAGTCAGGAATCGAAGTGGATTTCTTAATAGTAGAAATGTAATTTTTATAATACGGCCAATAATAATTCTCCCAGAGGCGTTGGCTTTCGCCGCTATAACAAGCTATGACATTCTTCGGGAGATATTCTTTATGACTACTAAATTCTGTTTTATTGAGTTTTTTACCGTTTATAATGAATGAATATACAGAACCATTTAGAGTTATTTCTACTAAATTGTTATTGATTCTATACTTAATTATATAATTGAAGTTTGGTTTGTGCAATCTGTTTAGATAGAGACCAGCAAAGATAGATGACAGAGCCTCCAATATATTGCTTTTCCCACAACCATTATTACCAATAAGTACGGTAATCCCATCCTTGTCTGAGAAATCCAACTCTAAACTTTTTATGTTTTTGAAATCCTCTATCTTAATATATTGCAATCTAAAATTGTTAGTTTCCATAATCATTCAAATATCTCTTTCTCAAATTCCACCAACGCTTCTTTCCGTAAAGTCTCTGATTGCTGTTTCAATTCTATGACTTGTAACTTTTGCCTGTTAATATGTTCAACAATAGCATTTTGGACCTTAAGTGGAGGAAGCGGGATTAGGACTTTTTTCAAATCCGATGCTGTTATAGCTGGATATAACGCACCGGACATAAATAATTCAAACTGAGCTATTGCAATAGTAGATTTTAAATATTCGTGCAAAAAAGAAAGGTTGTATGCTTCACTTGGTGCAATGACTTGAAAACCAGAAGAACAAACACAATCATTATATTTGTCACTGACTACAGCAAATTTTTTCAAATATGGACGAGTAGTACCAATAATTAAATCTCCAGTTGCTATTTTTTGGGTTGCTCTACTTGGAGCCTTTGATGTGGATAATTCTTCAGCGGACACAATACCAATCAATGAATCAACGGCGCCTATTTCAACATAGCGAAATTTGCTTTCTTTTTTGTCCCAATTTCTTCTGATAAAATCATATTTAGTTCCAATCTCAACTAGTGAATATGGCGATTGTTTCAGTTTGGTGAAAATTGCAAGCTCGCCGTTGTAACAATCCCATCTCTCAATGTCCTTATACCTTATAAATTTCAAATATTTGTATTCCTTTTTTATCTCTCCTGTCCAGTGGTGTGATGCTGGCATATCTGAGCCTTGTTTCTGGCTGGCATTATATTCAACTTGCGGCTCACTTGCAATGGACATTGAAGGTTCTGACATCGGGTAATCTTTATGCTGTATTCCTAATTCTGACAGCAAGTAATCTTCAATATTATGCTCTACCTGTTTTGCTTGGTCTTCTAATGTTGCAGCTTCTTGAATCTTATGTTCATATGCACTGACGATAACTTTTTGCTTCGATAATGAAGGAAGTGGTATCTGTTGTGATAGAAATAAATTTATATCTATTCGTTGACGGTTAGTCGTTCCTCGGCTACAACTTTGAGCGAATTGAGCGAATTTTTTAGTGGAAGCAATTAAAGCAAGATATGCAGGAAAAATCTTGGTTGTATTAACATCAAACAACGGGAAGTCAGCAGTGACGACAGCCCCGTCTAAATCTTTTGTGATGATTCCAAATGCACCGTTTCGAGCATCTATCTTCGACATTATGAATTGTCCATCAGATGCAATATATTGTTTCTTTGTCCCAATATCTTTTCCCCATTTTATCCCACGTAAAACTGCTCCACCGCCGTTAGTCTTGAGAGTAATCTGCTTATATTGAATGTCATCCTTTATTTCTGTTGGACACTGGCATTTATCAATAATTTCACCAATAGATACAATTGAATACTTGTCAGTATATCCCATGTCTTTGCCTAAGAGGTGACTGACACTCCAATTCTCCAAATCCCTGAAAAGAACAAACTTTAAATATGTATAAACATTGTTCTGCATAGTTGCTTATTTCCTAAGTCCATAAAACACTTCTGGTTCCGACACAATGCTGTCTGCCATTCGGATTCGAAATATGTTTCCGTCATCACTCAAATCATACTTTATTGATTTTATAGGCACATTCCATAATCTCATTTCCTTACGGTATGGTGTGAATTCTTCAGCAAGCGGTATAAGCTCGTTTTCAATAGCTGCACCAGTAGTGCTTATGCCCGCTTTTTTCACCTCGGCAATAGGGATTTCGTAATCAAATTTTTCTTTTATTATGTTTCTGATTTCAGCGTTTTTTTGTTCGTTTATCTTTTTCTTCTTTGTATTCAACTCGTTCTTTTTTTCTTTTGACAATGCATCTTTCCCTCGTTTTGCGAGTTGTATTTCTATGTCTGAAAGCTCGTTGGAATACTTCACGTCAACAGTATTTATCGCGTAAGTTTTAATGTTTTCATATTCCTTTTCTTCGTTCTCAGTGTATTTCCTAAAAAACAGAAGACTTGGCTTTACTGTTGCGCCAGAAGCCATGAAAACATCTTGAGGAATTGACACAATAAGCAAAATTTTTGCCTTGCTTTCTACAAATTCGCGCACCTTTTGAAGATTAGAATTGTTCAAAACTCCTTCTGGCAAAACGATTCCCATTCTACCTCCTGGTTTCAAAAGATTAAGACAACGCTCAATGAACAGCACTTCGGTTAATCCATTGTCAATTTTATAAAGACTCAATAATGACTTGCCAACATTGTCATTAACTTGCCTTAAGGCTTCTTCGTATGCCTCACCATATCGCTCTATATACGCATTGATTTTGTCTTGGTCAGTAAATTTATCAGCATCAGATATTTTCAGATCTTTTTCAACCCTTGATCCAAATGGCGGATTGGTCAGAATTACATCAAACCTGTTTTCAAAAATGCCGTTCACATTTAAAAGTCCATCATGATGATGAACGCCACCATGACCATCTCCATGCATAATCATATTCATTTTGGCTGTGCGAGCCATACGGGGATTGGCATCTGTACCATAAATACAATCGAATGATAGAGAGCGAAGACGGCCTTTTTCATTGTTAATGTTAAGCTCTTCATTTAGGTGCGAAAAGGCTTCCGAAACTTTTTCTTCAATCTGTTGCTTCTTCTGTTCCGGAAGGCCATCGAAGTCTTCTGCGTAATACTGTTGTTTGATGGCTTCTTTTTGTCCCTCAATATCTTTTTCAATATGCTCACGAACATATTCAAAAGCCTTAATCAGGAAACCACCACTGCCACAACAGGGATCACAAACATATTCACCTTCTTGTGGGTCAAGAATCGAAACCATGAAATCAACAATTGTTCGAGGTGTAAAGAACTGTCCAAGTTCACCACGAAATGTTTTCCCCAAGAACTGTTCAAACGCAATACCTTTAACATCATCGGATGTTGTTGAAAGATTGTATATCTCTAATTCTTTGACTATCTGTTCAAAACTATTTTCTCGAATCTCAATTTTGGCATTGTCATCAAAAAGATGGTCATTGGCAAATTGTTGCTTTGTTTGAGAAAACAAGAACTGGTAAAAATCTTCCCCTCCTTTGGGCTTATATCTTTCGTAGCTTTCTTTGTCTTTTTTGAAAGTGTCCAATGAAAATATTTGATTCCCAGTATTATCACGTTCAAACCTAATCTTGATAAACAGAATTTTGCTTATTTCATCAAAAGCGGCTTCGGGAGATAGCTTATCATTGTTTCGAATGATGTTGTGGCATTTGAAAAGAAGGCGGGAAAATTCATCACGGGAAAAAGATTTCGTTTGTTTTAATAACTTGTCAATTTCTTTTTGATTATTTGCTTTTGTTACGTCAGGAATGTCAATGATTTCTTCAAGTCTTTTAGGTAACTCGCCTTTTACCACCTTGAAAATTCGAGTTTCCTTAAGATTGGTCGTGACAAAAAAATCCGCGCCTGCCCATGACGCATAATTATAACCTTGGAAATAATCTGCTTCACGGATTGTAATCGCTTCAGCTTTACATTCCACAACGATAATTGGACTTTTACTATTTCCTTTGTCTTCTTTATTTCTCCATACTACGATATCAGCGCGAGCAGCACCTTGTCCACGATGAGAATTGTTGACTTTCAACTCTTGATCCATTTGGTCGAGAGAATACCTATAACTATCCACCAAACGGCAGATATATTTTTGGCGCACCTCTTCTTCGGGTTTGGCTACCAACCATTTTGCCTTAAGAGGCGCAAAAATCTTGTTGTCTTCAATCTGTATTTCCATAAATATCTATTGTTTACTAGCAAATACATCCCCTCTCATCTTCCGTATAGCATCCCCAAAATGTGGCAGTAAATGTTTTTTCATTAAAATGCTATCAGCCCGCAAAGATACGACTTCTTTGTCAGAATACGGGAACCAAAGATTGAATTTTTACAAATATTTTTGAAGCGCTGTCATGAGTTGTGAAAGAAGGAATACTTGTTCCCTTCTTCCCAATTGTGCCATTTGAAACGGCACAAAATAAGTGCTATAAAATTGTGCCAATTCGATTGGCACGAATGTTAGTAGTATTTTCTTCTCATCTCCTCAGATGCACATCATCACTGCTCCACTGCTTCGTGTTGCCGTCGGCCACCATGATGCCCTTGGCGGCTTCGAAAACCTCAAGGATTCTCTCAGCATCTTGCGGCAAACGTGCGGGGCGGATGGGGAGGAGGGGAGGCATTTTTCCCTGCTGCTGCTTATATTCTGTCGTTTGAGAGTCCATGGTGACTGCTAATCAGCCCGCAAAGATACAACTTCTTTACCAGGATACGGAATCAGATAAACTAATTTTTTACAAATTATTACAAGACATTAATGGCAAATTCTGATGATGTTGCAGTTCAACCAATTTGTCGATCGCGGACCCTGTGGAATGGTTTGGTGCCTTGTGCCTACGCTCCGCACAGCACCCGCAGCACCTCCATGTTCTTGCCCCGGTGGGCGCGGTTGCAGTAATTGCTGAGGAATACCACAAAGATGTCCTCGTTGGGGTAATAGAGCATCACATGGTGGAAGCCGCGCCAGAGGCCGCCGTGATAGACCAGCATCCCGTACGACGGGTTGTCCTCCAAATGAAAGCCGTACCCGTACAGGTCTTCGGGGAATTTGCCGTTCTTAAGGACGTTTTCCGGCAGAATAGCCGCCTCCACCCACTCTTCGGGAACGATCTTGTAGTCATCGAACAGCGCCTTCTTCCACAGGAACAGGTCGTTCACGTTGGAGTATAGCCCTTTGTCGCCGATGGAACCGTCGAGGTAGTAGAGCGGCAGCGGCGCACCGTTGCTGTAGTGGCCGCTGGCGATACTGCACTCGGGGTGCTTGCTCCGCTGAGCCACGTAGAACGAGTGGGTCATGCCGGCAGGTTTGAAAATGTTGGCGGCCATGTAGTTCTCGAACGACATCCCCGACACCTTCTTCACGATGGCGGCCAGCAGCATATAGTTCGTGTTGGTGTACTTGTACTGAGTGCCTGTGCGGAAAATCAGACCGAGCTTGCGGCGGGCGAGAACACGCACCACATCGTCGTTGCAGATGAGATTGTCGCTGTCGCCGAACGTGGACTTTCCCCAGTCGAAATACTCGGGGAGCCCGGAGGTGTGGGTGAGCAGATGGCGCACCGTCACGCCCGAGTAGGGGAGTTCCGGAAAGAACTTGGTGACGGGGTCGGAAAGTTCAAGCTGCCCCTTGCTGGCAAGCTGCAGGATGGCCATCGCCGTGAACTGCTTCGAAACGGACGCCAGCTCGAAGCAGGTGGTGTCGGAAATGCGCTGGTCGGCCCGCTTGACGTTCAGTTTTTTGTACCCGGAGGAGCGTTTCAAAATAACCTCCTTGCCTTTCGCCACCAGCATGGAACCGTTGAGACGGGTACACATATCATCGGCAAACTGCTTCAACGACTGTTGTTTATAGGTGGCGTTCGCTTCCTCAAAAAGAGCGTTTAATTCGCTTGTTGTTAATGTTTTAAGGGGTTTTGCGGGCTTGTATTTGGGGTAAACGACTGCGTACGCACAAACAAATGGCAACACCAGCAAGGTGAAGGCAATAAATTTTTTCATTCAAGATATCAAGATAAGGTTAATGGGATGGCAAAAGTAGCACTAATTTTTGTACTTTTGCCCGCTTTTGAGCAAACAAGTGAATTTTATTGAAATATTTTTATAAACAATTAAAAATCAATTTATTATGGCATTCAATCTTAGAAACAGAAACTTCTTGAAACTGTTAGATTTCACCCCCCGCGAAATCCAATACCTGCTTGACCTCGCCGCCGACCTGAAAAAGGCCAAATACAACGGCACGGAACAGCCCCGCATGAAAGGCAAGAACATTGCTTTGATTTTCGAGAAGACCTCCACCCGCACCCGCTGCGCTTTCGAGGTGGCCGCTTACGACCAGGGTGCCCATGTCACCTACCTCGGACCCTCCGGCTCCCAGATCGGCATCAAGGAATCCATGGCTGACACCGCCCGCGTGCTCGGTCGCATGTTCGACGGCATCGAATACCGCGGATTCACCCAGGCCACCGTTGAGGAACTGGCCAAACACGCCGGCGTTCCCGTCTGGAACGGCCTCACCAACGAATTCCACCCGACCCAGATTCTGGCCGACTTCCTCACCATGCGTGAGCACAGCGACAAACCCCTCAACCAGGTTACTTACGCTTACCTCGGCGACGCCCGCTTCAACATGGGTAACTCCCTGATGGTCGGCGGTGCCAAGATGGGCATGGATGTCCGCATCGTGGCTCCCAAGAAACTCCAGCCCAGCAAGGAACTCATCGACACCTGCAAGAAGATCGCCAAGGAGACCGGCGCCAAGATTACGGTCACCGACGATGTGAAGAAGGGTGTCAAGGGCTGCGACTTCCTCTATACCGACGTTTGGGTCTCCATGGGCGAACCCGCCGAAGTGTGGAAAGAGCGTATCAGCATGCTGAAACCCTACCAGGTGAACAAGGAGACGATGGCGCTCACCGGCAACCCGAAATGCAAGTTCATGCACTGCCTGCCGGCTTACCACAACCTCGAAACCCAAGTGGGCCGCGACGTACACAAACAGTTCGGTCTCGACGGCATCGAAGTGACCGAGGATGTCTTCGAATCCGAAGCCTCCATCGTTTTCGACGAAGCCGAAAACCGCATGCACACCATCAAGGCCGTGATGGTTGCCACCCTGGGTGACTAATCACGAAGTCGTACCAAAAAAAAAATCCCGCAGGAGACTGCGGGATTTTTTATTGCCATGGGGGCGGAGTTGACATTTAATCCGTTGGAAAAATATTTGTATTACGTTGTCTTTTTTCCTGCATCCCTTCTGCTCCCAATTTTCTTTTTGAATTACTATAAAGATTTTGCAGCATTTTTTATAGCGGCGCGTCTTTAACAACAGAAAGCGGAGACCACCTCCCGGCGGCCTCCGCTTATTAATAAATTGGTTTTTTGTAGAGACGCAAAATTTTGCGTCTCTACATTTTTTACGCCCCAACGGGGGGTCTATTTCTCCTGCATCTCTTTCTGCAAACGGTTCGTTCAGCAGGGGTACGATCTTGTTGAAATCGCCCGTGTGGGGTAATGGGAGAAAATGTCGTAAGGATGCAGTTGACGTGGGTAAAAAGTGTATTTTTGCGTTTTGAAAATTCAATCTGTTGTCTTACCAAATTTTGATGAATTATGAAAAAGATAATGATGCTTTTATGTGCGGTTACCCTGTTTTTCGTGGCTTGTAACAAGGAGGATAACAATCCATCACCTGCCAACCCTGTCAATCCTGTTAACCCTGTTGATCCTTCTGATACCACGCAGACCGACGACCCGACGACAGCAGATGTGATACACAATGCTGTAACCGACATTGACGGGAACAGCTACGATGCGGTTCGTATCGGCAATCAGGTGTGGATGGCCACCAACCTGCGTGCCACTCGTTTTGCCAATGGGGAGGCGATACCTGAAGGGCAGCCCACCACATCAACTGAACCATACCGATTCTCGCTGAGTACGGATGAGGCAGAATACGGCTACCTGTACAACTGGGCAGCGGTGATGCACGGGGCTGAATCCTCCAATGCCAATCCGAGCGGGGTGCAGGGTGTGTGCCCCGATGGCTGGCACGTACCGAGCGATGAGGAGTGGACCGAGCTCACAGACTATGTTAAAAGCCACAGCGAATATGTGTGCAGCGGTACCGCAAGGAATATAGCCAAGGCGTTGGCGGGAGATCATGGCTGGCAAATAAACAATGACGAGGAGTGTGCCGTAGGCAATAATCAGAGCAGCAATAACTCCACCGGTTTCTCGGCTCTTCCTGCGGGTTTCTGCAACGGCGGTGGCTACGGCTATTTCGGTGTCAACGCCTACTTCTGGAGTACTACCGAACTCAGCAATACCAACGTGTACACCCGCACCCTATACTACGACAGTGCTCTCGTGGGAAGCACCAACTACCCCAAAGCCACAGGCGTTTCAGTCCGCTGTGTAAAGGATTAAACAGGACGATTATCTTTCCTAACAAACAGCAAGAAAGCGGAGACCACCTTCCGGCGGCCTCCGCTTATTAATAAATTGGTTTTTTGGGGTCATGGCATATTATGACAGCCCTACAGCTATCCTATTTTATAGACTCCAAGTAGGATACTATAGGGTATATTTTCAGGTTCTTGTTCCTTGCCGACAATTGAGATATTTCATCATTCAAGTCCTGTTTTCGATGAATAGATACAGTTGAAAGCAGAAATAGAAGCACCCGTAATGCACCGATGAGATTGTGGTGCTCGTCGCCGTTCAAATTGGAAACGGGTCCTCGTTTGATGGACTTTTGAAGTCTCAGGTCAAAGATGTTGTGACCATGAGCGCAAAGATTTCTTAAAACCCGAATGGTTCCGATATGGCTATAATAGACATCAAGATTCCGAATCCCATAATGTTGGGCAATATCATATTGCAAACTATTGTTTTTAAGGTTTTTACAAAGCATAATAATATCACCCAATGTTGCATATTCCAATGTCTTCCATGCTGGTGCGACCCAATCATGCAGATACTTGATATGATGGTGTCGTATAGCTGTATTGTTTTTGATGTTATCCTGATAAATTTTTTGGAAATGAATCACATAGTCGTGATTGAGTACAGAGGAATCTACAAACCAAAGGGGATTGCCTTTGTAGGCGTGTGAAATATGGTATATGATAAAAGTTCGCAGATTGATCTCAATACGGCTAAGATAAGGGAGAAGAATGTTTCTTAAATCATGATCAAAATAATACAGATGCACGGCATCTTCAAAGGTGGATCCATCTACAAAAACATGTGAGCGGGTTCTATCCTTTGCAGGATATGTTTTCTCAAAAGGAAACCAATAAAACCCTAATCGATAATAACCAATATCCATCAATATTTCTTTGGCCTTATCTTCATCGCCGATAATCATTCCCCTATTTTTCAGAAGCGCAATCTGCTCCTCAATGGTTGTTGCCTGTTTCATTATCTTTTGTTAAGAAAGAAAAGGGACACTCTAATGAGCATCCCTGTAATCCTTATTATAGTGCAGATAAGCAGCTTGTACTTACCGGCACTCAATTACGGCTGCAAAAATACAATAATTATTTCAAAACAACAGCAAATTGTGAAAAAATATTTAAGAATCATACGCAGCGGAAATGGGGGATGCTACACAAAGAAAACGGAGACCACCTCTCGGCGGCCTCCATTCTATTATTATTGATTCTTTTTTGCTATTTCTGCATCAATGATGTATATATCCCCGTCTGCATCCTTTAGCACATTCCGAGGCAACAAATCCCATACGCTATATTGTTGATTCTCGTATCGACCAGTATCAGTTTTTGTAAAACCAACAGCCGCCATATAGGTGTCTATTTCAATAGATGTGGCAGGATTTGCATTTTTTATTAGACGTTGCTGCGCAACTGGCATCACAGTTCTTCCATCAAAACCAGTAAATCCGTAAAAAGAATATGCCGTGTCATAAAAAAGGTTGTTGTGCCACATTAATCTATCCAAATAGAGTTGAATACTGCCACTGTTTAGCAGGTTGTTGACTTTGAAGACGATATCGTTGGATACATACAAATCATTTTCATTACCACTTGGCCCAGGTACACCCAAAAGATTAATGTCTGTCAGCGGAATCCATAATCCAGCTTTTTTCGCATACTGTTCGACTGCACGCTGCTCAATGTCAAACTGGCTTACATTTTCTTTGCCGCCTCGAAGTTCCGCTTCATATAGTTGGCAGCATCTTCGGAGTTCATTGGCGACTTCATGGATTCTGCGATTTTCCGCAGTTTCCTCAAAACCGCCTCCTTGTGAAATTGATTCAAATAGTTCATCGTACATTCGATTATTACACTTCTATTATGAACGTGCAAAAATACAATTTTTTATTTGAATTATTTTAAATCTTGCAGCATTTTTTATAGCGGCGCGTCTTTAACAACAGAAAGCGGAGACCACCTTTCGGCAGCCTCCGCTTATTAATAAATTGGTTTTTTGTAGGGCTGTCATAATATGGCAGCCCTACGTTTTTATGGCCCTACGTGGTTTTATTTCTCCTGCATCTCTTTCTGCAAACGTTCGTTCAGCAGGGGCACGATCTTGTTGAAATCGCCTACCACGCCGAGGTCGGCCACGCCGAAGATGGGGGCGTCTTTGTCGCGGTTGATGGCGATAATGAGGTCGGATTCCTCCATGCCGGCGAGGTGCTGGATGGCACCCGAAATACCGATGGCCATATAGAGGTTCGGGCGCACGGTCTTACCGGTCTGTCCCACCTGCACGTCGTGCGGCATCACGCCGGCATCGACCATGGCACGGGAAGAGGAAACCTGTGCGTTGAGGGTTTTGGCGAGGGCACCGAGTTTCTCGAAGCCTTCCTTGCAACCCACACCACGACCGCCGGAGACCAAAATCTTGGCCTCGGTGATGTCCATCTTGCCCTTGTCGGCTTTCACCTTCTTCACGAGCTTCACGGCGAACTTGCTGGGATCGAACACCGGCTTGAACTCCATGATTTCGCCCTTGCGGGAGGTGTCGCGGGCCATCTTCTGCATCACGCCCGGACGCACGGTGCTCATCTGCGGACGATGCTCCGTGCACATGATGGTGGCCATCAGGTTGCCGCCGAAAGCGGGACGGGTCATCATCAGCTCTTTCTCTTCCGAAATCTCCAGCTTGGTGCAGTCGGCGGTGAGACCGGTGGCCAAACGGGCGGAGAGGCGCGGACCGAGGTCACGGCCGATGGTGGTGGCACCGAACAGGATGATGTTGGGCAGATACTTGTCGGAAATCTGCGCAATGGCCTGTGAGTATTGCTCCGTCAGATAGTCCTGCAGCTCGGGGCAGTCGGCATACACGACTTCGTCGGCGCCGTACTCGATGAGGGTCTGACATTGGTTCTTGATGTTGTGGCCGAGGAACATTGCCACGACCTTCTCGCCCAGGATCTGTGCCAGTTCGTGGGCCTTGCCGAGCAGTTCGAGACCGACGGGCTGGAT
>JAEEGL013107594.1_pt1 | contig 33703 bp, 27 predicted proteins | sample 9134231 | NCBI WGS metagenome assembly JAEEGL01 (sample SAMN16246548, study PRJNA631951) | gut metagenome | biome: gut microbiome; feature: rumen; material: fiber-attached | host: Bos | place: Iran: Karaj | collected 2018-10 | reverse complement strand
GGTCCACATAGCATAGGCTGTTCCTAACGGAAGCTGTTTCAAGGCAATCGCCAGGAAAACCGCACTGGCTATATAACCCACCCCAGTAATAATCGAGGGAATCCGCAACGTAAAACCATTCGACATTTTCATTGCTACTGCCCATGTAATCTCAAGAGCACCTGCAATAAACAGATAAATCCATCTCATAATAATCTTCCTCCAAAACTAAAAACGCCATTCCATTACCTGCTAAGACCTAACGGTAAAGGAATGACGTAAATCCCATTACTCGGTAGCAATGGGCGTCTGTTTGATTAATTTGAATAGATGATACGATAATTACTCTGGGGAGTCAATATTATCTAGCTGAAAATAATGTATATCGTTTGGTTCAAGCATAATAACCTCCGCAAACCTAGTTTTATTGATTCCAATTATAGTTGATTAGCATTTATATTTTCATATCTAGATGGGTTGCAAAAAGTAGTAGTGCGGAGCATTCCTATAAGTTTTTGTATTGATGTTTACTGCATTATCTTAAAAATTATTTCAAGTTTAGTTAGAATACAGTACCAAATTAAACATATATCTAAAAAGTATCAATTAAGCCCTCAACCGAGGGCTTTTTCTATGAAAAAGTAGTATTAAAATAAGCGAGCAGTTACATTGTTACCGTAGTATATTCTTCCCAGATAAAGTACAATTATTTTATCTTATGAAAGGAGAGGAGAGTAATGAAAAGAGTTTTACAATTGGTTAGTGACGATTTCGAGGACTTAGAACTATGGTGTCCTGTTATGCGACTAAGAGAAGCTGGCGTTATCGTTGATTTGGCAGCTGAAACGCCTGGTGTTTATCATGGAAAATATGGGGTTCCATGTGAGGCAACAATTTCTTTTAAGGATGCTGTTGCTGACGATTATGATGGGGTATTGGTTCCGGGAGGTTGGGCTCCAGATAAATTGCGTCGTTATCCAGAGGTTTTAGAATTTGTGAGAGCGATGGATAAGGATAACAAATTGGTAGGTCAAATATGTCATGCTGGCTGGGTTTTAGCTTCAGCAGGTATTCTTCAGGGGAGAAATGTTACGAGTACACCTGGTATTAAGGATGATTTATCAAATGCAGGTGCAACATGGCTAGATGAAGCAGTTGTTATTGATAGAAATATTGTCTCTGCAAGACGACCACCAGACATTCCTCAGTATATGGAAGCTTTAGTAAATGTTTTAAATAAACAGTAGTCGTATTAATAAGCTCTTCTTACCTCAAGCATGGGGTAGAAGAGCTTCTTTTGCTGTATCGTCTATTTCATAAATCATTTTATTTCCTTATCTCCAAAGTACGACCTCAAAATTAAAACACTATACAGTTATACTTTTTTGGTAATTATTGTATCTACTGCTAGGAACGTTTACAATGGTAAAAAATATTTGGAGCGAAAAACAAAGCAGGAGGAGATGGAATTGGATTATAAAATTGCAACTATTGATGACATAGATACATTGATGGAAATACGTTTGGAAATGCTAAGGATTGTAAATACTTTTAAAGAAAATCAGGATTTTTCAGAAGAGCTGGTGAATCACAGTAGAAGATATTTTACTGAGGGGAATCAAGAAACTTGTCTTGCCTTTGATGCTGAGGTAGCCGTAGGATGTGCAAGTATTTCTTACATTGAAATAATGCCTACATTTTCTCATCCAACGGGAAAAAGAGCCCATCTTATGAATGTTTATACAAAGGCAGAGTATAGAAGACAAGGTATAGCAAAAAGAATGGTGGAGATGCTAATTGATAATGCAAAAAGAAAAGGTGTAACTGAAATCAGTTTAGATGCTACCGAGTCTGGAAGACCTTTATATGAGAGTCTTGGATTTAGGGCATCTGATGAGTGTATGGTGATGGATATTTGAGTTATTCACGACTTGACGGCAATGGTGAAAGATGCTAATCAATAACAAAATATATATATAACACGAAAAAAGAAGCTGGAGGGTTCTAATCCTCCAGCTTCTCCTTTTTATAATCGGCAATAATAAATGAAGCTGCAATTATAATTATGATTACACCAGAAAAAGCATCCCAAATATCAAAAATAGCAATTCCAAGCATTTTAGCTAATGTTATGTTTATCATCACTGCAAAAGGTATGATAAGCAGAATAGCACTACCAATTGTAAGGAACATTCGATTTTTGAATCGAGTCACAAGGAAGTAAGTTATCCATATAAACACGATTGATAAAATAGAAATAGGAGCACCTATTCTAAGTACAGCTGATGTCTTTGTCAAAAGGCTGATTACAAGAATAAAAGGGATGATAAAAATGCTTGTGGATAATAAAGTAGTTTTTAAGCCCTTCTTTCCCAAAAATATGATAGGGAACATTATTAACCAGGCAAATAATATTGATGCCATTGAAATGCCAGACCATGTGATTGCTCTGGAAATGGCAAAATCGCAGATGCAGCATACCAACATACCTGTAAAAATGATAACTGAAAACACAATTGAGATTATCGTTCTTGTGTTTATATTATTTTCATCTCTACGTTTTAGTTCTATAAGATTTTCATTGACTTTTTCTTCGTATTTTTCCATTTCAATCCTTTCTCCACATAATAGTTCGTTAACAGTGATACCCAAAATTTCGCAGAGCTCAAGCATAATAGTATTAATGTTCAGGCGGATTGCTTAACCACATCAAATGCAGATATTATTGTAGAGATAGAATTCGAAGATGAAGAGTCATTTAGAAATATCAAATCGAATGAGCTTTACAATAATGCTACAAAGGATGTTGTTGTACCATTTGTAGATAAACGAACTCATGTAGAATATGTATATTAGTCATTACGAGCCTTAAGCCATAGATATGGTTTGGGGCTTTTTTGTGGTTCGTGTTGTGGCAACTTACGAATTGTGACATAGTTAATGCAACATTTTAGTCTGAAGTTAGTACATTTTAGGGCAAAAAATAGCTCACACCTGAGTGTGAGCTTAATTCAATTATTCAATTTCTCCGGTCCAATCAATGATTCCACCAAACTCTATGATATTTGTATAGCCTATATTAGTGAGCTTCTGAGCAGCTTCTTTACTTCGGCGACCACTCCTACAATAAACATATATGGTTTGATTTAAATCTGGCAATTCAGGAACAATTTTTGTAGAAATATCCTCGTTAGCAACGTTGATTGCGCCTGGTATATGTCCCTGCGAAAACTCATCGTCACGGCGTACATCTAATATGATATAGTCGCCAGGGATTGTAAATATGGTCTTTGCTTCTTCAATAGAAATTGATTTGTAATTTGACATATTTTCGCCTTTGGATACATCTTGATCTAATATAATACCGGCTGTTTTATTTGCGTCTTCAATATTATTAGAAGTCATATTTCTTTTGCTGACTTCAAAATATATCAGTGCACAGACAAATATTAAAATAGCTATAAAAATTATCTTTTTCATTTTTTATCTCTATTATGTGAGGATTGAATTATTGTTTAATTGCTTTTTTAGCAAATTCTTTGGCTTTCCCTAGCTTTTCATCAACGCTAAGCATATGAGCATAGAAATAGTCATTATCCACTTTAATGCCTTTACCTCTGAGAATTTTCTTTAAGGCATTAACTGTTCTTCGCGACCAGTTAGAAGTAGAGAATAATACGATTCTCTCAACTTTAGATGGATCTATTTTCTCCGCATACTCACGGAGTTCAGGTGCCATAATGTTTGCATATGGAGCACCACCAAGGAAAAGAATATTAACATCTTCTGTTAGTATTGGTTCATCTACAACGCTGATAGCGTTTACACCAACTTCCTCTGCTATTGCTACTGCTAATTTCTTGGTATTACCAGCTTTTGTTTTTGAATAATAACGTACTGCGATAGTCATTTTAATTGCTCCTTAGCTTTACCAATTTTCAATATCATCAGCTGAGAATACAAGCTTAGCTTCTATTAAGCTAGCACCGGTAATTGATGGGGAAAGTTTTTCTGCTGTTTTACCTATTTGGCTTCCGCCAGAAGTTGCGAAGGCATATACTTTCTTTCCGGTCCAGTCATATGCTTTGCAGAATGTATGAATTACACGTGGAGCCTGACCATACCAAATTGGAAATCCAATATAAACAGTGTCATACTGGTCAAAATTGTCTATTGTTCCTCTTACAGGCACGTCTTTATTACCAAACTGCTCTCGATTGCATCGAGCCACAGGATTTTTCCAATTAATGTCAGCCTGAGAATATTGTTCAACAGGAACAATTTCAAAAATGTCTGCACCAATTGATTCTGCAAAAGTTTTTGCAACCTTTGCTGTAGTTCCTTCTGCGCTGAAATAAGTTACTAAAGAGCTCATGATTATATCCTCCATAAAAATACTACAAAAATAAAGATTGTGTACAACTAAATAGTACCACACTAAAAATATTTATCAAGAGGTAAATTATAAAATCTTTATTAATTATTTGGTCTTAATCAAAATATATACCTTAATTGATGTACTATTTTAATGTGAGAAATAACATCTTTTAATATTCGCAAATTTATGTTACATACTTCATAATTTGTGATAACTACGGAGTTTTCCGCTAAATATAACTTCTTTTTTGGAAAAAGGGATGACATTTTGGGGTTCCCTTAGGGTTCCTAAATTATCGTTGTCCTGTGAATCTAGTATTTCTTTTACATTGTTTAAATAACCCTTCTGAGTAAAACTGTAAAACTGTAGATTGGTCTGGATTGAATGACCAAGCATTGCAGCTCTAACGGTTGGTTCTATGTTTATTTAATAAGTCGACAAGTAGTAGATATATTAGCCCAACGACAATTAAAAATAATAAAAGAACTAAAATCCACCAGATTGTGCCCATATAAGGGAGCTCATTGGTAAATCCAATCGCGCCTGCCTTACTTCCCCAGTTTAGGAAAAAGTAAGGATAATTGATACCATCCGCAAACTGCCATCCCTGCGCATACCCTATTCCAGCATATATTGCATATAGAATAGGTGGAATAATAATGTAAATAACATTCTTTTTTGCAAGATTTAATACCTTACTTACTGAAAAGAAATCTGCGATAGATGCAATTGGAACAATAACGTGAGTGAGAATATTTTGTATATTCCATGCATGCTCACCTAATGTTGGAGCTAAGATAAAGCAAAACACTACTCCAGTCAAGGTAATAGAAACAGTTCCTACGAATTTGATTATTTGCCATAATAATCCAGGGGCTTTCTCTTTTATTAGGTAGTTAAAGCCAATAGCTGATATAATTGCTACGGCTATATTTGATTGGATAGTAAAGTACATGAAAACTCTTGAACCGCCCATGAAGGAACGCATGCCTGCATATGCACTTAGAAAAGTACCTAGAAGGGCGGAGACTATTACTATTGCTTTTAAAATAAAGCTAACTCTTTTGTTAATTGGTGACAAATTACTCATAATAAAACCTCTTAAATAATGATTGCGCACTAATAGATTGTATCAAACCAATAATATTTATCAAGAGGTTAAATTAAAAATTATAATTATTTATAGTTTTTCAATACATGGGTGTTTCCAAGTATCTGACTCTAGATTTTGAAATGGTGAACAGTTAGAATGGTTGTAATAAATTTAGTTGCGCTCCCTCATCTATGTTTTAGGCGCCAGATGAAGTGTTTAACAAACACACTTCACAGTTTTTAACATTAAAGAAGGTTCTGGCTGAAGGTGGTATGCAGATAAAAATAAGAAATGGATTAACAAGTAATCGTACAGCAGGTTATGCATGCAAGGATTGCAACTGTGTACTGTTTGATTTTATGTAGATTGGAGTATGTATGGATGCAGAAATGACCATAGCTTTTGGAATAGTTACAGTGGTAGCCTTTATAATGATTGCCATTGGCATTTTTCAGTTTAAAAAGAAAGATAATCCAGTGGGATTTTACAATGTAACAATTCCGCCCTCTAAAGATGAGATTTCAAATATAATTGAATGGAATAAGAAGCATGGGCTTATTTGGCTTGTCTATGGTATCTGTATAGAACTAGGATTTCTACTAGGTCTTATTATGCCAGTAGAAGAACTGGAAATGCTATTTATGATTGGTGGCATTGTTTTACCATTACCATTTATGGTGCTTAGACATCATTATTTAGTAAAGAGATATAAAAATGAGGATTAGAGGTATTTATAATGAGTAACTTAAGTCAGTTTTGCACTTGCACAGATTTGGAGTGTCCTTGTCATCCAACAAATCATGACAAAGGGTGTTCTCCATGTATAGCCAAGAATTTGCAACAGGGAGAGATACCATCATGCTTTTTCAAGAAAGTAAATCCTGATGAAAAGCACGATGCATATTTCTTTGAGGATTTTGCAAAGTCGGTAATGAAGAATAATTGCGTGAACGATGGAAAATAATGGTGTTAGTTTGAGATAATCTTATACGGTAAAAAGCAAAAACAGGCGTGGTTATATCATTGATGGGTTGGTGGCCTTATGAAAATTACTTTTCTTCATATTTGATACCATAGTAGTCGAGATACTTTTTGAATCGATCCTGGCAAGTGAGAAGAGTGTCTCTTAAATAACCCCTTTCATATTTCCATTCTTTAAGCCCACGATAATAAAATTCTTTTAAATCATCCTCGACAATAAAAGGTGTTATATTATTTCGCAGGCATTCTTTAAACATTATAAGTCTACCGACACGGCCATTACCGTCCTGAAAGGGATGAATTTTCTCAAATTTATAGTGAAAATCAATAATGTCATCCAGTGATTTATCATGAGATGAATTGTATTCCTTGAGTAAAGCTTTTATTTCTTTTGAAACATTGGCAGGGAGAGTAGTAGGCATGCCGTCGACTTCGTTTTCAAGCATTTTATAATCGCCAACATTAAACCAAGGTTTTCTACTATCTGATGTACCTGACTTTAAGACAAAATGGAGCTGCTTAATGAATGCCTCACTGAGCTTATAGTTCGCCTGATCAATTAATAAATCTATGCATCTAAAGTGATTAACCGTTTCTACAATATCATCCACGTTGACATAATCATCCTGAACTCCAATTGTATTTGTTTCAAAAATGTATCTGGTTTGATCGTGAGAGAGGCGACTACCTTCAATATGGTTGGAATTATATGTTAAATCAATTTGCAAATTATGATATAGACCACCTGAGATACCAGCTTCTTTTTCCATTTTTAGTCTGGATAATACATCTGTAGGAATCTTTCCAGCACGCTGTTTTCTGACAGGCTTTTTTGCATCATCAGGAATTAGCCAGGCAGATTTATCCTGTAGTGCGCCAGGAACTCTGCCGTTCTGGCAATAATTTCTTACACTTCGTTCTGAAACATTCCATTTTTTTGCCGCAGTACTTACATCAATATATCCCATAATTGCGCCCTTTAACACTTATTACGTAGCATTATTATATCATATTCGGCAATATATAACAGGATTATTACAAGATAAATTAAAGATATATTTTGCCGTCTGTTGTTTTAGAGAAAAATTTTACCATTCTACTTTAGGTCGAGTGCTTTTAATAAGGCTTTTTGATACTATTTACATATAGAAATGACAAGGGGGAAGGTTTATGGATGCAATGTACACAGGAAATAGAATTTTTGAGTTAAGAAAAGAAAGAGGTTTATCTCAGAAGGAACTTGCCGAGAAAATGAATGTTACTGATAAGGCTGTCAGTAAATGGGAGAGGGGACTAAATTTTCCTGATTTGTTTGTTCTTGAAAAATTAGCTGATGAGTTTGATATATCTTTAGTTGAATTGCTTGGTTTAGAAGATTTATCAAATGAGGATGCTGCCAAGAATTTGACACAAATAGCCCAGGAAGAACACAAAAGAATAATAAAAGATTTTATCTTTAGAGGTATTTTTATTATTGTTTTAGGATTAGTAATATTTATATCATTGCTCTATGCATCTAAGGTTTTAGCAGATAATAACCTATACGGATTGCCTATGGTATGCACCATGGGAATGCTTGGAGTTGTTGGCATAATTATTGGAAATGGCATAGCAATCCTGCGATATGGAGTAAGATATAAGTAATTTATATAAGCCACTAACTCATATGGAGATAGTGGCTTACTTTATGTTAAGGAATTCACTATTTCATTATATTAGGGAATTAACTACTAAGATATCTAGCTGAGATAATGGGGTAGAGAAGGAATTAACGTTCATAAATACATATCAGCTGAGATAATGGCAAATATAAATATAGAAAGATTGTTTGAAAAAAACCTGAGTATGTTATCACAAATTATTCTGTAATATCAATAGAATTTTATTCTTGTGATAATTTGTCTCTGAAACTGAGCAGCTTTTATCGCAAACCTCAAAACTCTGGTTGATTTCTCATTTTTCTGCGATAAAAGATTGTGGAGTTATTGCCATTTTTATCGCATGAAAGGTATGAAAGCCTTTAGTTTCTATTGGCTTGCGATAAAAAAGCTCTTAAAAATGAAGAATTTTATCGCAACAAGCATTAGAAATGCTGATTTCTCGCTGATATGCGATAATCTTAGCAAAAAAGGCCCAGGAGTGAAGCATGAGCCAAGACAATAAAATGAAGAAAATAAAATATCTTCCAATAGAATGAAATCTATGCCAGATTTTTGAATTTTTTTAAATTATGGATTAATTCATATGTTAGTTATGTAAGTATCCATCACCAGAGAAATTACCAAGTGATGATGTTAGTATAGGAGGGTATTGCAATTCCATTTAGTGAAATAGCTAAAATAGAGTTTAAGGATATGCCTCAGAGTATCACTAGAACCAACGGTCAATATGAAGGCAGTGTAACGGCGACATTTCCTGCCAAAAATGCCGACAGTATGGGCGAGGAATTACAGGAAAAGGTTAAGGCTATGACCTTGCCTGAAAGTGTTTCTTTTGGACAGACCAAGGCTGAAGAGAGTATGGGTGAAGAATTTTCCGGTGTGGGTAAAGCGATTTTCGCCGCAGTATTTCTCGTATTTATGGTAATGGCCATTCAGTTTGAATCTATTAAGTATTCATTACTTGTAATGTTATGTATTCCTTTTAGCGCAATAGGTTCCATACTTCTATTGTTTATAGCAAATTGCAAGTTAAATATGACTTCGCTTATGGGATTCCTGATGCTTGCCGGTATTGTAGTTAATAATGGAATTTTACTTATAGATACTACAAATAATTACAGAAAAACCATGCCTGTTAATGAGGCATTGATTTTGGCTGGAAAATCAAGATTAAGGCCTATTCTCATGACTACGATGACAACTATTCTTTCCATGATACCTATGGTTATACCACATGGGGGAGGTGAGGATGCCATGAGAGGAATGGTTCTGGTTATTATTGGAGGCCTGACGACTTCAACAATTCTGGCCTTTGTCCTTTTGCCTACCTTCAATAGGATGGTTGAAAGAAAACCAAAAGTCTATTTTATCACTGTTACAACAGAAGCTATGTAATGCCAGTTCAGCTGGCAAAAGAGGATAATACCGAAGAAATAATAACATTTGAAGAGTCAGCAATGCCTTGTACACTTGCTGAACATACCACAGTAAAAACAAAGGTTGAATCGGTAGTACTTACAGCCGCTGAAAAGCCTGCAGAGGAAGTTGAAAAAACTGAATATGATATTCCAAGTAGTTTTGTAAGCCCGGTAACTGGGAAGACAGTTAGCTACAAGGGAGGCAAAACTATCGAGCGTTCAAGAAAAATCACTTATGGTCCCTGTGGACATATTAATGACATAGCCACACCAGACCAGGATGGCTTTATGAAGCTGGATGACAGATATCTCATAGCTGTAGGAAGCAAGTTTAACACATTGCCAGGTCAGTACATTGATTTGATACTGGAAAATGGTGTGGTTATAAAATGTATGATGGGTGATGAAAAAGCAGACGTAGATACAGATGCGACAAATGTATTCACATATAGGTCCAGGTGCTGTAGTGAATTTATCATAGATGAGAAAACCATTCGCAAGGATATCTATGAGAGAGGAAACGCATCACTTAAATATCGTACATGGGACTCCCCTGTAATTAAAATAGTCGTATATGACTCATACCATAGTTAGAAAGATATAAAACCTCTATCTCAAAAGGGATAGAGGTTTTTTGCAATTCATGAGGCTGATGTAATCAACAAAAGTGTTGCAATTGCAACAAAATTACCTCCGAAATGAGTGTAGAATAATCTCATCAGATAGAAAAGATTAGTTGGTTAGATAAAACTAACACAAAGCAACAAAAAGTGTTATACTACTATCAGGACAGCTAAAGGTTAATGAAGGAGGTACATTATGGCAGGATTAAACTATAGAAAAGTAGCAGTTATTGGTTGTGGATTTGTAGGTGCTGCATCAGCATTTGCAATTATGGAAAGTGGTCTTTTTTCAGAGATGGTTTTGATAGATGCAAATAAGGAAAAGGCTGAAGGCGAAGCTCTTGATATCAGCCATGGACTTCCTTTTGCAAAGCCTATGAAGATATATGCTGGGGATTATAAGGATATAGCTGACGCATATCTTATCATTGTAACAGCAGGAGCAGGCCAAAAGCCAGGTGAGACCAGACTTGACCTTGTTAAAAAGAATGTTGGAATTTTTGGATCAATCATTCCTCAGATTGCGGAGGTTAACAAGGATGCGATAATGCTGATTGTTGCTAATCCAGTTGACATCCTCACATATGCTGCCAAGCAGCTTTCTGGTTACCCTGAAAACAGAGTTTTTGGTTCAGGAACAACACTTGATACAGCACGATTCAAGTATCTTCTAGGTGAGCATCTCTCAGTTGATAGCAGATCAGTCCATGCATTTATTATTGGAGAACATGGCGACAGTGAGATAGCAGCTTGGAGCAGTGCAAACGTTTCAGGTATTCCTATTCACGATTTTTGTGAGATGAGAGGCCACTTTGAGCACGAGGCATCTATGAAAGCTATCGCTGAAAATGTAAAGAATAGTGCTTATGGAATTATAGAGAAAAAAGGTGCTACCTACTATGGTATTGCAATGTCTGTTCGTAGAATTTGCGAAGCAATAGTTCGCGACGAAAAGACAATTCTTCCAGTATCAAGCATACAGCATGATAATTATGGTATTTCCGATGTTGCTCTTAGTATGCCAGCTATAGTTGGAAAAGACGGTGTGGAGCAGACAGTGCCTATCAGCTTAAATGATGAGGAAGTCAAGGCTCTCAAAGCATCCGCTGAAACACTTAAAAAGGTAATAGATGAAGTGCTGTAGTTCATATAGCAGAGAAGTCTGGTATATTATATATTGCAAATTACATATGAATATATTATCATATGTTCAGAGGTAAGGTTAGACTAACTAGTTGTGCTTGAAGGGAGGTATTATATGCCAGAGAATTTCTTAGAGGTAAAACAAATATACAAAGCCTACGGTGAAGGCGATAGTAGGCAGGAGGTTTTGAGAGGTACAGATTTCTCGGTGGCAAAGGGGGAGTTCTGTGTACTCTTAGGACCATCAGGGTCAGGAAAATCTACATTGCTTAATATCATTGGTGGTGTGGATAATGCAGATTCCGGTTACATTTCTATTGACGGCGAAAAGCTTGAGGACATGAATGAAAAGGCTCTGACCAATTACAGACGTAAGCACCTAGGCTATGTATTTCAGCTTTACAATCTTATACCTAATCTTAATGTGAAAGAGAACATTGAGGTAGGCGCATATCTTTCTGATAATCCACTTGATATTGACGATTTGCTTCATACTCTTGGCCTTTTTGAACATCGCTATAAGCTTCCAAACCAGCTGTCTGGAGGACAGCAGCAGCGTACATCAATTGGGCGAGCTATTGTTAAGAATCCGGATATCCTCCTTTGTGATGAGCCTACTGGAGCTCTTGATTACAACACATCAAAGGAGATATTAGGACTAATTGAAAGTGTAAACCAGCTATACGGAAATACGATAATTATGGTTACACATAACGAGGCAATTTCCCACATGGCTGACCATACTATAAAGCTTCGTGATGGTATCGTACGTAAGAATATTGTGAACGATAATAAAATTAGCGCAGCTGATTTGGATTGGTAAGGGGGGTGATTTAAATGAGATCTCCACTTATTAAGAGAATCCCAAGGGAGCTTCTTGGAGAATGGAAAAAATATTTTGCTCTCTTTGGAATTATGGTTATCACCATTGGCTTTGTTTCAGGCTTGTTTGTTGCGAACAACAGCATGGAGACAGCAGGAAACGAGACCTTTGAGAAATATAATATTGCAGATGGTTCCTTCAATTTAAAAGATGAGGCTACTGAAAAGCTTATTGATGCCATTGAGGATGAGGGCATTACCACATATAAGCAGTTTTATAAGCAGGTCAGTGAGCGTAGTCCGGATAAGAAGAATGCAGAAAAGTCTGAGGTAAGAGTATTTGTAGATAGGAACGAAGTCAATAAGATTTGTCTTATGAAGGGGCAGATGCCAAATGCTAAGGATGAAATCGCCATAGACAGAATGCACGCAGCAAACGTGGGTATAGATATTGGTGATTACATAAGAGTAGATGGAAACAATATGAAGGTCACTGGTCTTGTAGCTTTTTCTGACTATAGTGCCCTTTATGAAGATAACAGTGAGGTTATGTTTAACGCCATTTCCTTTGATGTGGCTGTTGTGACACAGGAAGGTTTTGAAAGCATAAAAGGTGCCACAGTTTATCAATATGCATTTACGTATAATGATAAGCCGGAGGATACTGAGGATAAGAAATTAAAATCAGATGATTTAGTTGAAAGACTTTACATTCTTGCCGCAACAGGCGGGGACGAGGATAATCCAGATTTTGAGCATTTAAATGAAGTTACCGGATATCTTCCTGAATATATTAATCAGGCTATTCATTTCACTTTGGATGATCTTGGCAGAGATAAGGTAATGGGAGAGGTTTTACTTATAATTCTCATAGCTATTATCGCTTTCATTTTTGCCATTGCCATAAGCAATACTATTGTAAATGAGGCATCTGTAATCGGAACCTTGCGAGCTTCAGGCTACACAAAGGGAGAACTGCTCAGACACTATGTGACAGTTCCTATTTTGGTGACACTGTTGGCTGCAATTATTGGTAATATTTTAGGCTACACAGTATTTAAGGAAGTAGTTGTAAATATGTATTACAATTCCTACAGCCTGCCTACATATGAGACTCTTTGGAATTCTGATGCCTTTATCAAAACTACTGTATATCCGGTATTGCTTGTAGTTGCTATAAACTTCATTGTGATTTCTTCAAAGCTTCAGTATTCACCTTTACAGTTCCTCAGAAGAGATTTGAGCAAGTCTAAAAGAAAAAAGGCTATTCGATTGCCACGCTGGAGTTTTATGAATCGGTTTAGGCTCAGAATTTTAATGCAGAATGTTACAGGGTATTTCACACTGTTTATTGGAATCTGGTTTGTCATGATTTCCCTAAGTTTTGCTGTAGGACTTCCAGCCACACTTAAGAATTATCAGGATGCAGCAGAGGATTATATGATTGCAGAGCACCAGTATATTCTTAAGAAATCAGTGGATGCAGAGGGGAATAAGATTACGACTGACGATAAATCAGCTGAGGAATACAGCTCTCGAGTGCTTCTTACTTTAGATGGAGTCCATGTGGACGAAGAAGTAACTGCATACGGATATACAAAGAACAGCCGATATTTAAATCTTCCATATGATGTAAAGAAAAATGAGGTATGGATATCAAAACCTTTTGCAGATAAATTTAATCTTCAGGAGGGACAGAAGCTTACCTTAAAAGAACATTATACGAGCGACACATATGATTTTATAATTAAAGGAATCTACAATCAGCCTGGTATAATTGCAATATTTATGCCTAATGATAATTTTAATGAAATCTTTGATTATGATGATGATCATTTCACAGGATTTCTGTCAGAAAACAAGCTTACCGATTTGGATGAAGGCAATATCCTTACGGAAGTTACAGCGGATGACATTTTGAAGCTAGTAAGACAGCTAGATCATTCAATGGGAGGTTACATGGATTATTTCTCATACGCATGTATGGGTATTGCGGTATTATTGATATTGTTGCTTACTAAAATTATCATTGAGAAGAATACGGTGTCGATTTCTATGCTGAAGGTACTGGGTTACAATTCCGGCGAAATCAATAGTGTATTCATTCGACTTACAACAATAATGGTTGTGATATTTGCTGCTATTACTGCGCGTCTTAGTACATTCATTCTAATTGAATTCTGGAAAATGATGATGTACGAGATGAATGGATGGTTTGAGTTCTACTCTGGTCCAAAGGATTATCTGAAGATGATAGTTATGGTTGTAATAGCGTATCTGATAGTAGTACTTTTAGATATGCGCAGAATTAAACGCATTCCAATGACGGAAGCTTTAAAGAGTGTTGAATAGAATCATAAGAAAAGGGTGGCTGATGAAGCCACCCTTTATATTTGCTGTGCCAGGCACCGCTTATTATTATTATTATTCACAGCTATCACACAAGGCTTCAAATTCTTCCACACAGACAGGCTTATAGAAATAGTAGCCCTGCATTTCAACGCAGCCCTTATCTTTGAGGAATTTGGCTTGCTTTTCTGTCTCAACGCCTTCGGAAATCAGCTTCATACCTAAATCATCAATCATCTTAATCATATTACTGATGATAATCTTTCCTTTCTCTTTAGAACCCTCATCAGAAAGGAAATTAAGATCCATCTTAACTCGGTTAATAGGAACTTCCTTAAGCATATGAAGTGATGAATAGCCACTTCCGAAGTCATCCATTTCCACAGTAAAACCCAGTTTCTGTAAATTTTCAGTAACATCAATAAGTGACTTAGAATCATCTGCGAATGCGGATTCTGTTATTTCTATATGTAGCTGATCCGGTGACAGGAAGTATCTGTCAATAAGTGAGCGGAAATGCTCCTGTACGTTAGGATTAGCTTTTATATCTGCTCGCGAAACGTTTACGGAAACTTTTCTATATTTTCCTTCTTCATTCCACCTGCTTAAGTCCTGACATACCCTATCCCAAATATAGCTGTCCAGCTCGTAGATTTTTCCTGCCTTCTCCAATACTGGAATGAATATTCCTGGACTAATCCAGCCCAAATCCACGTGGTTCCAACGGCAAAGAGCCTCAGCCCCTGTTATAAGTCCTGTTTCGAAATTGACCTGAGGCTGGTACCAAACCTGAATACGTTTTTCCTTGATGGCAAGAGCTAAATGACTGGTAATATCTGTAGCTTGTTTTTCTGCCTCCCAATGGCCGAGGTTATAAAATTCAAAATTTACATTTCCTTTTTCTACGACCTTTTTTTCTGCAACTCTTGCGCAATCCAGAATATGCTCCAGGTTTAGATTTTCATAATCTTCATCAGTGAGAACATAGACACCTGTTCTAATTTCAGCTTTATAATTATTGCCTACTTCTATGAAGAAATTAGATACCGGCTCGATTACTTCTGCCAAATCCCGATAAAATCTATGGATATCATCCATTTTTCGCAATACGATAATTCTATCAGCCACAGATCTACATATTGCTTCTTCATCGGTTAAAGCGTCAATAGATTTCTTCACCCAAAACTTTAGAAGGTTATCTCCGGCCTCTATTCCAAAGTTATCATTTATAAATTTAAAGTTAACAATATTATTATATGCGATAAAGTATTTATTTTCCGGATAGTTCTTTATTAATTCAGCAACCTTCCTTTTAAAACCAGCCAGGGTGTATGCACCAGTAAGTTCATCAATATCTATAAATCGCTGTATTCTTTCATCCTGCCTCTGACGATAAGCTCGTGCATTCATTATCATAATTATTAAGATGGCGTAAAACAGGAGAGAACCTAAAATAATAATAACGCGATACATGTACCAATAGTCGTCAAGGGTATATTTATAGAGTCGTCGAGTAGTATAGTCTAGAATAATTGCTTCACGGTTAGCATCACTAATTCTAGCAATCCCCTTATTTAACCTGGAAATAATCTCACGTCCTTTTGGTGTATCCAAAACTCCGGCTTTAAAATCTATAGAAAGCATAGCTGCAGGTTGAACCTGCAAATCATTAAAGGCTGGTTTCTGCAATACATAACTCCATACATAAGAATTATCAAGCAAAGCATCTACCTCTTCATTGCGAAGAGCCTTGATAGATTCAGACATATCATCATAGAAAACAATTTCTGTATTTGGATAACGCATAGGAACAAGCTCTGCCACATTTTTTAGAGAGCTAAGCATACCAATCTTCATATGGGATGAAAGGAGAACAGTATGCTTTTCTTCTGTAAGAAGAGTGAATGGGGCTTCAGCAATATTATCTGTCGCTATGGCTATTCGTCCCTGAGCAGAAGTTGTTGCACCGGCAAAAGGCACAACAATATCGTATTCAGTATTATCAAGAGCAGCGTTTACGTCACTTTCTGTAATAGTTCTTATTTCGACTTCATAGCCTGCGTTCTGTGCTGCAAGTTTTACAAAATCTGTAGCTATTCCGACTTCCTTGCCTGTCTCTTCATCAATATAAAAAATAGGACATCGGTCTGCAGGAACACCTACTACGAGTTTTTCCCCAGCTGAGGCGGAAATAACATAATATTTCTGGACAGCAAAACAAAGCACAGTAAATGTGCTTATTAGCGCTATTATTAAATGTCTATATTTCCTCTTCCCCATAATAAATACCTAGCTGATTTATAAACCCTCGACCTTATTGTAAATGATTATTGTGTCAAAACTGTTACAACCAATTACCTCTGTATGACCAAAATGGGAAAAATATTTCCACCGATACAAAATAATTGCACTATACCTGGTGAAAAGGGAAAGCTAAAATATAAAAAGATTTTTTCATAATTGAGGAGGATTATTATGCAAAAGTGGGCTAGATTATTATATCAACCAGTATTGCCTTTAAATGGAGATAGAATGGTTACTGGAAGCAGGGAACATATCGATATCTCCAGGTATGCAGCTGAAGAAGGAATGGTTTTGTTAAAAAATGATGGAATACTTCCTTTGAAAAGACAGCAACCATTAGCCATATTTGGTAAGGGTATTGTGGACTACGTTAAAGGTGGCGGGGGTTCAGGTGATGTGTTCTGTAAATATGTGCATTCCCTTTATGATGGCCTGAAGGCTAAGGGAGTGGAGATGTATGAGCCCCTTATAGATTTTTACAGGGATGACTTAAAGGCTCAGTATGAAAATGGCAGATGTCCTGGTATGACTTCAGAGCCGGAGGTTACAGACCAGCTTCTCCAGGGAGCTAAGACCTTTTCCGATACTGCTCTTATAGTGATTAACCGATTCTCTGGTGAGGGCTGGGACAGAAGTAGCATTGAATGTAATAATGAGTTTAATCCCTGGGAATCTGAAACATCTATGCCTAAGATTTCAGCAGAGGTTTTCCCAGCGGGAGATTTTTATCTTACATCTGCTGAAAGGAAAATGATTGAAACAGTTAAGACAAACTTTAAAAAGGTAGTCGCAGTACTGAACATTGGTGGCATTATAGACTGTAGATGGCTTAGAGATGAGGGGATTAACGGAGCTCTCTACATGGGGCAGGGAGGAATGGAAGGTGGAGACGCCGCAGCGAACCTGCTGCTTGGTTTGGTAAATCCATCTGGTAGACTTGTGGATACCTTTGCCGGTGAGCTGGAGGATTATCCATCAACAGCCAATTTCCATGAGTCCTTTGATTATGTGGATTACAATGAAGACATTTATGTGGGATATAGATATTTCCAGACAATACCTGGGGCTGGTGAAAAAGTAGTGTATCCCTTTGGACATGGCTTGAGCTATACCAGCTTTGATACCAGAATTTCATCCATGACCCAGGAAAAGGATAACTTTTATTTCACAATAAAGGTGATTAATACAGGAAAGGTGGCTGGAAAAAATGTGGTTCAGCTCTATTACAGTGCACCACAGGGAAAGCTTTTAAAGCCAGCCTATGAGCTTGGAGCTTTTGAAAAAACAAAGCTACTTGAACCAAATGAGAGTCAGGAGTTAGTTCTTTGCATTTCAAAGTACACTCTTTCGTCCTTTGATGACTTAGGCAAAGTACAGGACGCAGCATATGTATTAGAAAAGGGCCAGTATAGTTTCACCCTTGGAACAGATTCCGCAAATATGACAGGAGAAGTCTTTACCTGGGATAATCCAGAGGATGAGATAATTAAACAGCTTAGCCACAAGCTGTCTCCTGTAGAGCTTAAGAAGAGAATGCTTTCTGATGGTAATTTTGAGCCATTGCCACAGGGCTCACATAAAGATATAAATGAGTCTGTTATTGAAAAAATGGAGCCTGGAACTGAGGAGGCATTAACACCTGAGGTAAAGGCCAGGGATAGATATTATCTGATGCACCCATATAAGGAGGGGGTACAGCCTTTCTCTGAGGTTGCGGAAGGTAAGATTACTCTTGAAGAATTTGTAAACCAGCTTTCTCTAGAGGATATGATGCACCTGGTGGGAGGTCAGCCTAACACAGGTGTGGGAAATGTATTCGGCTTTGGAAATCTTCCAGAATATGGCATTCCAAATGCTATGACCGCAGATGGCCCAGCAGGTATCAGAATAGCTCCAGAGACAGGAGTAGTTACGACAGCTTTACCTTGTGCAACCCTTTTAGCATCCACCTGGAATAGAGAGATTTTAGAGCAAGTGGGAGATTTGGGTGGAAAGGAGCTTAAAGAGAACAACCTGTGTGTTTGGCTTACACCTGCAATAAACATTCATAGAAATCCTATGTGTGGACGCAACTTCGAATATTATTCTGAGGACCCATTGTTGGCAGGAACCCTTGCAGCATCACTTGTTAAGGGCACACAGAAGAATAACGTGGGCGTTTCGGTCAAGCATTTTGCTTGTAACAATAAAGAAACTAACAGAAAGCATTGTGACTCAAGAGTTTCAGAGAGAGCACTTAGAGAAATCTATTTAAAGGCCTTTGAAATAGTTGTTAAGGAGTCCCAGCCATACACTATTATGAGCTCATACAATGTCATTAACGGCGAGAGGGCATCAGAAAGTAGAGACCTTTTAACTGGAATTCTCCGTGAGGAATGGGGCTTTGAAGGCATGGTTACTTCTGACTGGTGGACTAGAGGTGAGCATTACAAGGAGCTTAATGCAGGCAACGATTTGAAGATGGGAAATGGATTCCCAGAGCGTTTGAAGTTGGCAGATGAAAAGGGTGCTCTTGACCATGAGCAGCTTAAAAAGAGTGCCACAGCAATTCTAAATACTATTCTTAAATTCGACTAAATTATCGTATATACGAATTATAAAAAAGGACACCTGTCTAAAAAAGGTGTCCTTTTTTTAGTGTCTTGCCTTCCATAAGATTAGAGAAGATTAATGGAAGGAGGATACCATGGCAGCGATAGAGTTTATTGATGAAAAAGGTAGTTTTAGACTGAACAATCCAACACATACCAGTGGTTTATATTTGCCCTTGGCCAGTCTTAGAGGACTTAAGAGTGCTGTGACACCAGATTTTAATGGTGATGCAAAGACTGATCAAAATCATTTTTTGATTGGCCCTAAGAGCATTATGAATTTGAGTACAGATAGAGATACCAGAAATTTCTTTTTGATTTTTAACGAGGAATTATGGTCCGTTACAGGAGTTTCCGCAACTCAGGAGGCTAAAAAATATACAGATGAAGAGGACTTTTGCAGCCTCCAGGCAGGTAGGATGTGGCAAGCCTTAGAGCGAAAAAATGAAAAAAGAAATATAAAGGCTGTAACCACTATTTTTCCTTTGTTAAATCAGAATGCAGAAATAATGCAAATTACAGTTACTAATACTGGTGATGAAGTGGTGAGCTTTAAGTCTGTGGCAGCCATTCCTATATTTGGAAGAAGTGCTGACAATTTGAGAGACCACAGGCACGTTACCTCCCTATTAAACAGGGCTGTAACCTGTGAGGATGGTGTGGTGATGAAGCCTACCTTGTCCTTTGATGAGAGAGGCCATCAGGTAAATGATGTGACCTACTATGTCTTTGGCTGTGAGGGAAATAATCTCCTTCCAGAGGAATTTATAACAGACGCAGAAAAGTATTTAGGGGAGGGCGGTACACATCTTAGACCTAGAAGTCTACTGGATGGAAGAGGTAAAGCAGATATATGGAAAAAGCCAGGCGCTGAGGTAAATGGAAAAGAGACAGTTGGGGTATTGGGCTTTTCAAAAAAGACATTAAGGCCACAGGAGTCTGTAACATATCAAATAGCCATTGGATTGGTGGAGGATGAAAAGCTTTCAGAAATGGATGTTGTCAGGTCTCTAATCAGACATCAGGATAAGGTTGATGCTGCATTCCAGGAAACCAGAGACTATTGGGACAATAGAACTCCAATTAGCTTTAAGACGGGCGATAAGACCTTCGATAATTACATGAATTGGGTTTCCTTTCAGCCAGAGCTTAGGAGGATTTTCGGATGTTCCTTTTTACCACATCACGACTATGGAAGAGGGGGAAGAGGCTGGAGAGATTTATGGCAGGATTGTCTTGCACTTCTTCTTATGAATCCTGGAGTTGTGAGAACTATGATTCTGGATAATTTTAAAGGAGTCAGATTGGATGGCACTAATGCCACTATTATCGGTAGTAATCCAGGGGAGTTTAAGGCAGATAGAAATGGAATCTCCAGAGTATGGATGGATCATGGCTTTTGGCCATTTTTAACAGTAAAGCTGTATATGGATCAGACTGGAGATTTGGATATTTTAAATCAGAACATCACTTATTTTATGGATGAACAGGAAGCTGAGGCAGAATGCACTGGAAGTGTTTTTGAACATATTCTTCTTCAGAATCTGACCGCCTTCTATGATGTGGGAGAGCATAACCAGATTAGGCTTAGGAATGCAGATTGGAATGATGCTTTAGATATGGCTCCAGACAGAGGAGAAAGTGTGGCTTTCACCTGTGGTTATGCTGGAAATCTAAAGGATATTGCTACGTATTTACGAATTCTCAAAGCTAAGAATGGAATAACTCAGATGGCAATAGCTAAAGAGATGTTACCTCTGCTGTATGAAGATTCCCTGGAGGTTTACATAACCCCTGCCAACCGTAACAGAGTCCTTGATGGATACAGGGCTCAGGTAAAAGAAGGCATTTCCGGTTCAAAAGAACTTGTGGATATTGAGAAAATTGCCTCCCTTTTAGAGCATAAGGCTGACTTTTTAATGAAGCATATTCGAAGCCAGGAATGGGTTGAGGATGGAAAAGGAAATGGCTGGTACAACGGCTATTACGACAATCTTGGAAGAAAGGTTGAGGGATGCTTTGGTGAGGATGTAAGGATGATGCTTACAGGCCAGGTCTTTTCAATAATGAGTGGTACTGCAAAAAATGATGCTGTAGCTGAGATTGTTAAAGCTGCAGATAAGTATCTTTTTAAGGAAGAAATTGGTGGCTATGCTTTAAATACTGATTTTAAAGAGTTGCGAACTGATTTAGGTCGAATGTTTGGATTTTCTTATGGAGATAAGGAGAATGGAGCTGTTTTCTCACATATGGCGGTTATGTACGGTAATGCCTTGTATCAACGTGGTTTTGTGGAAGAGGGGTATAAGACCTTAAACACTTTGTTTAAAGCAGCCTCCAATTTTGAAAAAAGCCGTATCTATCCTGGAATACCTGAATACTTTAATGGTGAAGGAAGAGGCTTGTACAACTACCTGACAGGAGCTGCAAGCTGGTATCTCCTTACTATGGTGACAGAGGTGTTTGGAGTAAGGGGAAGTGCCGGTGATTTACATATAGAACCAAAGCTTGTAAGCAGTCAGTTTGACAGTGATGGAGTGGCTGAAATAAGTCTGCCATTTAGAGGTCATGATTTTGTGGTCAGATTCCTTAATAAGAAAAGAAAGAATTACGGAGAGTACTCTCTTGGTCAGGTGCTAATTGATGGAACCTGTAAGGTAAAGCCACAACGTAAATCTGTTACGATTCCGGAAAATTGGATTTTGAACTGGAACGAAAAAAGTCATGTTATAGAAATTGAACTTAAGTAAGGAGAATGGTTATGAATACTTTTGTAAAGGATGAAATAAAGGACTATGGAAGAAAAAGTGCCTTTGCCAGCTTTCTTCCAGGTATTGCAGGAATTAAGGGGATTCCAATCTGGTGCTACTACGTGAATCGAGGTCAGGCAGTTGTAAGCTTTGGTGTGAGGGATAAGGACAATGGAATTATGGAGTTTTACCCTGCCCACACAGCATATCAGACTGTAAATAAAACAGGCTTTAGAACCTTTATCAAGGCGGATAATACTTTTTATGAGCCCTTTGCCAAGGCCTGTGAAGAAAACAAAATGACTATCTTTATGAATGGTCTAACTCTTGAGGATAGAAACAATGACCTTGGTCTAAGGGTGAAGGTTAGCTATACAACACTTCCAGGAGAGCCTATAGGTGCCCTTATGCGAGTGGTGGAGATTACAAATGAAGGGAAAGAGCCTAAGTACCTTGAGGTTTTGGATGGAATGTCTGCATTGATTCCATTTGGGGTGGGGCAGGATAGCTTAAAGATGATGGCACAGACAACCAAGGCATGGATGCAGGTGGAGGATGTGGATATTAGATGCCCATATTACCGGGTCCGTGTAAGCATGGAGGATTCTGCTGAGGTGCAAAGGATTGACGGAGGAAACTTTGCCTTTGGATGTCTTAAGGATGGAGAAAGGCTACCCGTGATTGTGGATCCTAATGTGGTGTTTTCCTATGATTTGTCCTTAGACAGTCCAGAAGGCTACAAGTCCACAACACTTCAGGATTTATTTGCTAAGCATCAGAACACTTCAAATGAATTACCTTGCGCATTTTTTGGCGTCACTAAAACCCTTCAGGCAAATGAGAGCCTTACTCTCTATGAAATGATTGGTCAGGTGCGAAATAAAACTGTTTTATACCAGTTTTTGGGCAAGGAGATTGATGGTAATTATTTTGAAAACAAGTATAAGGAGGCATTGTCTCTCACAGAGGAATTGACAGAGGCTGTACATACTAAAACAGCCAACAAAACCTTTGATGATTATTGTCGCTACACATATATGGACAATGTGCTCAGGGGAGGTCTTCCTATCAAGCTTACTGATAAGCATACCTTCTACGTTTATTCCAGAAAGCATGGTGATTTGGAGCGAGATTACAACTATTTCTCAATGACACCGGAATTTTATTCCCAGGGAAACGGAAATTTTAGAGATGTAAATCAAAACAGAAGATGTGATACCTTTTTCAGTCCTTATGTAGAAGCCTCCAACATAAAAATGTTTTATTCCCTGTTACAGCTTGACGGCTACAACCCTTTGAAAATAGAGCAAATGCGTTATCAGGTAAAGGAGGAGTTACTTGGAAATATTAAGCTTAAGCAACCTTTTACACCTGGAGAATTGGTAGCCGCTATCACCGATTTAAATGGTGAGATGACAGCTGAGGGCTGGAAGCTATTTGAAGAGATAATGACCAAGTCCAGAGAAACCGTAAATGCGGATTTTGGAGAGGGATATTGGAGTGACCATTGGACCTACAATTTAGATTTGATAGAGGACTTTCTTGAGATATACCCAGACCATAAAGAAAAGCTACTTTTTGACACAAAGGTTAAAGCCTTTGATGTGGCAGTAAAGGTTAAACCAAGATATTCAAGATACGTAAATACGAATAATGGAGTTCGCCAGTACAACTATCTGGAGAAAAGGGATGACGCTCTCAAGGAGGCAGGATATGCCCTGGATAAAACAGGAAATGAGGTGGAAATGTCTCTTATGGCAAAGCTGATTCTTCTTTCTGCTCTAAAGTTTGCCACACTGGATCCGGAAGGTCTTGGGATTGAAATGGAGGGGGGCAAGCCTGGCTGGTACGATGCCCTCAATGGATTGCCGGGAATGCTTGGCTCTTCCATGAATGAAACCTACGAGCTGGCAAGAATGGTTAAATTCGTAAATGCGAATTTGGTGGATATTAGGGGTACTGTAACTATACCAGAGGAGGTGGCAGATTTTATTGTCTCCTTATATAAGGTGGAAAAGGCTGAAAATGATACCTTTACAAAATGGAATCTTAGAAATGACCTGAAGGAGGAGTACAGAGAGAAGGTATACCAAAGACTTTCAGGCAATGAGAAGAAAGTGCCTAAGGAAGAACTTGTTTCCATTATGGAGACCTTTGAGGAAACTCTAAATAAGGCCATAGAAAAGTCTATAGAGCTTGGTGATGGGATACCTATGGCATATTTCAGCTATGAAATGGATGAATTTGAAGAGACTGAAAATGGTATTGTTCCAAAGCATTTCACACTTCAAAAAATACCATATTTTCTAGAGGGACCTGTTCGTTATTTTAAGCTGAAGGATACCTTAGAAAATAAGAGAAAAATTTATTCAAGGATTAAGGCTAGTGATTTGTACGATAAAAAGCTTTCTATGTACAAGGTGAATGCTTCTTTTCAGGATGCCAGCTTTGAGCTTGGAAGATGTAGAGCCTTCACACCAGGCTGGCTGGAAAATGAATCAATTTGGCTACATATGGAGTACAAATATCTGCTGGAGCTTTTGAGAAGTGGGTTGTATGAGGAGTTTTTCCAAGATTTCAAGACCATGGCAATTCCGTTTCTGGATAAGAATACCTATGGCAGAAGTACACTGGAAAATTCGTCCTTTATAGCAAGCTCCAAAAATCCTAATGAGGCTATTCATGGAAAGGGCTTTGTTGCCAGACTTAGCGGTTCAACTATCGAGTTTATCAGTATGTGGAAGCTGATGTTTTTCGGTTCTCATTTGTTTACCACTGCAGAGGATGGAGCCTTATGCTTTGCTCCGGAACCTGCTATTCCAGAGTATCTTCTCTTGGAAAAAGAGGACGGTAAATATAAGGTAGAGGCTACAATGCTAGGCCATACAAAAGTGGTTTATGAAGGGGACATAAAGCAGAACTATATCCCAGGTAATTATGAAATTACAAGCATCACTGTAGAGTTTTTAGATGGAATCGTAGAGGAATTTGAAGGCTCCACTATCAAAGGTGACACGGCAGAAAAAATAAGAAACCGTCAGGTAAAAAATGTAACTATAAAAATGACACCTAACTAAAAAAAGTATCATTTTTTCAGTTTGACTGGAATTCTATAATTCAACCATAACAAAGGTTACTTAAAGCAGTAACCAAATAAACTCAAAAATATTGGGAGGAAGAAAAAAATGAAAGCAAAAAAACTAATAGCTTCGCTTCTAGTTGGTGCCATGACACTTTCAATGGTGGCTTGCGGTAGCGATGGTAGCAGTAGCGACAGCGGTGCAGCACTTGAAGGGGAAAATGTTAATTCAGAAACAGTTGGTTCCGGCGATGAGAAATTAGTTGTCTGGACACTGGCAAAGGATTTACAGACCTTCGCAGAAAAGTACGCTGAGACTCATGATCTTCAGATTGAGACAGTTGTAATTGAGCCTGCTGATTATGCTACAAAGGTTCAGACAGCATTAAATGGTGGACAGACAACACCAGATATTATTGTTGGTGAGCCACAGATGCTTGAGGATTTTTATGATGCTGGATACTTTGAGGACTTGAATCAGGCTCCTTACAATGCACAGGATTACAAGGGCCAGATTGTTGATTACGTTTGGGAAGTAGGTCAGGATGCAGATGGCATTCAGCGAGCTATTTCATACCAGATTACACCAGCAGGAATGTATTACCGTAGAGACATAGCAGAGAAGGTATTCGGCACAGATGATCCTGATGAAATTGGAAAGCTTTTTGCAGATTACAACACACTTCTTAATACAGCAAAGACACTTAAGGATGCAGGTTACAGAATCTTTGCATCAGATGCTGAAATGTCATATTTCTCTGGGGACTCAGCTTGGGTTATTGATGGCAAGCTTAATGTGGCTCAGGCAAGAAAGGACTACATGGATGTAGTAATCGACCTTTACGAGAATGATTACACTGCTTATGCAAACCAGTGGTCAACACCTTGGTATCAGGCTATGGCTGGCGAGGTACCTATCCTTACAGCTGATATTCAGAACTATGCAGATGATTCTGTAAACGTATGGGATGCAGAAGCATTTGAGGAAGCTACAAAGGATTTGGACAAGACAGAGGTGTTTGCATTTGGTCTTCCAAGCTGGGGTGTTCTCACACTTAGAGACAACGTTGGTGAGACATCTGGTAAGTGGGGCGTATGTGCAGGACCTGCTTACGGCTTCGGTGGCGGAACTTTCATCGGTATTTCAGCATACTCTGAGCACAAGAATCTTGCTTGGGATTTCTTAAAGTGGGTAACACTTGATGAGGAAACAGCTGAATGGTGGATTGAGAAGTCTGAGGGCGATACAGTTTCACTTGTTTCTGTACTCGAAAAGCACAAGGATGATGAGAACCCTGTATATGGAAATCAGAAGCTTTATGCATTCTGGCAGGAGCAGGCTGCAGGCATCGATTACTCAAAGGTAACTCGTTATGACAAGATTATCGGTGATGCTTGGAGTGATGCAATCACAAACATCAAGACTGGTGCAATGTCTAGAGAAGATGCAATCAATGAGTTCTACGATTTAGTAGAGTCAACATACCCAGAAATTGAAGTGGTAAGAGAATAAATCTAATTAATTCAGGGCTGGCTAAGGCTGGCCCTGGTTAATGATAGGAGATGAAGGGAGGAAATGATGAAAGCTTTTTCTATAAAGGATTTGATGAAGAATAGGAATAATGCGGCATACCTGTTTGTGCTCCCATTCATCATCGTCTTTTTAATCTTTAATGTTTACCCTGTTTTGAGAACTTTGTTTCTTAGCTTTACTGAGTACAAGGGTTATGGTGAGCCGGTATTCATTGGTATTGATAATTACAAGAGAGTGGTTGGAGACAAATTCTTCTGGAGAGCTCTCTACAACACAATAAAAATGTGGAGCCTTAACATTGTGCTTCAGTTGGGCTTGGCCTTTTTGCTTACAATGGTCTTTTCTGATATTAAGTACAAGATGAGGGCACTTCCTGTCTTCCGTGCAGTTTATTATTTGCCAAATCTTATTGCTGCCACATCAGTTGCCTTTCTTTTTAAGACACTTTTAGATTGGAAATATGGAACCTTTAACCAGATGCTTCTTACTATTGGAGTGATTGACCAGCAGGTAAACTGGTTGGGTGATGCCAAAACTGCCTGGGCTGTAATAGCAGTGATTCAGGCGTGGATGTGGTTTGGCAATTCCTTCATCATGCTGATGGCTGGTGTACAGGGAATACCATCAGATTATTTTGAAGCTGCTGCCATTGATGGGGCTGGAAGGTGGACTACCTTTGGAAAAATCACCTTACCTCTTTTAAGACCAATCCTTTTATATATTGCAGTAACATCTCTCATTGGTGGTCTACAGCTTTTCGATTTACCATTCCTTATGAATGGAGCAGGTGGACCTTCAACACAGGGAGCACCTAGTGGAACCTTACAGACAGCTGTAATGTATCTATACAAATTTGGATTTGAAACACATCAGGTTGGCTTTGCGTCAGCAATAGCTTATACACTGTTCTTTATAATTTTATTCGTATCGATTATGGAATTTAAATTTATAGGCGGAAAGGAGGATTAGCAGATGGAGCATAAAATTAAAAAGGGAATATTATATGTGGCTCTTATAGTATTGGCCCTGTCCTGCCTTCTTCCTTTTTGGCTTATGATTGTCAATTCAACAAGATCAGGCGTTGAGATAACCCATTCTTTTTCATTTTTTCCGGGGCACAGCCTTAAAGACAATTGGATTGTGTTGTTTAATTATGTAAATCTTTTTACTGGCTTCTTCAACAGCTTAAAGGTGGCTGTGCCTGCAACTCTGTTGACTGCTTATTTTTCAGCTATTACCGCATATGCAATGGCTATGTATGAATGGAAAGGCAACAGTCTGATGTTTAAGGTCATTGTGGTTTTCATGATGATACCTTCACAGCTTTCTCTCATTGGATTTTACAACCTTTGTCAGAAGCTAAGATTAATTGATTCCTATGTGCCACTTATTGTGCCTGCAATAGCAGCGCCTGGTATTGTTTTCTTCTTGCGCCAGTACACGAAATCTACCTTATCAAAGGCCTTACTTGAGGCGGCAAGAATCGATGGGGCGTCAGAAATTCTTACTTTTCATAAAATAGTTCTCCCTATCATGTCTCCGGGAATTGCGACAATGTCCATTGGTGCTTTCATTGGAAATTGGAACTCTTATCTGGTGCCATTAATACTATTAAATACCCCTCGTAAGATGACATTACCTGTTATGATTTCTACTCTTAATGCTGCAACTGATTTACAGAAAAACCAAGGTGCTATTTATCTTGGAGTTGCCATATCAGTTGTGCCAATAATGATTGTATTTAGCTTCTGCTCTAAATATATCATTAGCAGTATTTCTGCAGGTGGCGTTAAGGAATAAAAGCTATAGAAACGGACTGGAGCAAAAATTTTTGCACCAGTCTTGTTTTCGTTGAAACAGTTGGACTCAATCAGTATAATGGAAAAATGGAAACTAGAAGTAATTTTTTAAAAAAGACAATATCACTAATTCTATTGTCAACACTGGCGACAGGCTGTGGTCAAACTGGAAACTCTAATGAAAATTCTGGTTTGGAAGAGCAGGTTACCTTCGATTGGTATATCAATTATTCTTGGTTCAGCACCGGTTGGGGCAGCAATGCGGTTTCAAGAGCAATTACAGAAAAAACTGGTGTTAATATCAATTTCATCACACCCCAGGGAAATGAAGAGGAAAAACTGAATGCTTTAATAAAATCTGGGAACCTTCCAGATTTAATTACCTTAGGCTGGTGGGAGCCTCAGATAAATGAGATGATTCAAAAGGACATGCTTTATGCTATCAATGAGTTAGCAGACCAGTATGATCCGTATTTTTATCAGGTATGTGACCAGCAGGCTGTCAGCTTTTACACTCAGAGAGATGGAAATATCTATGGCTATCCGTGCTCATCAGTGACTCCTCAGGATGTGGAGGAAAACGACAATATCGGCTCCAATCAAACCTTCCTTGTGAGAAAGGACATCTACGAGGCTATTGGAAGTCCTGATATGTCCACCATTGAGGGCTTTGAGACTGCTGTGAAGAAGGCTGCACAGATGTTTCCCGAGGTAAATGGTAAGCCGCTTATTCCGATAGGTGCTCACAATTTTGATGATACGGGAAATGTTTCTTTTGATAAGTATATGCAAAACTTCCTGGCGGTTCCCTATGAAAAGGATGGAAAGCTCTACGATAGAAACACAGATCCTGAATACATAAAATGGCTGAAGATGTTTAGGCGTCTCAACCAGCAGGGCTACATCACCACAGATGTTTTTACGGATAAGCGTATTCAGATGGAGGAGAAGATTGCTGAGGGCAGATATTTTTGTATGATGTACCAATACACAGATATGTCTGACCAGCAGAAGGAGCTTTACACCAAGTCTCCTGGCAGGATTTATATTGCTGTGGATGGTCCTAAAAATCAGAAGGGTGATGACCATATTCTTCCTACCAACACTGCCAGCGGATGGACCATAACCCTGATTTCCAAAAACTGCAAGGACCCGGAGAAGGCCATTAAGTTTTTGGATTATATGATTTCTGAGGAAGGCCAGAAAATGGTTTACCTTGGGGTCGAGGGAATAACCTATGACATTGTGGATGGCAAGGAAGTAATCAAACCTGAGGTGCTTCAGCTTTTAAACAAAGACAGAGCTACTTATGATCAGATATATGGGGCGGACGATGCCTACTGGATGCTACAGGATAATGTTATGCAGCTGAAGTGGAAAACGGATTACGCATCACCTACCTCCCAGTTGGAAAAATGGACCTACAAATATGCCACCTACACTGGCCAGTATGATGTTATTTTTCCTGCTGATACAGAGGATGCCTATATTAACAGTCAGATTGACAGTCTATGGAGTGCAACTCTTCAGGAATTGTTGCTTGCACCTACAGAGCAGGAATTTGACGAAATATTAGAGAATTTTAAGGCTGAGCGAGAGGAACTTGGCTTTGAGCAATTACAGGAGAATCGATACAAGTATGTCCTTGAAGCGAAAAATCAATTGGGAATTGATTAGAGGAATGAAATTAAATACCAAGCTTACTGGAATCATACTTGTATTTGTTATGATTCCGATAACTATTCTTAGTGGAATTATGTTTTACAACATGGAACAGTCCACTATACAGGAGAATTTATCCTATATGAATGCCACTATGGTTCGCAGGCAGGACAGCATTAAGAACAACGTGGACTCCATCAATATGACCACCCAGTTTTTTCTGTCTAATCAGACTATGAATCAGGTGCTTATTGACGCCAGCCGGGGAAAGGATTATGACACCACCCAGTGGATTTCAATATATCACAATGACGTGGCTGCTTTGGAACGACTTATTAATAACAACCCGGTTTTGGGAGGCGTTAGATACTACTGTGCAAGCGATAATGTACAGGAGCTTATGCCGGTTCTCTTTGACAATACCAGATTTCAAAAGCAGGAATGGATATCTTCAGCAGACACAGGTGGATGGGTATTCAACTATAAGGACAGGCTTTTTTCAGGGGGAGATAATACCCCTATGCTTGCCCTTATTACACCGGTATTCGACAGGAAGTACGGTGAGCTGGGAGTAATTGAGGCCAACATGAAAATGCAGACCATGTTTCCTTCCCTCTATGAAAATATTCCTGGGGAGACCAGCTGTTTTGTGACAGAAGCCGGTGAAGTGATTTTTGGAGGCAAGGAAAATCAGTCTGTTAATGAAATAGCAAAAAAACTGGCAGGTCAGATGCAGGAAGAGATTTCAAATGGTGAGGACCCTGAAATTAAGACCTTTTATGATAAGTCCCAGAAAAGTGTCATTGCATGCATGTATATTAAGGAGCTCTCAGGAACCTTGGTTTCTATAGAGGATATTTCTCCTAGTATAAAAGGCGTATACGCTCAGAGAAATAGCTTTGTAGTAGGGATGATAATTATTCTGGTGGTGCTAACCTTTGCTATTAATGCAATTGTGAACCAGGTGCTCAGTAAATTCTACGAGATACTTTCCACTATCAGAATGGTACGTAAAGGCGATATGACTGTCCGCACTAAGGAGTCAGGCAGAGAAGATGAAATGGGAGAGCTTGCTCATCAGGTCAACCGAATGCTTGATAATATCCAGGAACTGATGAAGCAGAATATTGACAGGGAAATCCTCGCAAAGGATAGCCAGATTAAAGCACTTCAAAATCAGATTAACGCACATTTCATATATAACGTGCTTGAGTCCATTAAGATGATGGCGGAGATGCAGGAGGAATACGATATTTCAGATGCCATAACTAGTCTGGGAAAGCTTCTTAGATACAGTATGAAATGGACCTCAAAGACAGTGTTTATCTCTGATGAGCTGGAATACATTAAGAATTATATGGCTCTGATTAATCTGAGATTTGATTACGAGATTTATCTTTCTTTAAATATTCCAGAGGAAATGCTTCGTCTTAGAATTCCTAAAATGTCACTTCAACCTATTATAGAAAATGCAATTATTCATGGCATTGAGGAGTTAGCTGATGATACTACAATTTATATAAAAGGTATCACTGACGGTGAGGATTGCAGAATTGAAATTACTGACAATGGACGGGGTATGAACGAAGAGGAATTAAAGAATTTACAAGATAAAATTGCAGGTCTTGTTCCCGATGGAGGCGGTTCAGGAAACGGGATTAATCTAAAGAATGTTCAAAATAGATTACACATTGCCTTTGGTGAAAAATACGGAATTACGGTATCCACCAGAGAGGGGTGCTATACCAAGGTGTGCGTAACTATTCCAATGAAGCAAGTCAATATGGAGGCTGCTTATCAATAGTTTTTAGGGGTTAATATTATGAAATCAGTACTTGTTGTTGAGGATGAAAAATTAATCAGACAGGGAATTGCTTCAATGATTAAGAGGAGCGGTGTTCCTGTGGAAAAAATATACGAAAGTAATAATGGCTTGGCTGCCATGGAGGTTCTGAGGAGCACAGACATTGATGTTGTGTTTACAGATATTAGAATGCCAAAGATGAACGGCATAGAGCTGGTTCAGGAAATACAGTCTCTGGATAATCCACCTCTCGCAGTGGCCATCAGTGGTTATGATGATTTCGCATATGCGGTAGAAATGTTAAGACAGGGTGTCAGGGAATATATACTGAAGCCTGTGGAGCGAGAGAGGCTACGGGATATTTTGCAAAAGCTGGATGATGAAATTAATCATCGTATGGAGAATGAGAAAAACTCAGAGGCCATGGATAAACAGCTGTTAAAATATATTCTTAGCGATAAAGAAGGGGCGGCAGAAAATACCCAGGTTCTTTCCCAAAAGCTCACAGCAGCAGTTGGAAATGAGTATCAGGTAGTTGTGGCTTCTGATTCATTGCACATAAATTGTCCTGAGGGAGTAACCCTTAACAATGTGGAGGGACAGGATGTATTTGTAATAGGGAGTGAATACATAGCTACCTTTCCCACGGATAAATTTATAGGGGTGAGTGACTGCTACCATAATGGAGATGATATAAAAACAGCTTATCAGCAGGCACGATATAGAAGAGGCCAGGCATTCCTTCGAGGAGAGGGCTTTGTTGATACTGATTTACCAGAGGCAAAGCGGGAGCTTGTGGATGAGGCAAGAAAGCTTATTTCAGACAAAGCTGTTTCTGCCAAGGTGCAGATGATGGGCACAGATAGATTGAAGGATTTAATTAAAGATTGGGAATGTGTTTTTGTGGCTGCATCCCGTGGACAGATAGGCTCTTTGGATTTTTCCAAGGCAATAGCTGGCTTTGCTACAGAGTATAGCATTGTGTATAAATCAGAATTTCCACCTGAATTAATAGAACCATTAAATATGGAAAATCTTGAAGGCTATAAAGGGGCATTAATGGATTTTATCGCTGAGGCAAACGCTGTTATAAAGCAGGGGACTCAGCTGGATGCCAATCAGGCAAAGATGAAGGTGGCTATAGAATATATAAATGCCAATTACCAAAATGATTTGAACATGGCGGTGGTAAGCAATCATATTTCTATGAATTATTCTCTGTTTTCATCAGAGTTTAAAAATTACACTGGTACAAATTTCGTAAATTATGTAAAGGATCTGCGTATGGCAGAGGCCAAAAAGCTTCTATCTGAAACAGATCTTAAGGTCAACGAGATTTCAGTTAAGGTTGGATACGACAATGAAAAGCATTTTATGAAAAGCTTTAAGGGCTATGTGGGAGTGTCACCTAGTGAGTATAGGAAAAATGTAGATAATTAAGCATATAAGATATACACTAGTCATAGTATATAGGTAGAAGGAGAACATCCAGTATCTAAATCTAAGTTGATGGGGGAATAAGAATATGAAGCCAATAATAAAAGACGACGTTATTTCCGCACTTAAATCCGTTGGATTAAAGCAGGGGGATGCTGTTATGGTGCATACTTCTCTTGGCAAGATTGGATATGTTTGCGGAGGAGCCCAGACCATAATTGAAGCTCTCATTGAAGTGGTTGGTGACGACGGCACTATAATGATGCCTACCCAGTCATGGAAGAATCTCGATCCTG
>JAEEGL017073181.1_pt1 | contig 33707 bp, 34 predicted proteins | sample 9134231 | NCBI WGS metagenome assembly JAEEGL01 (sample SAMN16246548, study PRJNA631951) | gut metagenome | biome: gut microbiome; feature: rumen; material: fiber-attached | host: Bos | place: Iran: Karaj | collected 2018-10 | reverse complement strand
TGTGTATGGAGATAATAGACCTTCCATCCTCTAATAAATGCATGTATTTTAATAAGTCTGCATAATCATGTTTCTTTTGTTTTCTTCTAGTCATAATAAACCCCCGAAAGTTTTTTTGTCTAACTTTCGGGGGTCATCTCAATCGACTGTAGCTGCTGTTGTTATTGTATATAGGTGTTACACCTGTAGTTTATCGAATGCTTACTTTGCAACTTACAACATAGCAACAATAACGACATACAGCTATAACCAACAGCGGCTATCACTTGCCATTGAAGTGATAGCCGCTGTTGTAGAGGGAGATGCTGTTACACTTTTTTATTGCAGACCGAAGTGTACCGGATGTGTAACAAAAGTGTAACAGGCAATTGTAATACTTAATTGGTTGGTAATCTTATGATTATCTACCGTTCTATCTTTCTTGTTACACTTGTACACTTTAAATGTAGAAAATTCAAGGTGTAAAGGAAAAAAGAAGGATTAGACAAAAAGGAAGGAAAACAAGTGTATCATGTGTAATTGTAACAGCACAATCACTGAAAAAAATTATATGTTATCTTTTCTTCCAACTTCTTGCTTGACTTTCAAATATAATATCTACCTTTGTGCCCTGTAATGAATATCATACGGGAAATCGGTCATAAAATCAACGAAATGCTAACAAACCTCCTCATTTCTATTGACAGCAAATTGGGAGGTGATAGTAGCACTCAAATGCATGCAGGCTCATGGACAGAGAAAAAGAAAGGCTAAGCATTTCTTCTTAAAGAAACTTAGCCTCGATGAATTGTGGCACCTTCCACATCATTTTCATGATTTTAGTTGGTAATGGCGAAAAGCCATGAGCCTTATACAGACGAATGTCCTCATTCCACATCAGTTTCCGTTTTCTACGATCTGTTGACAGCCCTCCCATCCGCATACGTATAATCTTTCGTTTCATATAATGAACCTTCAGATGCGCCTTGTACAGATAGCGCACCAGCAAATCCGAATCTGCCGCAATCTTGAACGATTCATCATACAGTCCCTCTCTCATCATCACATCACGGCGTATATAACAGGTCGGATGCAAAGGCAGCCATCCACATCTCACCTTCCAACGATGATACGTCCCTCCTCTCCAGTTACGCACCATCTTGTCCGTCTTGTGATAATCCACATAAATACCATCGCCATACACAAAATCCGCACCCGACTCTTCAAAAGCTTTCACAACATCCGAAATCACATGACTGTCATAGAGGAAGTCATCAGAATGCACTAAACCAATGATGTCACCCGTCGCCATTCGGATACCCTTATTGATGGCCTCATACATTCCGTGGTCAGCTTCAGAGATATATTTAAAAGTAAAAAGAGGATGAGCAGCAACAAACTCTTCCGTATTACATCTCACCTCTTCCTTCTGAATAGCTTCGGAAGAACCATCTGTACTCGCACCATCCACCACAATATATTCTATCTCTGGATAGTCCTGTGCCAACACACTCTTGATTGCACCAACAACTGTCTCTTTGCGATTATAGCACGAGGTGATGATTGAGATCTTCATATATACTGCATTTTTTAGAAAGGGTCATAAAACCCCACAACAAATGGCATTAGGAAAAATCTGAAGCATTTCTTCCCATTGTACTAAGAACAGATCTGCATACTTTTCTATCCAAATTGGAGTTTTAGAAGCATGAGTTACATCAGCCGCCGAATTGATGAACAAGATTTTAGTTCCCCAAATCTTTTTTGCGAAGGCGATGGTTGGTATACACACACCGGCACCTGTGGTGATAATACAAGAAGGGTGTTTGACCAACACCCACCACAATGCGGGTATCGCATTTGCAAATAATGTCCATTTTCTTGCGGGTTGAAAGTTGGTTAAGAAAACATGTTCCTTGTCTTTCAGAAAGGACTTTGTTGATACCGTGGGCAATGTCAACCAATAGCAACTATACTTATCGGGAATGGAACCAATCGCCAATTGCAATTCTCTCAGATGACCGCCAGCACTACAAGCCAGACAGATTTTCTTACCACAATCCAATTCCTTTATCTTATTCTCCAACAAGCTGACAGCAGAACCTTTTATCAGTTTCTTAAAATTAAAATCTTTTGCCTTGTCAACTGCATCCTTTAGCAGTTGATATGTTTCATTAAACTGTTCCTTATACTTTTGTGGGTTATATTCTGCAGGGAAGACCCCTATGACTATTTCCAAAGCATCGAGTTTTTTGATTAGCTGGAACTGGTCATGGATATGTTCTGTCTGATCGTATCGGGGTATGATTACCATTCGTTTACCTCGTTCCATCGATTCGCAGATGCTTCCCCACCCCCCCTGCATGATAAGTACAGATGCCACTTGCTGATAATGAGCCATATCTTCTTTGGTACACATCTTAAAGACCTTGTGTACATGCTGATACTTATAATCAGTCCATCCAGTTTGGACTATCACCTCCTCATCACAAGAAGCTGCAAATTTATCTACAGCATACGCCATTCTTTCGAAAGGCATATCCATTGTACCCAAACTAACAAAAATCATAACACCCAACCATCAATCGTATTAAGACTGATTATCAATCACTCTCTTCTTAATGAATTTTGCTGGATTTCCACCAACCACTGTCCAAGGTTCTACATCTTTAAAGACACATCCTCTGGCTCCGACAACAGCACCTTCACCTATGGTTACGCCTGGCCCGACAAAAGAATCTGCCGCTATCCAAGCATAGTCACATACGTTTATGTCTTTCCAGTAAAGCGTATTGAGTTTGTTGTCATATTGGTGTGTTGCAGTACATAAATAAGAATATTGTGAAATGACGACCTTACTACCAAGCCTTATTTTTCCAGGATTGTACAATATAGCGTGGGGACCCACACATGTAATCTGTCCTACCTCCAGATTCCAGGGTGCCCATATTTCAGCCGATGCGTGTATAATACTCCCCTTGCCTATTTTTGCACCGAAGGCACGCAAGACCAATGTTCTCCAGCATTTGAAGACAGGAAGACCATATGGACGAAAAAGAAAGATATAGCACACTTTCCATAACAACCGATGTAGTTTGTTGGCAATGCTATAGTTATCTATATATTTCTCGTATCTCTTTTCTTCCATCAGTTACTTTTGTTTGAAGATCCTCACCCGACGAATGAACCAATATGGGAGATACTCCCTCCACAGTTTAACTAAAACTGTTTTTATATTTGGTGTCAGGTACATATTTATGAACTTCTCGAAAGGCAGTCGTCGTAAGTCTGCATAAATCGTATCACGAGATGAAGGCCGGGAACTTGAATGAAGCATGGCTTGATTGCGTGAAAAACCTTCTTCTATAGTCCTCTCAAAAAGAGCCAAATCTCCACATCTTTTCACAAACTCCATAGATTGAGGATTATTTGCTATTATCAGGGAAATTCCTCGTTCAATCTCTTCTTTGTGTCCAAATGCTATATTCTGACCAATTCCCCAAAAATCGGCAATTGTCACATCTGTCAATCTATGTGAACCTAAGAATTTACAGTCATAACAACATTCCTGCAGATTGTTATTATTATTAAATCCGACCCAATATGCATCCTCCTTCCCTTTGAGAACCTTATGACGATTCTTCAATTTCAGAACCCGAAGGGCATCATACCATCCTTTCTTTTTGTTACGGAATTCTATGGACAAAATCCTCCCATGCTGCTGTTCCAGCCATTTCTTCCAAACGTCCAGCATTAATGGACTTGGCACTCCATGACAGATAAAATCAACCAGCAAAAGATTTTCATATTTCTTTCCAAGAAAATGGTACAATCCTGCACACTGACAGGGTGTACCAACAAACATAACCTTTCGACCTTTTTGGAGAAGTGACTTTACCTCTGCCATACAATTGCCCATCTTGCTTTGGACATATTTACTCTGCCGTAAACGGGATAATTGTGATATGTCATCAACTATTTCATGGTATACAACCATGTTTTCGTCGTAAGCAGCCCCAACAACGCATCCCCCCTCCTTGATGATAGCTGCGGCCAATGCCGAAAACGCCCCACCTGATGAACTGGCAGACCGAACAGCCTCATCCTTATGCCATGCAGCCCACACTGTGACATTGTTACATTGAGGGGGGGCCGGATGAAGTATAGGGCAACTTTTCTGACAGAGCATACAGCCTATGCACCTGTCACTATCTAATAAGGGACGATAAAAACCTTCTTCATTTGTGCCCCAAGTAAGAGCACGGGTTGCACAAGCGTTCACACAAGCTCCACAGCCTGTACAAATTTTATCATCACATAGATGAGGAAGTCTTTTTTGTTCCATCTATTATTGAACGGATATAATCAACAGATTGCCTCCTCTTCTCAGCCAACAGCTGATGAGACGTGTTGAAAGTTATTGGATACTGTTCGGGTTGCGGCATTGCTTCATCATCATATAATAAACGGGAAGATAGCCCACAGAGAGAAAGAAGGCCCTCTTGTCTACTATTGTTCTGACGTTTTCTCGAAGTGACTGTATAGAATGCCTTACCAAAGTTGAGCGCAAATGCTGTTCCATGAAAGGAATTTGTTATGATAAATTTTGCGTTTAAGAACATCCAGATAAACTCCGAGGGACCAGCAGTCGTTATCTGTATAATTCCTTTTCCCTTGTCAATAGGAGCCACACTGCTGCATATTCTTACAATCTGAAGGTTCAAATCTTTGGCAATTTTCTGAGCCAAATTTCTTAGATATGTATTCTTATGCAGCTCATAAATAAGAAGATAATTTCCATGGATACTCTCAACGGGGCGAGCCACTTTTTCCCATTCACTACGTTCAAGTAATAATGTCGGGTCTAACACAACGGGGATATCTCTATTAATTAGACTCTTAACTAATTCAGCCCCAGTTTGTTCTCTCACGCTGATAAAATCCAAATGATTGAGCCTCTCACGATAATATGTTGTTGCACATTCGGGAATCTTATGCACACCAAAACTTGATGCGTAACTCATCCTCACTTTTCCTTCTGGGGCAAAAGTTAAAAAATAGGGATCAAGATTTGTGTAGTTGCCTGGATTCCAGACCTGATCACTTCCCACACAGTACACATCATAGTTTACAATCCCATTATATAGTTCCGAATAAGAATGATATAAACGGGAAAATCGCATATACGATTGAAAATGAGTGTAATTACCCTCTCTCTCTTGAGATGCCTCGGGGTAACGAATGGCCATGTATTTATCCCGCAGCTTCATCACCCATTCTCTCACCCGAAACTTCATGGGATATTTGAAAACAGGATATGACCACCGTTCTCTCTTATGCCCGCAATTTTTATAATACAAGTAGTCTATAATCTCAGCATCACCCCCATTTAATTGGAACGCCCGCTGGGTAGCATAAGCTTGTAATTCGGCACCATAATTATTGACTTTTAAAATAGTGATGATTCCTATTTTTTTTGATTTCATTTTTATATGTTACGACACTAAAAAACACTATAGTCTTCTTTAGTCTATGCTATATTATTTCAGATATAAAACACAATAACATTATTTATCATGCACGAACCCTGGCTTTTCTCCCCCTAAAATCCATTCATATACAGACTTCAGGTCCTTAGCCACAGCCTCTACCGAATATCTTCTCTCCATAAGTTGACGTCCGTTATCTCCCATGACAGCAAGCTCCTCAGGGCTGGTATGTAATGCTTGACGAACAGCCTCTGTAATGTCCATCGGTGTGTAGGGGACCTGCCATCCACAATGTTCAGTATTCAGTTCTTCCCATGGAGCACCAGATGTGGCAATACAGGGAATTCTGCGCACCAATCCTTCCAATATTACATTACCAAGATTTTCGAACTCACTCGGCATAGCCAATACAGAGCATGAAGCAAGCGCCTTATCTTTTTCTTCGCCATTCAAAAACCCCGCGAATACAACATTTGTTAGCCCAAGTGTTGCCGCTTCTGTTTTCAAAAATGTTTCATATTCTTTATCCCCCCCTCCTATAATAAGGAGTTCCGCATCCTTCACCTCATCTCCTAATGCAGCAAAAGCATAAATCAATCCCTCCACATTCTTGCGACGTGATATTCGTCCTAAATACCCTAAACGAAATTTCGTGTCCTCTTTCTTATATGGATAATCCTTTATCTCCACGGGATTAGGAACAATAGCAATAGGAGCCGTGACACCTAAGTTACGACAATGCCGCATCTCTTCCTCACAAGTCACATGTACACATGCTGCATGATTAAGATCACTCAGCAACCTTGACTTTAAAGAAAGTTTCTTAAAGATAGTGCTCGACTTTGCAATATCCTGTGGATAGAGCATGCCACGAGGCGTGATTAAGTAAGGTTTATTTAAACTCCTTGCCACATCAACCAATGCATAAGTGGGGTATTGCCATACACCTTGTGCATGGTAAATATCATAATCCCCCAATGCTCTAATCGTTTGCTTTAATGAAAAATTATATGCAAACTTCTTCACTATTGGAGAATGCGCATAGTGTATAGGCACTTCTTCACCTCTCAGCCGTCCTGTAGGTGATAATGGCGGCATCACAATCTCCGCTTCCACTCCCATATCACGCAAGCCTTTAAGTGTAAGATATGTGCTCATAGCGGGGCCACCCGCATTAGAATCCAAAGTGCCGATATGTAGAACTTTCATGGATTATTCAGTTAACTTTGTTTTGAACTATATATCCTGTTCCAATGGATAATTAACTTGTCGGATAGTATATAAATTAAATGCCGATAAACCCTGTATCAAACTACATTTAACAATTCCAAATGTTTCTTTCCTGAATTCCTCATACATCTATCAAAAGGGATCCATATGCCAAGGTACATCAACGTCCTTTCCAGACAGGCAGTCTACCATATATGTAGCAATAGAACGTCCTCCGATATGCGAATTCGCCCATTTTTGTCGCAGAATCCGATTGTTTCTGATCTCGGAAATATTTTCTACTACATATTCCAAGCATTTGGATAATTCTGTCGAATTGCCCGCAGAAAAAACCAATCCCCGAGACCTTGTTTGTAATAAATCTTTTGCCCCACATTTATTGCTACAAATCACATATAATCCTTTTATCATTGCTTCATTTATCACGGCCCCCCATCCATCATATATACTAGGAAGAATTAATACGTCATTTTTTTCTAAGAACGAAGGAATATCACAGTGTTTTTGAAATCCCCATATTTTCACATTCCTAATATTGTTTTTTTCAATATAATCTTCCAATCTACTCCTCATTGGGCCATCACCAACAAGGTTTACTTTTATCTCTGGATAATTCTTCTTACATTCCAATATAGTGTTAACACTTTTCCACCAAGCCAAAGTTCCCACATAAATAATACTAATATCGCCTATTTCCTTCTCACATTTCATTTCTGTTAATTCAGATGTACAATATGCAAACGGTATGATTTTCCATTTTGTCGAGATAGACTTATAATAATCTGCACATTCTTCACCTATGGCAAATATATAGTCTATATATGGAATAAATCGCCGATCTTGTATAAAGAATCTTAATTTATGCAACCATAAAGGCTTCGCATTGGAAAAGCCAAAGGCAAAGGTATTAGGTATCTCTGTAATTATACCTCGTTTAATTTTGTATTTTAAACTCTTTTTGAACACCTGGAATACAAATTGAAACCCTCGGATGCCAGAAAAAAGGTGAACTGTATCTTCTCTTTGAAAGGACAGTAACATTTCAATCTGTTCTGCAGAAGGAGAAATAACAATATCAAATCCTTTTTTTACATTGTTTGCGAAGTTCTCCCATCCCATATTTTTGCGAGTGTCATTAAGTTGTTCATTTGCACAAAGAACAACACGCTCCACGCGATTATCATCAATTACCCTTTCAATATATGGTAATTGATGTGGGCTTAAACAGTTCTGCCAGAAAATCAAGTTCATTTTAATAATTATTTCGTCTCACCCCTATTAGATAAGGAGTGTATTTTTTTAATAGAAAAGAAAGTAATAATAATATAATCCAGAGGAGAGTATGCTGTACACCAGAAGAAACAAGACGCGGTAAAGTAAGAGCTGCTATGATATGTTTAAGACTCATATTGATTGGCACACTCAGACCCATAATAATAATACTATTTTTCCCTGCCCATTTTAACGCAGAAGCGACTATACCTATTTTATTATGGCTCTCAATATTTTTTGCCACTAATATGGTTGTAATTGTACCAAACCATGCTGCCAATATATTAGGACAGAATGAGCCATATTGATTATAGTTCATATCTAATCGAGGAATAATATAGGAAAGAGGAAAAGTAATAATTAATAATAAAACAGAAATAGCCCACATAACTTTTCTCTGCATTAGCACATCTTTGAAAAGATATCCAAAAGCGTAATGAAGTGATGCAAGACAAACCACCTCTAATCTGTAAGGGAAATGGATTTTAATGATAGAAAGATAATATCCCAGAATCGAGATAAAAAATATAATTAGAACATAAATCCATTTATATCTTTCTGCTATTTTTATGAGAAAAGCATTCAAAATTTCTGTTGCCAATAAAACTTGAAGAAACCAATAAGCACCAACTTTATCGCCCATTGTAATTATAGATATAGGAATTTCTTTATTCCATAAATACTTATAAGCTATATCACATAGTAAAAAGAAAAAATAAGGAATAACAAATGTAAAAAATTTGTGTTTAAGAAAATCCGTAAAAATAGCCGCCTTTCTTGGTTCATATAATAAACCAGAGATAATAAAAAAAAGCGGCATGTGAAATGACCATATCCAATTCGATACTACCTGCGGAATGGACGTATGGCCAATTACCATAAGAATAATTCCAATGCCTTTGGTTATATCAATCCAGTCAATCCTTTTTTGCATTTAATTCAATTTTATTAAATGATTCCATCCAACTCTCCACGGAAAAATTCAATTTCAACGCCTCACGATTATCAGATAATTCAATCAAATCCTGTTTATTACCTGAACTCAACTCCATTACAATTTCACATAATGCATCTTCTTTATATTCAGACTTAACATACCTAAACCCCGCCAATTCTGGGTAATTAATCGTAGAAATGACTATCTTATTATAACTGAAATATTCCAAAATTTTTGAAGGGAAATTATTAGCATTCTCTGGAAAATCAGGATCTCTAAGGCTGAGACAAACATCAACCTTATCGTATAACTTTAAATATTCATCATAATCTAAATACCCTAAATAATGAATATTAGGATAATCTTCAATGTTATACCCGGAAATATTTCCAAAGCCTGATACAAACAAATCCACATCTGGCAAAGACTTAAACACATTGAATGCCATAGGGAAACCTGTATGATTCGTAATTGCGCCAGAGAACAAAAAACAGAGCCGGTCATGAGGACTTACAACGTTTTCTTTAATTTTATACAACGGAATAACCCCCGCCTTATAATCCATATTTGCATGGGAAATATTAGTCCTCATTGAAAGAGATATTAAGCCATGACTATGTCGATAAAATACAGGATAATAATGGCTTATATTTCTCTTATTTGTAGGAGTATAATCAAGTAGAATAACAAATACTTTTCTAAAAAACACATATCGTAAGAGGATAAATGCAAGAAAATGAGTATTACAAATATTATAAAACCATACCGAATCTGATTTCCTCAGATCCCAAGCACAGCGTATATTCGCAAAAAGAAGAGAAATGTATTTCCCACCTTTTGAGACATCTTTTCTTCCTTGATAATATTTAATAGAATCTGTATTACAAATATCATTATGATAATACGACATTGGTACAATGGAACACACATCATTGAAACACCCTCCCTCTATCAAGTTTAAACAAAAATTATTAGGGGCTTGCGGAGCGCCAACTTTTGTAATTAAAGACTTAGGTAAAATGTTACAGACAAAAGCTCTCATTTTATTTCTTTCACGAATTTTGCCGGATTACCAGCATATATACACATAGGAGACACATCTTTAGTTACAACAGAACCTGCCCCTATAACACTTCCTTTTCCAATAGTGACACCTTTTAAAATAATAGAGCGAGCACCTATAAAAACATCATCTTCGATGATTATTGGTTGGGATTTCGTCTTTTCTGAAATCTGTCTATCATCAGGATGAATTGGATGCGCATCACTATCACAAATAACACAGCCTGACCCTATTAAAACACGATTCCCAATTCTTATTGACCGACTTGCACTAATAGTTGAGCCCGAAACACCAACATCATCGCCTAATACAATTTCGGCTTTCGGGCGAACATTCATCACATTGGGTTGTATAATACCAAATACATTATATTTGATTAGTCCTTGTGCATGAAATCTTTTTCCTATTTTTATAGTTCCTCTATCATGGAAATAATTGGGTCGAACAACTATAAATCTTCCATGAATGATCCAAGATGAATCAAATGGAAAACCAATCACAACACACTTGAAAAAAGTGACAATTTTATCTCTTGTGACTCTAATAAAATGAAAGAAAGGATGAAACATCATTATAATTGATTCTTTTTTAATTCTATTTCATGGAGAAATTCATCATATCGTTCACCATAAGCTTTCCAAGAGAAAAGTTCCAATTTATCACCAACATAGTTTCTTGGATTTTTATTTACGGCTTGATTCAAAAACTTAAAGACTCCTTTTTCTAGTTCTTTGGGACTAAACTCATTCATTACATATATATTATCCTTGTCGTCGATCATCCGTTTTAGAGTTGATCCCCCGCAATTAGGGGAACACACAATAGGTAATCCGCAAGCAGCTGCTTGCAAAAGAACAAGACCAAATCCATCATCATAACTCGGAAATACAAATATTTGGGCTTTACGATAGTAATTAAGAAGTGTATTTTCAGGAACAGGATCTATATGTACAAAATTTTTTAATTGAGGAAAACCTACATCTTTAATTCCTCCAACATGTAAAACACGGATATCAGTATTCTTAAATGCTTCCATAAGTATCAGAACGCCTTTCCTTTGACTCCATGTTCCAACATAAATAACATCAAAGTCACCTGTATATGTCGTTGGATAAAAATGTTTCAAAGAAACTCCATATGGGTTAACAAACATCTTCTCAGATGGTATGCCGTATTTTTCAAATCCTTCCTTAACGAAATCACATGCTATTGCAATATAATCGGCAATCTTGTATTGATTTTCATCATATATAATATAATTCAAGGGTTGTAGTTTTCCCGCATAACTTTTTACCAACTCATTAACATATCTGACATGCGAACTACCTCTATCTAAAATAACTGTGGAATTATATTTCTTTTTCACATAATTCATTGCGTAAGTGTAATGAGGACTTTGGCATATAAATACATCACATTTCCCACAGGCATGGGCAACAACATAGTTCATTATATATCGTTGGAGATGGTAAGCCCATGCCCACCGGAATTTCATATATAAGAATAATGGTAAAGCCACATACGGCAATATACTTCTGAACTGTTTTATGGGGAGATTATACTTTGTACATGAATCCTTACGTGTGTATGAATAAAACATCACATCATGTCCCTGGGCGAGTAGTTCTCTCGCACAATCTAAAAGATGCGCTCTTCCACCAGATGCTACAACTATTCTCATCTCAAAAAGTTTTTAAATAATCTTTTATTTCATTATCTGTCTTCTTTAATAATTGAGTATTAGATCCTGCCGCTATCATTACACAGAAAAAAAATGTCAAGAAATAATATGGCCATACTCCATCAATAAACATATACGGAAATTGCAGAGAGGCTAAACTAATCGCATTAATACAAAATTTATTCTGGGCCTTTTTTGATATCTTAAATGAAATCCATCCGAATAAAAATAGTAATATGAGAATATTAATAAAACCTCCACACAATATAAAATTGAGCAATCCCGTCTCGGTTTTTAAACGGCCATATTTATATATATGGCCCATACTGTCATACCTTTCTCCCATAGTAACAACATCTGCAAAATATGACTTATATCCTTCACCAGGAGTTCCGAACAAATAGGCCTTATTTTTTTTTATGTGGTCAAAAACTTCCACATAAAGTTCGGTTCTAGTATCAACATTTTCTCCTTCATTCGCATTGCTTAAAATATTATATGATCCCAATATCGCTAATAAAGTAAAAAAAACTGTTATAATGTATATGTATCGAGGAATCATCTTGCAAACTTTTAATTTTAGAAGTTTTATAGATATACATAACAGAAACGATAAAATAAAATATAAGCTTATTGCACGGGACTCTGTTAAGAATATAAATATTATCATCACAGTTATTATGTAGCTTACTAATACTTTTTTCTGTCTTTCTCCATATAAATATATTATTAAAGGCATTAGACACAGGTAAATACTATACACCTCTTTTATTCCATCTGAATAGACTGCGCTGTAAGCCATAATTAATGAGAGAATCGGAGCCACCCAATACGTAATAATACAAATAACCGATTTTATGTACTCAATGTTTTGAAATGCCAATACTGATAAAATGAGAAAATATGAAGGGAGTCCCGATAATATTGCTATTTTGTAATCAATCAAAACGGTATGTATAATAGCATATAACTGCAATATAATATTATAGACAAAGAATACGATTATTATTTTATTCCCTCCAATATTAGGTATTTGTTTCTTTCTATTTATCCAACTAATAAAAATGGTCAATGATAGCAACAAGTGATAAACAAATGACACATACGGCCTTTCTGGTATAACATGAAACATGTATTCAAGAATCCAAATTATAGGAACCAGTAAAAGAGTAAAAATGAAAAATCTTTCACTCGCTGAATAATTCTTATTGTATAAATATGTATTTATTTTAAATGGTGTCATTTATCTCTGAAGATTGCTTATATTCATTATATATATTATATAGTTGTTCGTAAACATTCTTTTGTTTAGAAAGATGGTTTATCATCGTTTTACACTTCTCCGCAAAATAATGATTATTATCGGAAAGAGTATTATAGACATATAATATGCCTTCTGCAACGCTGGCTGAATTCTTGAATTCTGCTATGTAGCCTGTTTCTTTATGTTTCACTAATGTTTGTGCAATGCCTATATTAAAAGAAACGACAGGAGTTCCCACGGCAATGGCATGATTAACCATCATAGGGCCACTATCTGCAATCGTAGTTGACAAAAAACAATCAGCAGCAGTCATCACTTCATAATACTCTTGTTTTGCTAAAAAACCTAATTGTTTGACTGTTACATTCGAAGGGAATATATCTTTGATTTCATCCCTACCTATACAAACCAGATAAATATGATGCACTTTTTGTGCCACTTTTTTAACAGCTTCTATAGAATATGTTATTCCTTTACGTCTATTGGTAAGTCCAGATGCTCCAATTAAAACAATAAAATCATTCTCTTTATAACCAAGTCTCTGACGACATGACTCTTTGTCACATTTCAAAACATCCGGAACAGATATTAACGGGATGTGGTATTGTACATTATGAAATAATACGGATTTTTTTGCTTGTTGTATATCAGCAGGCGTACCTGTAATACATATAGGCAGATTTTTGAAATTCTTCTTTTTATTTTCGAATTGATGGTATGCAATTCTCTTTCCTATAGTTAAAGCTGGGCATTCTTCACATTTCTTCATATAACCATTACAATCAGATGGATAATGACAACCTCCAGTCATGTGTACTTGATCTATGAAGACAAGATTGATTAATGCTCCTGTTTTCTCATACAATTCTCGGATTGTTTTACTTGTTAAAAAACGTGAGACCCAATAAATTGAAATAATGTCTGGAGTAAAATCCCCCACTTTTCTCAATATATCATCAGCTGAGTATTGGGTCCATTCTCTCCACAAAAAATCATGCTCTGTTTTTTTTTTATTTGTCACTGTAAAGCAACCATAATGGAATAAACAAAATAGAGCAAAACGTATTTGTGATAATTTGTATAAAAAACGTGCTTTGAGAGATATTCCTTTCCAATTTAACACATGAAAAGAAATATCAGAATCTCTATTGACTGAATTTTCTACAACGATTTTTTTTTCGAAAAAATCGGGACATTTCAAGTAATTGTTATAACAATGTCCGTCTATTCGGTTATCATTTGTAGCAAGGAATAAAATTTTTGGCTTTTCATTATTCATTATCTAAAAGCTTGAAAATATTTATAAATATAACTAGAAATTATATCAACCTTTTCAAGAGTCAATTCGTAAAACATGGGCATTCGCACTAAACAATCCGCATACATATCACAAAAAGGAAGTTTTGGAATACAAACAGAATGATTAGAATAATACTCACTTTTATGAAGAGACAAATAATGGAAGGGGGCCATTATATCATTCTTTTTAAGATATTGAATAAGCCCAGAACGTTCTTCAAGGTTACGACATATTATATAAAACATATGAGCATTATTCGTTGCATAGTCAGGAATCTGAGGAAGCCGAATCCTTCCACTTGCGGCAAGTTGTTGCAAACTTACAAAATATTGATCCCAAAGTTCTCTTCGTTTAGACTGAATCTCATCAAGATATTCTAATTGGGCCCACAAAAACGCAGAGTTAATTTCTGATGGAAGGAATGAGGAACCCATATCAACCCATCCATATTTATTTACAGCTCCTCTAAAGAATTCAGCACGATTAGTACCTTTCTCCCATAGAATTTCAGAACGTCGGGTAAAACGTTCATCATTAATCGTTAAGAGCCCACCTTCACCTCCTGCTGTAATATTTTTCGTCTCGTGAAAAGAGAATGCTCCTAAATGGCCAATTCCACCAAGAGGAAGTTTATTACCATATTTTTTTACTAGTTCTCTTATTCTCTCACTTTTTATTTTATTATCACGAACCACATAATAACTATCAATAGCTTGTGCAGCATCTTCCACTACAAACAGGTTGTATTTTTCTGCTATGGCCATAATAGAGTCCATATCACAGGACACTCCTGCATAGTGAACAGGAACTATCACTTTTGTTTTGGAAGTTATTAATGACTCCAGTTTTTCAGCATCAATATTTGGATTACTTGACATAGAATCTGCAAATATCACCTGTGCGCCTTCTCGAAGGAAGGCTAATGCCGTTGAAACAAAAGTATATGAAGGTACAATGACTTCGTCTTCGGGTTTTAAGTCACAAAGCATGGCACACATTTCAAGAGCATCTGTGCCAGAAGTCGTACACAATGTTTTCAAGAAGCCATATTTATCTTCAAAGAATTTTTGACATTTCTTTGTGAACACACCGTTCCCTGACAGTTTACCCGTATAAACCGCCTGATACATGTAATGAGCCTCCTTACCTGTAAGAAAAGGTTTATTAAATGGAATTGCAATCATATTAAATTCTATATTTTTTTATTATGTCATTTTTTAATGAAAAATACACTTCTTTCCTTAATATATATTTTCGATTAGTTTGTTGTTCTTCTTCCATTAAAGTGAATCCGAATTTTTCATGAAATTTTATTGAGCGGGTATTATCTTCAAGAATATGTACAATCATATGATTTAGTCCTAATGTCTCAAAAACATAGTCAAGTTGACACAAATACGATCTATAAGAAACACCCTGGTGGAAACAATTAGGTTCCCAAAGAAATATACCGCATTCGGCATATTTCCCCCGATAATTGATATCTTTAATATTTATTAGTCCTACATCTTCACCATTGTAATTTATCACAAGGTAAAGATTTTTATTGCCTCTGTTTATTCTTTTAAACCATTGTTCCTGCATTTCCTTTGTTATATATTCTCTATATTGCATATATTTTTGGATCTCAGGAGAATTTCGTTTTTCCCTAATTAGCTCAATTTTATCTTTTGATAATTTCACTAATTTAACGCCATACTTGTTGATTTCCATAGTTTTTTATTTATATAAGTAGCTTTTAATTATGTCTTCTGCTATACACTTTTCTTTCATTCATATAAATTAGTTTTCTTTCCATTCTGCCTAAACCTGTTGTAATAATTAGGAATAGTAAGATAGTATTTGTTAGAATACAAAAAAAATATGAAATTTATAATATTATCTTCAAAATATAAACTCTTACTTCCTTTGCATTCCTGCTTTAGAAACGATAGTAATAATCATGCCCTCTTTTTTATAGAAATCAGTTGCTTAACAACTATGGAATTAATGAAATGGCGTTCTTTTTTATTAATACCAATAAGGTATATTAAAAAAACTAATAGTAATGCATTTATTATAATTACGAGTATTAATCCAACTAAATTCATAGAAATATATGACTGAAATAAGTAGCAGAAAAAAACATCCATAATAAAAACAAATAACAAAGGGATAAAGGTCTCAACAACGATTTCTCTATAAGAAAAAGGACACACCTGCAATGCGTAGAATAACCGAATTCCATTAATGATGAATTCAGCAAGTACAAAACTAATCATTAATAGAATAGGGTTATTTGTATAACGTCCAATGACGTAACATATTGGTAAAAAGAGAACAAAAACTATATCTGGAATTATCATGAATTTCTTAATTTTATTAGTTGCCATTACAGAAGTACGAATTGGTTCAAAAATGGCATATAATAAACTAAGAAATATTGAACACTGACAATATTCCATCAAATATATAGGCACTTCACCCAACCACAAATTTAATAAAAATTCTGTTCTAAAAAGAAACGGAATCATGATTAAATAAATCATATATGCTTGAGCTTTACTGCCAATCATTACCAATTGAATGTGTGATTCAATGTGACCAGATGCGTATGTTTTTGTTATTTGAGGAGAAATCGCTTTAAATATATTAAAAGCAAAAGATAAAACCATGTTTTTCAGTTGTAGAGCAATAGTATAAACCGCATTAATTGTCACACCAAAAGTCCAATTGATAATCATAACCATGAGTTGACCATATCCTGTTTGTAAAACGCCATTAACAGTTGTAACCCCTGTGAATCTCCCCATTTCTTTTAATAGGGCAAAATCTATAAACCAATGATATTTAGATGAGGGAAATCTGACGTTACAATATACTTGATACCCCAAACGAAAAAGAACACTAATAGATGCCATCATTATGGCATAAACAATTAGTCGATCAGCAGGAAAGAATGACAAGCAGTATGCAGAAACACAATGTAATCCTACTTGAATAATAGAAATGAATGCATAAAAATCCATACGTTCATTTGCAATTACGAGAGAATTATAAGGGATACTTAATAAATGTATTATACAAGTAAATACAGACAACTGATAAACCCATAAAGCTGCATCCATCTTTGAATATGGAATCTCTATCTTATAATTCATAAACCAAACACCGATACTTTCCAATATAAAAAAAAGAAGTACGGAAACCATTATAATGATATTGATAGAAGTACAAAAAACTTTGTTTACGTTACCATCTTCTTTCCCTTGTTCAAAAGTAATAAATCTTTGAATAGTATTGGTGAATCCACATGTAACAATAGAGAATAATCCAACAATGGATCCTACAACACCATATGTTCCTAAATCTTCCACACCAAGATTTTTCAATACCAATCTAGTCGTATAAAGATTTATCCACATAGTAAAAAGCATGCGAATATAAAGTAAAATGCTATTTTTAAAAAGCCTACTTTTGCTAAAATTGTCATGCATATGTGTATTCTTGTATTATAATATAGATTCAATCTATATAAGTCAAACTTATAACCATTAAAAAAAGGTTCCAGAGTTAAAACCTCCATACCATGTCGTAATAGCAATCTTCATACTTTCTTAAATAGAATTTTATCTGGAGAATTCATGTTTTTAATGTACACAACGACCTTTTTGCCTTATATTTTTATATATTTCATAATCGCCTCCTAATAGCGATTCTACTATTAAGGACGAGTGTACACATTTACGCTTTTTGAATTCTTTGGCAGGATTTCCAGACACCACAGTCATTGGCTCTACATTTTTTACCACAACACTACCGCTACCAATGACAGCACCATAACCGATTTTACGACATGATGGTAAAACAAGTATTTTTGTTGGGATCCACACATAATCTTCAATTTCTATGCCATAGGACTTATGCTCCCAGTCAGGAGAATCTATATTATGGGACATCGTGATAATCTCTGTGTTAGAACCAATAATGACATGATTCCCTATTTTAACAGGACAACGCAAATCTATGAAGCTTGTCTGGATAGAAACATGATTCCCTATCGTAAGATTTTTATTAGCCATTTTAGCTAATGAAATCGGCATGATGACACCCTCTCCAATGGTTGCACCTCTTTTTCTAGCAATACGAACAGCGCGAGCATATTTAAAATGCTGTTTCCAGCGTACTATTAATCCAAGAATATATCGAAAATTCGTTCTTTCTTGGACATTCTTTTCATATAATGTACGATCGTCTTCCATTATCACATATTATACTGTAATTTAAATAGAGCAGAGACATCTGTTTCAAGACCCTTCCCCCCCCTGTTAAAAGAGAGAGAAGGAGCTATATATCTTTGTATATATTCTTTATTATTCTACCAACTGACAAGGAGTGGAGGCGAAAGGAATAGTTGCTTGGATAAAAAAACGCCTCACAACTCACTTGTCAGTATGTTGTTCGAAGGAAGAATTGAAGACCCACTCCAGCTCTCCCAAGACCCTCTCCAGCTCTCCCTGTTTAGGGAAAGAGAAGGAATGATATGTCATTTTGGGTACGCAACATGTCAGATTTGGTGGTTAGGCCTCGGGCGGCTCGATTATAAGATCACACAGAACCTTTAGCTCGGCGTAGTCAAATCACAGAAAGAACGGAAAGAACACCTTGGGCGGTGTAGCCAATTAAACGAATTCAGTGAGGAGACGTAGAGGAAATGTTGAGGAAATGTAGAGGAAAAACCCTTTAGTCAACTCTGTATTTCTTTGTTTATCAAATACTTCGATGTTATTCGTAGAGGAAATGAGGAAATTTTCGATAAATTATTATATTTCTTGTGTGTGTGAAACTTAGTTTTTATATTATTTTCTCATTTCCTCTACGGGGAATCAATGTAAATATCTAAATGTCAAATAGATAAACTATATACGAACCCCTCATTTCCTCTACATTTCCTCTACGTTTCCTCATTCAGCAAGGTCATTTCCTCTACGCTTCGTGCTAGTTCCAGGTTGAATTGTATCTGATTGTCTGTCTCATCTTGCTTTTGACAGCACCTTGAGCCACTTTCAGCTTACACCTTGGAAGCTCATGAGCGTGCACCCTGTGGGCTCGTGAGCTTTGTGGGGAAAGGCTCAGTTATAGTTCACACAGAAATTATGGAAATCACAGAAAAGAACACCTTGGGCGGTGTTTGGGTAAGCAACCATTCGTAAGGTGATGAAGCAAGCGTTGGAGCTTGGTGCTTCAACGGAAAAGTGGATTTCTTAAGAGTGATTAGGAATTAATTTTTTCGTGGATGTTTCAATCCTTTTCTTCTTCCTCAGGCAGCATTCCCCATCGGTCTGCTGGCGGAAGATAATCGGAAGCTTTTTCTTTGGATATGACTGAGTGTCCCACCTGTGCCTCCAACTTGGCTCTGGCATCACCTGCTATCTCACCACCTTTACGCGCCACTTGGGCACTCTGCTTGTAACCCTTGGGATTCTGCGCTTTGCTGATTTCCGTGGTTGAAGCCTCAGCCAAGATGTTGAGAGCCAACTCTATATTGGTCATGTTGTCTCGCAGGTTCTCCTTCTTCAAGCCCTTATGCTGCTTATATTGTTTGGTGCTCATGCCGCTCCAGCCACGAGTGATGATATCGGTTAATGAGGCGTATTGTAGGCTGTCTGTCACCCCTGCACGGTTCCATTCATCTGTCAGTTCCTTGCGCACCTCGATGCTTTTCAGTCGTTGGTTAATCCACTTGTCAGAATATCCCAAACGTCTATAGTCTTCATACGCCTGTTCAAAGTTCAGCTCTGGATCCTGCATCTGGTCAATGCGCTGTGAAGCCACACTAGCCATCCATTGTTTGAAAGGTTCAGCCTTGGGTGAGGGGATGGATTGGATGACACGGAAAAGTTGCTCAGTATCAGCCACGTCCGTCAGTCGCATCTTGCCATCTGGAGCTTGCATCTTCAAAGCGTGACAATTTGTCACGGTTTCATTTCCCTCTTCTTTCAACCGTTGTTTCAATTTTCTCCAATATGCTGCAGAATCCTTACTTTCTGCAAGTATTCCACATACATCCACAATAGAGAAAAACCACTTCTCCTGTTCGCTGTCCCACACTGAACGGACTGTCTTTTCGCCAAACAATTGTATTTGATGCTTCTGAGTCATGCAGCTAAAATCTTATGCATTGCAAAGATATTCATTTCAGTTGAAACAACAAAATCATTGGGAGATTTTCTTGTTGGTGGGTAAGCTCACACAGAACCTTTAGATTGGTTATAGTTCACACAGAAATTATGGAAATCACAGAAAAGAACACCTTGGGCGGTGTTTGGGTTGCTCCACTCTTGCTTTGGTGTCGGTATAGAGGGATAAGACGGAATCAGGATACAAAAGACTTGTATTTCTTTGCAAGGTCTTTTGCCCGCCTTTCAAATTCGGGAAGATAATCGAAGGTGACTCTCATGATATGTATACTGTCATTCCGCAAACAGGTTGCGGGCATCATGCTTTACCAGACCTGCATGCAATTCTTCAAAAGCCTTGGTGAGACTTTTCTTCACCATTTTCTGTTGAGCCCTGACAGCAGAATCCTCTTCCAACAGCCTTTTTGTCAAAGCTTTGCGTACAGCTTTGGTCTGACTCTGAATGAGAACCTCTCAGGCATTCAGAGCCTTTGTCTTATCAAATTGTACGTCCATTTGTTTTCTTCCTATTTCGATGCAAAGATAGGGGCTTTGCTGGAGATTTCCAAATGTTTGGAAGATTTTATCAACTATTTCATAGGTCTTCGAGCCAGGCGGAAGGGACGAAGGTGATGGCGACGGCGGCGACACATTCAATCTGGACAACGACGCATTGGTTTTTCTTGATGCGCTTGATGACGCCTTCTACGCCTTTGAAGTCTCCGTCGGTGATGCGGACGCGCTTGCCGGGCTTGGCAACGAATTCCATATTGGAGAGGTAGATGGTGCGGCCGTCCTGTACGGAGGCGACGCGCATGAAGTTTTCCATCTGCTGCTGCGGTATGGTCAATATGGTGGATTCGCTGCTGTCGGCTAACTGGTTGGTCATGTAGCGCAGAGGCTCGAACTCGCGGCGGGTCATTTTCAGTTCTGTCAGTTTGTCTTGGGTGGCATGAACGAAGATGAGTCCGTGGATGGCGGGGATGAGTTCTTGCTTGACGTCCCAGGTGTCGGTCTTTGTGTATCTGTATCGCAGGGGAAGGAAGGTTTCGAGGCCTTCATCGTCGAGTTGCTGCTTGAGACGGAGCAGACGTTCGTCTCGTCCGTAGGTGACACGCATGGGGTACCACATGGGGACTGTTCTTCTTTCGGCACTTGTCATCATGGCTGTTCGTCAGAGCACAAAAAAGAGGGTCACTGCCATTTTGATGTTATGACAGAGGCTCCCATTTTGTTTCCCCATTGTTTGTAACTCGTCATCTTTTGTACTGACATTCAGCGACATCGGAGAGTCGTTAACGTGCTTGTCGACTGACAAGCGTGAATTTCGTGGCACCACTTTTGCGTGAGGTGGTCTGAAATTTGAGTGCAAAGGTACGGATTTTTATTGGATGGTGAGATAAAAAGTGGGGACATTTTTCTCAAAATGCCTTTTTTCATGGTTTTTGTATGGGGAAAAGACCCTCTCCGGCTCTCCCTGTTGAGGGAGAGGGGAAAAAGAGCACACAGAAAGCACAGATATTCACAGAAAGGATTTGGCTGGGCTGGATGCTCTGCGAGCATTTGTTCTAAGTTGTCGTTCCACGTTCTGTTCAAGCAAGCTTGACAGCTCTTGGCTTAACACCTTTGAATTGCCTAGGGCTTGTAGCCAGCCAAGAATACCGAGAAAGGAGGTTGGGTGCTACAATAAAAATATGTTCACGCGCGCGTGGGAGGGAGGGATGTGTTTGTGGGTGTGGAGAGGGGTTGTGTTTGTGGGTGTGTGGTGGTTTGTGTGGGGGATGAGGTGGATGGAGAGGGGTTAGAAGTTGTAGGCGAGGCCGAGGGTGAAGTATTCTTTGAATTGGAAGTAGCCGAGGGTGCGGTCGTAGTATTTTTGGTCGCGGTTGTCATCGAATCGCCAGAGGGTATAGACTTCACTGGAGATGTATTTGTTGAATTGGAAGGAGAAGACGTTTTCCATTTCTGATTCAACATATTCGTAGGAGGTGAAGCAGTAGAAGCGGCAACGCCACGAGAAGTTTTTCACGATGGTGATTTTGGAGTTGAGTTCGATTTTGGAACCGAAGTCTTGCTGGAAGTCCTTGTCACGCATGTTGTAGGAGGCATGGATGGCTTCTTCTTCGTCTTTGATGTAGCGCATCTTGTAGGAGAACGGGAGCAGGGCGAGGGAGAAGGTGTTACCGTTCTTGAATTTGGGCTTCCAGTCCATACCGAGTGAGACGTAGGCATCCAACGGGGCCAGGAATTTGGAGTAGGTGCGGCGGTCGTTGCTTTTGTGGCCGGGGAGGAACTGGGTTTTGCCTTCGACGGACATGGTGTAGTACCAGTTTTTGGCGGCTTTGATGCCGAGTTTGGAGAGGAGGTCTATCTTGTCGTTGTTGGTGAGATAGCGGTGGATGGAGTCGGAGGTGGCCGTGACGAATCCGAGTCGCAGGTCGAGTCGGTTGTCCCATTGCACGCGGCGCTGGTCGTTGTAGTTGGCTTCGAGCACGAGGTTGGAGAGGAGGGTCACGTTGTTGTTGCCTCCTTTGTACCAGTTTTCGGAGAAGTAGTTCTGTGTGAACTGGAGGGAGAATTTTCCGCTGGTGGTCCAGAAGTTGGGTTTCTTGATCTGGAGGTCCACTTCGACATTGTCGACCACGTCGGCAACGTCGGTGATTTCGGTGACTTTGTCGTAGATGGCGGTGAGGTCTTCCACTTTTGCGCCTGCGGTGGGCGAGGCGGTGATGATGTTCTCTGATTCTATCTGTGCGTCGTAGTAGTGGAAGAGTTCGGGACGGGTGGCATAGGTGTTGAGGAGCACTTGGTCAAGGGTCGAGCGCACGAGTTTCCGTTCGTCTATCAGTCCTGTTGTCATCATGGGGACGGAGGTGCCTGGCAGTTCGTAGTCGAGGCGGAATTTGTCGGTCAGCACGGAGCGGTAGTAGATGCCTGGTCCGATGAGTCTGTAGAGGTAGGGCGACATGGCCACTTCGGTGGTGTCGTCGGCCACGGTGACGGTGCTGGTTGAGAGGCGCGAGAGTTCTTTCTTGTATTTGGCCACGATGGAGGATGCTTCGCGGGCATAGGATGTGCTTCGCGCACGTTGTGCACGAAGGGGAAGAACCACGAAGAGGCTCAGCAGGGCCAGGGTCGAAAAAATATATTTGTTCATAAGTTTTGCCACTTAATTGTTTGCAAATTTAGGGGTTTTTCTTGATAAATCATAGCATCAGCAACATTTTCGGCGATAAAATTTCTCTCATTCAAGAAAAAGCACTAAATTTGCACTTCGAATGGGTGGAAGGCAAGTCTTCTGACCCACTGTATGCAAATAATAAACTGATTATAAACAACTAAAATTTCAACGACTATGCCAAACGGTAAGAAGAAGAAAAGACACAAGATCTCTACGCACAAGCGCAAGAAGAGACTGAGAAAGAATCGCCACAAGAGCAAGTAGTGACTGGCTCTAAAAGGCAACAGAACAAAAGAGCAACCCTATCTATGAACCACCCTGCGAAGGGATTCATTGTGTGGCATGCTCTTTTTTCTGTATCAGAAACAAACTAACATCAAGGCAAGCAAAAATGACCAGCGAACTTATCATCGATGCACAGCCAAAGGAAGTGACCATTGCCCTGCTCGAAGACCAGAAGCTCGTTGAGTTCCAGAAGGAAGGTCAGGACAGCAAGTACTCCGTAGGCAACATCTACGCCGGGAAAGTGAAGAAAATCATGCCGGCTCTCAATGCATGTTTCGTCGATGTGGGTCATGAACGCGAAGCATTTCTGCACTACCAAGATTTAGGCAAACATTTTCTCGCGCTCGAGAAATATGTGAAACAGGTGATCAGCGACCGTCGGAAGCTCGCACCTATGGCAAAGGCTGCAGGTCAGTCTGCGCTGGAGAAAGTAGGAAGCATTCAAGACGTGCTCGAATTGGGGCAGGAGGTGATGGTGCAAATCACCAAGGAGCCCATCAACACTAAGGGGCCTCGGCTCACTGCCGAGATTTCGTTCGCAGGACGGTACATCGTCCTCATCCCCTTCGACGACAAAGTGAACGTGAGTTCAAAGATCAAGTCGAAAGAAGAAAGAGCACGACTGAAACAGCTCATTCAGAGCATCAAACCCCGCAACTTCGGAGTTATCGTCAGAACTGTGGCAGAGGGCAAACGCGCTGCCGAGCTCAACAACGAACTCAACTTTCTGGTGAACTCCTGGAACAATTGCATCGGGAAAATTCAAAAGGCTACAAGTCTGCCAGTACTTGCACACGAGGAAACTGGCCGTACTGTCTCCATGCTGCGTGACCTTTTCAATCCCTCTTACGAGAGCATCCATGTCAACAATGAGGATGTGTTCAGAGAGGTGAAGAACTACGTGAGCCTCATCGCACCCGAATGCGAATCCATTGTCAAACTGTACAAGGGCAACGTGCCCATTTTCGACAATTATGGAGTGACGAAGCAAATCAAGTCGGGTCTGGGACGAACGGTAAGTTTCAAACACGGCGCCTACCTCATCATTGAGCACACTGAGGCTCTGCACGTGGTGGACGTCAATTCGGGCAACCGCAACCGCGGTCTGAACAGCCAAGAGGAGAATGCCTTTGCCGTCAACATGGAAGCTGCCGAGGAACTGGCGCGTCAGTTGCGACTCCGCGACATGGGAGGTATCATCGTGGTCGACTTCATCGACATGGACAGTGCCGAACACAACCAGAAGTTGTATGAGCACATGACCCAAATCATGAAAAATGACCGAGCAAGACACAACATTCTGCCACTGAGCAAATTCGGACTCATGCAGATTACCCGACAGAGAGTGCGCCCCGCCATGGACATGCATGTGGAGGAAGTTTGCCCCACCTGCTTTGGCAAGGGAACCATTCAGCCTTCCGTCCTCTTCACAGACACTCTGGAGCGAAAAATCAGTTACATTGTCAACAATCTTGGTCAGAAAAGATTCAAGCTCTACGTCAATCCTTACGTAGAGGCATTCATCACCAAAGGCCTCTTCAGCCTCGCACTCAGATGGCAGATGACATACGGCTTTGGTGTAAAGATTTATCCGAGTCAGGATTTGGGTTTCCTGCAATACAAGTTTGTCGACCCCAAGGGGGAAGAGATAGACATGACAGAAGAAATTGAAACCCGCTGACCGATCAACTGCAAACTTCGCGGTTTGAATGACACACAAACAAAAAAAGAGAAGGACTTCAACTGGAAGCCCTTCTCTTTTTTGTGGGATACGGGTGTCAGTCCACAGGGGGACTGACGGTGTGAATCACCTCACTTTCAAGAGGTCGCCCGATACAGGAATGTAGGAGTCATCCTTGAAGTTCTTCTTGTAGAGGGAGGACAGACGGATGCCGTAGAACTGGCTGATGGTGTACATGGATTCGCCGGGCTTCACTTTGTGCCAGGTGTCCTTATACTGTGCATCGGCCTTCTTCGCTTTCTTGGCGAGGAACACGTTCATGCCGACTGGTGGTGTGAAGTCTTCATCCACTTCGTTGAATTTCAGCAGTTTCTTCTTCGAAATCTTGGTTTCCTTGGCGAGCGAGTCCCAAGTGTCGCCCTCGCGGAACACCACGCACTGGATGCCGTTCACTGTGATGACTTGATGCCTTACGTAGCCCTTGTATTCGGGTTCCTTATACTTCTTCTTCCGCAAGCCGAAACGGTCTTCGTCGTAGTCGTTCAGTTCGTAGGTCTCGATGATGCCTATGAGTTTGTTGGCATAGGTGGGCGATGTGGCATATCCGCAGGCTTTCAGTCCGCGTGCCCATGCCTTGTAGTCGAGAGGATTGAGGTCGAAGAGGCTTCTGTAGCGATTCTGCTGGAGGAAGCGTGAATGGTCTTCGTAACTTTCCGACACATTCTTATATTTACGGAAACGGTCGTTCTTATGGTCGTCGTCGCGTGTCACGTATGGGCCATCCCATCCGATGCCTACCTTGATGCCAAAGTGGTTGTTGGCCTTGGTGGCCAGATAGCTGCTCCCTGCCCCACTCTCCAGCAATGCCTGTGCCAGGGTGATGCTGGCAGGAATGTGGTAGCGACGCATCTGGTCAATGGCGGCGTCTTTGTACTTGTCGATGTATTGCTGATAAGCAGTGTTCTTCTGCGCATAGGTCATTGATGCCAAGGTGGTGCACAATGCCAACAAAATAATTCTCAGATGTCTCATTAGAAAGCGTTTGGTAAAGTTCTGGTTGCAAAGGTAATACAAAAAAAAGATTAAACAAAGAAAAAAGGGAAATTTCTTTCCCTTTATCCACGTCGTGCCTGTTCGAGGAGCGACTTCTGCTGTTCCGACAGTGAGGTCGGGATGGTGACATCGAAAACGATGATGAGGTCTTTGAGTGTCCCGTCGGTCTTGATGCCTCCCTTACCTTTCAACCGCACTTTCTTGCCTGGTTGTGTGCCTGGTGCCACTTTGAGTTTGAACTTACCATAGGAGGTGCTGACAATGAGTTCGCCTCCCAGCATGGCTGTCCACACATCGATGGCAACGTGCGCCTCGGTCTCGGAGGGTTCGGCCTGTCGGCGTGAACGTGCACGTCGGCCTGTTCCCATGCTGCCAAATATCTGCTGGAAGAAGTCGCTCATGCCACCTTCGCCACCCATGTTGAAGGAGAACCCTTCGAAGGGGTTGCCTCCACCGCCGGTGTCGAATCCGCCGAACTGCTCCGCCTGTTTCCAGTTTTCACCGTATTGGTCGTATTTGGCGCGCTTGTCGGGGTCGTTGAGCACTTCGTACGCCTCGTTCAGCATCTGGAACTTCGCCTTGGCCTTGGGGTCGTCGGGGTGAAGGTCGGGATGGAACTGCTTTGACCGCTTACGGTATGCTGCCCTGATGTCTTTCTGAGGGGTGTCCTTAGGGATTCCCATCACTTTGTAGTAATCAATGAATGCCATACTTCCAATGTTTTTTTATTTCAATGGACATTACAAAAGAGATGCCAACCGAAGGTTTTGGCAGAATTATTTTCATAATTTTGCCTAATCGGTTTTTTTGTCGTAACTTTGTCACACTTGATTCTCTATTTATTTGAGAATAAAGATGATTGGGTGTGAATTTTGCTGTTTTTTTTGAGGGCTCCGACAATAAAAAGGAAATGTCGGAGCCTTTGTTGTATATATGTTAGTCTGGACTCATGCCTGTACAGCCTGTTGAGAGGAGGTAACGGTATCCGTTTACCACATCACGGATTGCCTTTTTCTCCGTGTTCGTGATGGAACGGTCATGGGTGTATTTACCCGACATTCTTATCTTTGCATTGTCGAATTCTGGAATGTCGGCGATGTAGCTGAATGGATATTTGTCTATGCCCATATTGACCCATTCTGCCACCCTACCGCCAGAAACTTCCGTTTCGCGGTCTTTGTGCTTGTTGAAAGCGAATGTGAATGTGCCCTGCCCGATAAGGAAGGTAATCTCATCGAAGAAGATCCAGTCACTACCAGTGTACGAGATTTTGGCACATGGCCATATCTTGTCACCTTTCCTACCGATGTAAAGTGACACGTTGTTTGAGAATACATTATGTGTGAAGTACGGGTTTTCGTACCAGGTTGTGTTCTCGAACTCGTCCTTCTTCACTTTGAGTTTGTCGAATGACACTTTCCATTCTGCTTGGAGCTTGGCGTATTTTTCACGCAGTTCTGAGAGGTAGCCGTTTATCGTGTCGAGTTCTGCGGCATCAGGATACTTCTCCATCAGTTTGCTCTGCATGGTGATGAGACTCGTTGTGTCTTCTGCGCCATAGTAGAAGTGCATTTTGTGCACGATGCTGTCCTTTGTTTCTACTGTTTGCTCTTCTGTGTTGTCGCCCTTACCTCCTTTGATTAAGTGAATGACGAAGGATGCGACAAAAAGGATGCCCCAGATGGCTAAGATTGAAAGACAACCATATTTGACAACTTTTTTCATAATAGTAAGGTATTAGTGGTTAAACAATTCTCTTTTCGAGCTCTGCGATGCGTGCTTTGAGCGCATCGATAGTCTTATCCTTTTCCTGAATGGTCTCAGTAAGGATGTGGATTGTTGACGTGAGGCTTGCAATGCGTTCCTCGTTCTTTGAGTTTTCCTCCTCGGTGATAGAACCTTCTCCTGTAAGAAGGAACGACTTTGAGATGCCGAAGAGTTCACTCCACTTCTCAGCCTGTGCCTTTCCGAACTTACTGTAACCAGTAAGAAGATTGTTGACGGTCGTTTTTGAAACTCCGAGTTTTTCCGCAATTTCGACCTGCGACATCCCTATTTCTTTGAAATAGGAGCGCAATTTTTCATGAACCAGTTCCATAGAACTTTCTTAAAAGTTGTTAAAGTCCATCAATTTTATGGACTTTTACTTGTTTAGTCCATAAAAACGATGTACTTTTGCACTACGTTTATATCTCGCTACAAATTTACGGATTTTTAGCGAAACCACCAAGGGGTTTTGTGAAAAAGTTTTTGGTGGTTCAGTTTTAAGATTTTTCAGAAGGGTAAATTTCGGTCAGAGGTGTCTGGCTTCATGGAATACTCATACGTAGTAAACCATAGTATTAAATTGTTTCGGTGAGGCAGTCGTGAGACTGTGAGTGCCGAAAAAGAAACATGTGTATCCTGTTACATAAGTGGCCAGCGGAGAGGTTCCCCCTCGTGAAGGCATTAAACCGATGACAGCCGAGAACAGGGCGGCAGGAGGATGCCCGAAAGGGACATTCGGACAGGAACGCCTTCATGGGTGCTTGTGTAGAAGTCGGCAACATCCTCCATTCTTTGGAACAACATAGTATTCACATATAAAAATCGAAGACAATGGAACAGAACTTATTGAAGGAATTAGTCGGTGGAATCATCATGCTTTTGACGTTTTACGCTGCAATGTGGTTGTTCTGCTGAAAGGACAAAGGGAAGCCTCGCTAAGCCTGTCCTGGAATGACACTTCGGAGAGACGAAGGACGCGGATGATAGCGGGAAGTTGGCACAAGCCGCAAGTTTGGGAATAAGGGTGGTTGAGTTACCACAACCATCACGAAGGAAGCCTATGTGAGTGGGGGTTCGAGTCCCTCCATCCGTGCAAATCAATGCAGAGTTCTTTGACTTATTGGTACAGAAAAGAAGAAGATTGGAATTCGGGAAGTAGGAGCGAGTCCCACTGGGGATGCAGACCTCTGAACGGCCGATAGTATAGTTGAGCCACCTATTCCGTGATGAGCGAATGGTGCCCGGCCACGAGAATGGTTGGGGGCTTTGGACGGTGGTGCGAAAATATAGGCGCATCGATATCGGTGTGTCTGCCTGTGCCTCCTTGTGGGGCAGTAAGCGTTGTCACTTGTGACCATGGGAACATGACATCGGAACACGCACAGGCGCACTTTGAGTATAAACTTAATATATATGCGTATGTGTAATATGGAGAAGAGACCTATTTCTGACGTTCTTCGAGCGATGAATGTCGGAGCTGAGGAGCTGTTCCCTATCGAGCAGCTGAACAGCATCAATGCTGCCAAGAACAGCACGCTCGTCATAGACAGGGCGAAGGGAATGAATTGGAGTGTGAAACGTGACCTTGAGCAAGGTTGTGTCAAGGTGACAAGAATTAAGTGAACATGATAAACATGATTTCTGGTAAGGAGCTGATGCTTGACAACATCCTGCTCTATTTTTCCGGCAAGACATTCTCCCAGCGTCAGGCGGTCGAGATTGTCGGTGGACTCGGAAAACTGATGTCACTGATTGAGAGTGGCGAGGTGGAGGCTGAGAAGCCTCTGAACGTACAGAACTCCAAATGGAGAGTGAAGGCTGACCAAGTGCTGAAGCATTGCAAGATGCTGAGGCGGTAAGCCAAGTGTAAGGGATTTTCAAATTTTCATAATAGTAGATTTTGAGTGTCCGCCTGCCTGTGAAGGTCGGCGGTTTCCTTTCAAACGTTAGTAAAAGTTAAGGTGTTAAAATGGTGAAGTTTCTGTTTGCACAACTTGTTCAAAATGAAGAACTTTGCAGTGCATTCAAACAAAATAATTGTCTAACTAAACAAATGAGATTATGAGAACGGAAAAACAAGAAATGAAAGCGTTCCTTGCAGACTTGCAACAGTTGCAGCGGAATGATGACCTTGAGCATGAAATCAAGGTTGCAGTTACCAAGAACAATAACGGTGACGTTTCGATTGAAGCTTCGATGATTTCCAACATCGATAAGGGCGAGAATGACACCAATGTCTATTTCTACTGCTACCTCTATGAGTACAGGAGCAGGCGTGAGAACGAGGCAGAATTGGAGAAATTCAAATACTTGCTTCTGAGTGACGTTGCCCCAAAGCCTCAACAGAAGTAAAAGATTGTCGAACCAAATACGAGAGATTATGAAACAAGAAGAAAAAAACAACTTGCGGCACTATGAGGCTCTAAGGAGCGTGCCGGAGAATGCTTTGAAGCCTATTCAGGCAGGACGCCTGAAAGGTATGAGCAACATTTCCCCTGTCTGGAGAATCAAAGCCATGACTGAGGAGTTCGGCCCCTGCGGTATCGGCTGGAAGTACGAAATTGTCAATCGGTGGACAGAAACCTATGGCGAAGAGATCAAGGCGTTCATCGAGGTCAACCTCTACATCAAGGATGGAGAAGAATGGAGCGCACCCATTCCTGGCACTGGTGGCAGTTCCTTGGTGACGAAAGAGAGCAAGGGCTTATATGTGTCCGATGAAGCCTACAAGATGGCATTGACGGATGCGATGAGCGTTGCGATGAAGTCACTAGGCGTTGCTGCAGACGTTTACTTCAAGGGTGATAACGACAGCAAGTACCAACAGTACACTGAGGCTGCTCCACCTATTGAAGAAGCACTTGCGGCTCTTGACGCAGCAAAGACACCAGAAGAGTATCAGGGTGTGTGGGCGAAGTATTGTCAATGGTACGAGAAAAATCAAGATTTCTACAACAAGGCGATTGAAGCCGCCAAAAGGGTTACGAAGAAATGATTACACTGAAAGAAAGCGGAGTGATGTTCCTTGAGGAATGTCACTCCTATTTCCTCAACGGAAAAGAGTTGAAGGGAATCACGGGGATGATAGAAAGACAGTTGTTCCCGAAGAAGTACAACAATGTGCCGAAGTCTGTGCTAGACAAGGCTGCAGAACTTGGTTCTGCTATCCATAAGGCTTGCCAGATGTACGATGAAATAATGATAGACAACGGGCTTCCACAAGTTGCCGTGTACAAGAAACTCTTGAAAGAGCAGTTCCCCACGAGCGAGGTCATCGCCAATGAATACATCGTCACAGACGGTGAGTATTTCGCAAGCCCTATCGACAAGGTCTTTCAGATCACGGAAAACACGGTTGCCATCATTGACGTGAAGACCACTTACGAACTTGACAAGGAGTATGTGAGTTGGCAGACATCCATCTACAAGTATCTGTTCGAGAAGCAGAATCCTGGCATCAAGGTCATTGGTCTTGCTGCCCTCTGGTTGCCCAAAAATGAGAACCAGTTGGAAAACGCTGGTTTCTATATCGTGGATGACAAGGGAAGTGAAGCGGTGGTGGCTCTGATGGAGGCTGAGAAGAATGGCGAGCAGTATGTGCCAGTCGTGGCTCCGAAGAAAGAGCAGCACATCATCCTTGCCGAAAACGCCATCAATGAGATGCTGGAGGCTGAGCGCCTGATGGGTCACTACAAGGATATCTATGAGAAGTTCAAGCAGGAGGCACTTGATGCCATGTTGAAGTACGGTGTGAAGAGCTTCGACTCCGAGAAGGTGAAGATGACGCTTGTGCCAGGAGGCAAGTCGATGCGGTTTGACTCCACACGCTTCAAGAAGGAGCAGCCCGACCTCTACGCTCAATACTTGAAGGAGAGCGAGACGAAGGACAGCATCAGAGTGACAGTCAGAGAATGAGAACTGGGAGGGCAACCTCCCCACCTAACAAATTGTTTAACTTATACACAATGAGATTTTATGAACAAGGTAATGTTAATCGGTAACGTCGGCGCAGATCCTGATGTAAGGATGATGCCTGACAATGTTACCATGGTGGCGCAGGTTCGTCTTGCCACCACAAGGAGAGGGTACACCAAGCAGAACGGACAGCAGGTGCAAGACAAGACAACGTGGCACACCTGCATCTTCTGGAGGAAACTTGCCGAAACCGTGCAGAAGTATGTGCACAAGGGTGACAAGCTGTTTATCGAAGGCGAGTACGAAAGCAGAGAACTCGTAGATAAGGACAACCCCAACAACAAGAGAATTCTTTACGAGGTGAATGTTAGCAACCTTGAGATGCTGACACCGAAGAACGCACAGGCTGCCCCTGCTCCATCGCCAGCACCGATGCCGATGGCTCCACCTGCTGCCCCTGGTTATAACAACCAGTATGCTCAGACTGGTCAGTATGCTCCAACAGCGCCAGCACCTGCGGCTCCTGCTCCAGCACCGTTGCCACCTCATTACGCATCGTCTCAGCAGGGAACCATCCCCTTTCAACCACAAGTTGCTGCACAACCTCAAGCACAACAAGCGACTCCCATTCAAGCCCCACAAGCTCCAGAATGGGGCGATAATAGCGACCTTCCATTTTAGCGTATGAAACCATTAAGCACCATACTCGAAAAACGTGACGGCAAAGTGACGTGGGACAAGCCTATCGACTTGCTCCTGTCACTCTTGCCGACAGGCAAGTTCACACTGACCATCAAGAAGCAGGCGAAGGACAGGAGCATCAACCAGAACGCATTGATGTGGATGTGGTTTGCCTGCATCTCAGACACGACTGGGAACACGAAGGAGGAGGTGCATGACGCATACTGCTATATGTTTCTGAGTCGTCCGGTCACGATGGGCAGACGCATGGGCGTGATTCCAACTGGCACAAGCAAGCTGACCACCGAGGAGATGAAGGATTTCCTCGACAAGGTTCAGGCTGACGCAGCCAACGAGTTAGGCATCACGCTTCCGAATCCGGAAGACCAGTATTTTGAGGCGTTCGCAGAGGAATACAGAAAAAAGATATGAAACACGGAGGCTGGCTGTTGATGTGTACTGTGTGCGTAAAAAAGTTCTGGTTAGCAGTCAGTCCTCCTCTTTTTACAAACCAAATTAAGTATTGAAACAATGAAAGCGAATCAGATTGATTTGAAGAGTGTGAAGATCAACGGCATTGGTCTTGAAGCATCCTATGTGTATGACAACAAGGAGCTCAAAGCGAAGGGCAAGGAACCCATCCATGATGACCTCCGCAATGCGGTGAAGAAGTTGACCCCATACCTCATGGAGGTGTGCGAGATGAGTGAGGCGGAGAACATCGACTGGAATAACCTTGAAGGCAGCATCACAAGCGAGGCTTGCCTCAAG
>JAEEGL017087787.1_pt1 | contig 33714 bp, 15 predicted proteins | sample 9134231 | NCBI WGS metagenome assembly JAEEGL01 (sample SAMN16246548, study PRJNA631951) | gut metagenome | biome: gut microbiome; feature: rumen; material: fiber-attached | host: Bos | place: Iran: Karaj | collected 2018-10 | reverse complement strand
TATTCTGACTTCAAACAGAGAAACCCTGAAGCAAAAGGATGAGCGCGCCAGGAACGGAGAAGTCAGGGGAAAGAAGAGCGAACTGCTCAACCTCAAGCCTTGTCCGGTGAAGGGTGGAAACGAGAGCAGACTGGGTGAAATAATTAAGGACAACCATCTGCTGATAACAGCCGAACTGATAAAAGATCTGCTGAAAAGCAGCTTCGAAAGCAAGACAACATACGAGATGAAAAACAAGGTAACCAAAGCAATAACCCTATGCAGAGATACAGAAAACGTGCATTTCTGCAGGTATGCAAACTTCCTGAAAAAACACATGCAAGGAATAATTTCTCATGCAAGATATAATATATCTTCAGGAATGGTTGAAGGCTTCAACAATAAGATCAAAACGATGAGAAGAAAGGCATATGGATTCAACGATGATGAATATATCTTTCTAAAGATTATTGATATTTCGAAATAACATTAATGATTATTACCAACTTATTTTGGTTCTTTACAAATTCCAGTTGGAGCAACACTGACTAGACGACTGAACTTTGGCTCGTAGTGTTCCCGTCATTAAAATTGCATTTCAGCGGTGGCACAGGTGGCTATACGAACACAAATCCTTGAGTATCAGTATGTCTGAGAATAACATGATAGTAGCGAGGTTAATTCTAAAACCCTGCAAATAATTATTCCAAACCGATGAGTTCTGCATATTTGAAATAAATCATCCTAAATATTACCAGCTGAGTTTTGCAAATCCCCCAAAAAACAAAGTGCGCAAGCTCTTTACGATAACTCACGCACCATACCGCCAAAATCCATGAAAATTCAGTCTTTTCTGAATGCAGAAGATCCGGACGGAAAAAGATCGAATCAAACTTTAATGGATCTGCGATTAAGTTTATTCAACAATCCTTTCAAAATTTATGACATCATCGGGATTGCCCTCGTAGTATTCATCAATACCTGCTTCAGTAATAACATATTCAGATTTGTCAGACTTTGTGAATTTTCTTATGACCTTACTGTTCTCATTTTCGTCAATCTCGATTTCTTTACAGTCTCTGTCTGTTACGAGTACCAGCCTGTCTCCTTTAAGTTTGGCAGTGGCTGTACACTCAATAATATTTTCAGCACCCATTGAATCACCGTAATCCATCTTATACGTGCCGTCAGAATTTTTTGAAATTTTTACCGAATAATGATAACCGTCACCAAAGAATCCTTCAAAACCTGCTGCATTTGCAGATGAAAAAGCCAGCATCAAAGCGGCTGCAACAACAACTTGTACTGATTTCATATCAAACTCCTAAAAAACAATCAGCTTGTCTATGATAACATTTTTCAAAGCAAAATTTGAGTCTCAAAATTCAAGTTAGCAATATCCTGCCCAACGAACATGACGGGAAGGATTTCTTCAAAGACTTTAGAACTGCAGTCTTTTCAGCAAAAAACACATTTTTCAGTAAAAATTTCACAGGGACGAATAAACATCGATCGAGAAATGCCGCCAGGTTCGCACGCTCATACGCGCTCCGGCAGAAACTTCAATTCCGGAATTTACGGGTCCGGCATCGGTACCGTCTCCCCCGGAAAATTTTTTAACAAATACCGCAAAAAAAAATCCTGCCTGAAAGAGCTGTCTGAACAGCAGGCAGGATCTGCTTCTTTTCAGAGCCGCCCCGCTCTAATCTCCGGTCCTGGCGCATCTGACCTCATAGAAGCTTCCGGAAAGCGCAGGAAGAGTCATCACACTGCCCTGAATAACGGAGCCGTTAAGGGATGTAACCGTGCAGGACTCAAGTCCAAGTCTGCCCCACACGCTGTCATCCAAAGTAACCTGTCTGTCGGATGTGCCTGCATTCAACGCATAGATTATCATGTCATCTCTGTAGCGCTTGAAATCAACAAAGATGCCGTGATCGCTGAACAGATGGATCCTTTGACCATGGCTTAGAGCTTTATGAGAATCACGAAGTCTGAGCATGGCGGCGACATCATTCTTCAGTTTTTCCTCATCAGGCGAGAGCCGGTCAACATGCCCGTCGGTACGGGATACATGATCATCGCACATATCCAGCTTTCCGCAGTCATCCGGCTGCATAACAAAATTTAACGTTTCATCACCGGTTTCATCGCCGTAGTAGATGGTAACCGGTCCGCTGTAGGCAGCCAGAAAGCTCAGAGCCGCACGATGGGCATCAAAATATGATCTGCCGTGAACACCGTCTTCCTCATACCCTGCCCGCTGAAGCAGATCACCGAATCTGAGGACATCATGATTTGTCAGAAACATATTAGGCATGGAGCCTTCAGTATACCCCTGCATCATCCTGTAGCTGTTCTGAAGTTCAGTTGCCGGCTGACTGCAGGAATTACTGTCGGACATATTTCCCTTGGTGGCCAGAACCTTCACCAGTTCAGCTCTGAGAGGAAAATTAAAGGCACTTGCCAGAGCGTTGTTTTTAAACACCGTTCTTTCGATTGTCTTTGGTTTGTCAGACCATATTTCTCCGACCATGTAGCCGAGAGGATGCACGTTTTTTCCGTTCATTCTGTAGGTGACTGTTTTTGATGTTCTTGCCACCTCGTCAGAAATTTCCTTCCAGAATTCATTTGTCACCTGATATGCCTGATCAAGACGCCATCCGTCAATTTTGACTTCTTTAATCCAGTAGGATGCGACCTCCTTTAGGAAAGGCAGGGATTCAGCGGTATCGAAGCACCGGGTTTCTTTCAGGGGGATTTTGTCAATTTTACCGTAGCTGTCTATACAGCGTACTGACAGCTTAAGTTCATTTCCTTTCGGACTTCTGACTGCCACGTTAATTTTGGCATGTCCGAAAACACCGTCCAGGAACACATAAATACCTCTGGCATGAGCCTGATTTACAAGCTCGGCAAGCTCCTCCTTCGTTCCGAATTTCGGATCAACGCTGAAATAGTCAGAAGTGTAATATCCTGTTCCGTCCAGCTTGTCATAGGTCCAGTCCTGTCCGTCAACAGGAAGAGTCTTGAAAACAGGGGTGAGCCATATTGCATTGGCTCCCGTCGACCTGATATAGTCGAGACTGTCGATAACTCCTCTGAGATTTCCCTTATGGGAAGATGGTCCCCATGACTTCAGCGGTCCTGAGGCGCCGCCGTTGCCGTGTCTGAAACTTTCCGTCATTATCTGATATATGCGGATATCGCACAGGGCGCTGTCGCCGCCGAAGCATCCCTTGTCATTTTTCTGAAGACTGATATTGTCTGCTGAAAGTGTCACATCCTTATCCGATGATGTGCGAACGCAGGAGGCATAACCGGATCGTCCCTGCCATCCTGAAGAATTCCGGTCTCCCGTGGATGAGCAGCCGGAAAACAGAAAAAGCGCTGCTGCAAGACTGATTATGGTGCATTTCATTGCCTTTATCTCCTTTGCACTGATTAATGGTATTCAAAAAAACATTCACACGCCGGATCATCAGAGGATGCGAAAGTACAAAATCACGTCATCACAGGAATGCCTCCGGTAAATATCCTGATGCTTTGAAAGGATCAGATTGTGAAGACGGAGGCTATTTATCCGTCTTACGGCAGCATCACCCGCCATGCTAAGAGAGCGGTCCGGTTCTTTCTACTGCTGCCTTGCCTTCTCGGGAACCGGGTGAGTATATGCCCTGGCCTCCCTGAACATATCATTCATGTTCGTAACCTTTGACAGATCCCATTTTTCGATGGACTGGTTGAAGGAAATTGCGCCGGAGAACATCATTTCCATATTCTGCACGGATGAGGTATTCCATTTATCCAGCGGCTGATTGAAAGCCTGGGCTAGAGCAAACATGCTGCTCATGTCAGTCACTTTAGACGTATCCCAGTTTTCCAGAGGACTGTTAAAACTTCTCGCCGCGGCAAACATGCTGCTCATGTTGGTTACCGATGATGTATTCCATTTATCCAGAGGCTGATTGAATCTGGCGGCGTTTATGAACATTCCTGACATATCCGTGACAGCAGATGTGTTCCAGCCTCCCAAAGGCTGGTTGAAGTTCACGGCATGAAGAAACATTCCGCTCATGCTGGTTACCGATGAAGTGTTCCATTTTTCCAGAGGCTGGTTGAACGATTTTGCATAGGCAAAGGCCACAACCATACTTGTAACCTTCGAGGTATCCCAGTCTCCGACGGGATGATTGAATGACGTGGCTCCGTAAAAAATACCCTTCATGTCGGTGATGCCCGATGTATCCCTGATATTGACGGATGCAAGATCACGGAAAATACTCTCCTTTCTTGAGTCGTCAAAACCGCCGAAGGCGCAGGCAAGAGATTTAACCTCCGGAGTGAATCTGATTTCGAATTTAAACTCCTTCACCTGCCTGCGCTTGTTTGCCTTCTTGAAAGGGTTTGTGCGCAGCTGACTCTGGATCCAGGATGAGTTGCTCTCATTCATGTCGGCACATCTTGTAAAACTGTATCCGATGGTAAGGGACTCCAGACTGTTGTCCAGCATTCTGGTGATTAAATCATCAGTGATATCCTTTTCTGATTTCAGAACAGGATTGAGTTTTTCCTTTTCCGAATCTGAAAAGAAAAAAGCCAAAGAGGCGGATGAAACCGCAAGCAGGGTTAAAGAGGCAAGTGCGATAATTTTCTTTTTCATTTTTCTACCTATGTAAATTCAGCAGCGCTGCATAAAAGCCGTAAAGCAGCGAAATACTTTCCTGAACCGGCTTATCTGTCAATTTCTGCAGATCCGCAAAGAGCGTCTTTGCAGAAAAGGCGGAGACAGCCGTCCGCGAGGATCGGGTTTTCCGGGACAGGATATGTTCAATCAGCAGAATGACTGCTTGAATGCGGCGGATTATCCGGTCGCATCTCAGGGACCGAAAAAAATTTTTTCCAGTCTGAAATAATTTTTTCTGTCCTTTACACCCCGGGCAAACCGTCCTTCAAATCTCCGCTTCGCCGGCTTTCAGACCGCTGACACCGTGTCGCAGTCCGACAGACCCTGCTGATATAAAAAATTTTCTAATTCTACACGATTTGCACAATTCTACACGATTTGCTCATGACGCGCTCTAAATACATTTTTTTCATTAAATATTTTTCTGGAGCGTCTCACGTTCCGCCGCTGAATGCAGTGTACGTGTTACTGGTGTTACTGATTACACTGTACAAAAAATAAGTAGCCGGAGTCCGATTTTGTTAATTTATGTGACAATGATCAAAATCAAAAGTATGATGAAATGAATTAAACCTCATATGTAGGCAATGTGCGTTAAAATGCGACATATGAGTGACTATATTTCAGTCATTACTTTAAGCACGGTAATAACAAATTCGAGGGTACCATGAAATTATCAAAGTTATCTTTACTGGTGGCAGCAGCAGTGCTCACCGGAAATACGGCATCAGCGGCTTCCGGAGCCGGCGGACTTGATGTTACAAGAGTAACAGAGGAAAACACTGTAGGATCTGCAACCTCATGCATAATCATGTCAGGCAAAATGGAAAGTCAGAAAAACGCTCCTTCAGTCCTTGCCCAGTATATAAATGTTCAGAACCTCTCATCGAAACAGGAGAACAGACCGTCTCTTCTTGTTCAGGGCAGAGCATTATGCCTTGGCAATCTGAATTTCGGCACCAAATACAAGGTAACTCTCAAAAAGGGAATGATTTCAGCTGAAAACACAATGCTTCTGAAGGACAAGGAAGTGGAGTTCACCACCGTAGATCATCAGGGAGTTGTGCAGTTCCTCAACGGTAATATAATTTCGTCGTCATCCAGCGATAAAAAGGTTGCTGTTCAGACTGTCAACCTGAACAAATTCAGACTTTCGCTTTTCAAGATCTCCGACAGCGACCGCGCCTCATACTTCGGCAACTATCTGGGAGATTCAAACTACCGCTGGGGCGTCACCGAATCGATTTTGTCTCACGGCAAGTTTATCGGTTCTAAGGACATAAACGTCGACGGAGTAAAGAATCAAAAAACAGTTACAATGGTGGATCTCAAGGACCTGACCGACGAGATGACGTCAGGCAGCTACATGCTGATTCTGACCGAAACGGATCAGGAACAGTGCGACGCAAGTCTTGACTGCATCGACAATTTTACCTCCAGCGACGCACTCTTCCTTGCAAAGTCAATTATTGTGACTGATCTGGGTGTTACAACATACCTCGGCAGCAAAAACATGGATGTGGCTGTTCGCTCCCTGACCACCGCCGAGCCTGTGGCAGGTGCAAAGGTATCCCTGATCAGCAGATCAAACGAAATTCTCAAGACCGTTACGACAGACAGGGACGGCTATGCACATTTTTCAAAGGAAGACATTTCCGGAGCACATTCCCAGTCACCTGTTCTGGTTTCCGTAGTAAACGGAAAGGATTCCTTCATCCAGGATCTGAGGGGAGGATCCAAACTGGTTGTCGAGGATAATTTCACATCGGATACGGCACTTGCATCATCTGATGACATAAATGTCTATTCCTATACAAACCGTACTCTTGTCCGTCCGGGTGAAAAGGTTCTGTATGAGGCGATTGTGCGCGACGGCAAAATGAAAGCGTCCGATCTTAAAGCACTGAAGCTCATGATTGTCCGTCCGGACGATCAGATATACCGCGAGGTTACGCTGAAGGATCCTAAGACCGGAGCCTTTGAATATGAGTTTGAGTTTGACGAAACCGCTCTTACAGGCAACTGGGAATTCAAGCTTGGATTTGACAAAAAGCGGATCATTTCAACAACCAGCGTCAAGGTTGACAATTTCATGCCGTCCAGCATAAAGGCCAAATTCAAGACCGGAAGCAACTTCCTTACCGGAAGTGACGCCATTACCGTCAATACAAGATTCATCTACGACGCTCCGGCTCCTGATGTTGCCGTTTCAGGCAATTATTACACCTCACTGGATAATCATCCGGTTGAAAAATACAGTGATTTCTATTTCGGTCCTAATGAATATAATCAGAGCACCTATGATAACTTTGATTCAATCATGACCGACCGTTCCGGCAACGCAAGAATTGATATTTCATCAGTAGGCGACAGCAGTGTACCGAGAAAACTGACACTTAACACCGAAATATACGATCCTAACTCCAAGATTCTTAACTATACCAAAGAATTCAAGCTTGCAGTAAAAGGTCCGATGATCGGCATCAAAAATGATTTTTCAAAAATCAATCCTAATGAATCCGATATCAGCGTTATTCTTGCCGACCAGGAGGGTAAACTTTATCAGGGGGATGTCAGCTACAGCATTTTCAAGCGCAACGTTTCATACCAGTATGTATACCGCAACGGCAGCTGGGAATACATCCGCAATGAGTACAAGACTCCTGTAACAGCAGGAACTGTCAGTGTCAAAGGCGATACATCCGCAAGAATCAAGACAGAGCTAGCAAACGGCAACTATCTTATTCAGCTGAATTATGCCGACGCCGAGACTTCCTCCTACTTCTATGTAGGTTCTGCATCTGATGTGGATCCGTCCCGTCCCGACCGCTTCAGCCTGTTCGCGGACAAGAAGGTGTATAAGCCTGGCGAGACCGCGCGTCTTGAATTCGACAGCTATTTCGACGGTTATGCCGATCTCATGCTTGACGGCGTTTCAGGAAAGGCTCTCTCTCACCACAAAGTCACCAAGGGACACAATACCATTGATGTCAAGATCGGTGACAACTTCTCGCGCGGCTCCTATGCAATAGTCTCCCTGTACTCGAGAAACGATTCAAAACTCGGAGCCCAGCGTGCAATCGGCATAACCTATCTGGATCGGGACAGCAGTGATAAAACTCTGAATATCGCTCCGTCAGGATCAGCCAAGGCCAAACCTAACAGCGGATTTGACATTGAACTCAAAGTCGACAATGCCGACAGCAACACCTATATTTCTGCAGCGCTTGTTGATGAAGGTATTCTGTCAATCAATAATCAGAAGTCTCCGTCACCTGACAAAGCCCTGTTCGGCCAGTACAGTTTCAACACCGGCATCTATGATGCGTATGCCTTCCTGATGAAAATCGCAGACGCCAAATCCCAGGGTTACGGCGGAGACGACGAGGAAGCCATGGGTGCAGGTCCGACACTGAACAACGTAACCAGGAACCTTTTCAGTTATTACGTTCCTGCAACACGCGTTGACAACGGCGTTGCAAAGATTCATTTCGATCTTAACGATGTAAGCACCACCGCCCGCCTCATGGTCACCGGCTGGTCATCCGACAAAGTCGGATCCTACAGCGGTGAAATTCCAGTCAAGGATATCGCTGTAACGCGCCTGAATTCTCCTCACTATATAAGATCCGGCGATCAGCTTACTGCAGGACTGACCATCAACAATCTCAGCGGCTCAGCCGACAGCTACACCTACAAGGTTACCTGCCGCGGAGTTATAAAATGCAGCAAGTCAGGAAAGATGGATGTCAGCAACGGAGAAACAGGTTCAGAGCCGGTAACTCTTACCGCTTCAGGACTTGGTGACGGATTTGTAGATATTGATGTCAAATCCGGCAGCTACACCTTCAAGACAACCAAGGAAATTACATCTGTCAACCGCTACTCCCGCATGACTGAAAGCAGAATCGTGATGCTCAAGCCTCATGAATCCAAGAAGGTTTCATTCCTGAACACTTTTGAAGACAGCTCAAAGGCTGTGGCAAAATTCGGAACTGTTCCAATGACCGACCTGGATGATATTCTCAAGGATGTCATGGACAGCAACGGATACGGTGTCTTCGACGAGGTTTCAACCGGCATGATCCTTCTTGACGTTCTCAAGGCTGCTGAAAAGGATCCGAAGACAGACAAGGCTGAACTTCAGAAAATCACCAAGAGAATTTCCACTCTTGTGGCTGCAGTTGAAAACAGATTCATGTACGGCAATATCACCAACAGCGGTTATATGGATTCATCATCTGAAACCTATGCAACCGCCTCCGCCGCAACCTTCCTTTACCTTGCAGATCGGGCAGGCTTCAATGTAAGCCGCGACGGTCTTGCACAGCTGAGGAAGCAGGTAGTCAGCAACAAATCCTCATCAGATCCTCTGTCGGCGGCAGTCAGCCTGTACGCTCTTGCCAGAATGGGCGACAACGTTCATACGGAAGCAGTCTATATGTTTGACAATATTGCCAACAATATGTCTCAAAACAGAGAAATAGCTGTTGAATCCATGAGCTACTTTGCCCAGATTTTCGGAATGTACGGTGATTCAAGAAGACAGAAGGATGCACTGAAGCTTGGCGTTTATCTCTTCGAGGCTTCCCAGATTGATGCCCAGATTAATTTTGCCAAGACAACCTACAGTCAGATTGCAGGCAAGCTTGCGGTTCTTCTCAAGTACTATCCTACTGATGTAAATACGGCAACTCATGATTCATTATCTCTGATCAGAGCAGCCATGTTTGCTGAAGCTCCGCAGACGGCTGAAAAGCTCTACAATTACATTAATGCCGACACATATCTGTCCCGCAGCAGCAAATATCTGCTCAACAATATGGCGATCAACTTCAAGGGTAAGCAGAGCAAGGCTGAATACAAGACTGCAGGCAACAGCGTCACTGTAACAAATCCTACGGATGAAACCATGGTTGCAACAGTTGCCGCCACAGGAAACGTCACCGGCAAGACCTCCTACGACGGATTTGTGAACATGACCCAAACCATCTATACCAAGAGCGGTCAGCTTCTCAAGCCTCCTTACAAGGTAAATCTCAATGATGATCTGCTTGTTGTGAATACCATCGAGTTCAGCTCTCCATACTCCGGAAATCTTGAATATGAAGTCAAGATCCCTTCAAACACTCTGTTTATCAAGAGTCTCACCGGCCAGGATGTCAAGAAGCTCTATCCAAAGATCTACAACGACACCTTCGGCTACCCTTCAGTATTCAAGGGTGACACCGCCGTACTCATCAAAGAATATGTAGGCAATACTAAATTCAAATCATTTGCCTACACAATCAAAGGTGCCTACGTAGGTTCATCGATGCCTCTCATGAGCAGCGTCAAGATCAACAAGGTACAGAGCAAAATGTTCAACTTCTACGATGCGGCCAACGTCATTCAAGTGAAGTAATGCGTTTTTTCAGGTATCTTGTACCGGTTGTGATGATCACAGTTGCAGTGACTGTGATCATCTTTTGTTACAGCAGTATCAAAGAACTGGATTTTTCACTGCTCAATCACCGCTCAAGGGTACTGTATGCCGCTGACGGCTCGGTGGCTGCTTATACCCTTTCCTCAGATACAGAATCATATCGCTTCTATACAAGAGTTGACGACGTCAGCCCGCTGTATCTGCGTATGCTTATTGCCGGAGAAGATCGAAATTTTTTCTCACATCCCGGTGTGGATGTGCCGTCTCTTTTCAGGGCATTCATAACAAACATTAAAAACGGTCATGTAACCTCCGGAGGCTCCACCCTCGCCATGCAGGTTGCAAAAAAGCTGACAGGTCACGAAAGAACATATTTCAACAAACTTAAGGAAATTGTGCAGGCTGTCTATCTCACCCGGAAATACGGCCGCAGACAGATCCTTGAATGGTATATGACCCTTGCCCCCTTCGGAAGCAATATCGAAGGTGTTAACGCGGCATCGCTGAAATGGTTCAACCATCTCCCGAAAAGTCTGTCTCCGTCCGAAGCAGCCCTGCTGACGGCGCTTCCCAGAGCCCCGGAAATAATAAGACCCGATCGCAGCATTAAATCCACGCTCTTTTACAAAAACGAGGCCCTGAGACTTTCCTATGAAAAGGGTGTGATAAGCAGGGATGTGTGGCAGGCTTCCCTTAAAGATGATCTGCCTCATCAGACATTTAAAATCAGTCAGACAGCATTCAGCTGCATGAACAGTTACTTTGAACGCGTTTCATCGGCAGAGGAAAACAGACAGCCGCAGGCTCCTGACGTGGACATTTCCTCCTCGGACAGCGTATCGTCCGCCGCCGTATCAGAAACCGGCAGAACAGCTGCCGCAAGAAGCGAAATCAAAGAAGACGGATTTAAACATACAGAAGAAAATCCTTCAGAAAACGGATCTGCCCCGGAACCTGAGCCGTTAAGCGGCAGGATAATGGAAATACACTCATATCTTGATCCGTTTATCCAGAATATTCTGCAGCAGGAGGGAGAACGGTTCCATGCACTTCACAATGACGGAGCTGTTCTGTCTGCGATCGTGCTCGATGCCGATCATCACCGCGTCACCGGGATCCTCGGATCCTCCGATCTCGGCATTTCTCAGATATGTCTGCCGTTTGCGCAACGCTCTCCGGGCTCCGCACTTAAACCGTTTGCATACGGCATGGCCTTTGAACAGCATAAGCTGCATCCATATACCACGCTTCATGACAACAGGAAACTTTTCGGTACCTGGAGTCCCCTTAATTTCACACGTACCTTCATCGGTAAAATCACTGCAGAATCAGCCCTTGTCAGATCACTTAATCTGCCGGCCATCGAGGTTCTCGAAATGATAGGACCGGCAACATTTGTAAACTTTTTAAACCGGTTCGGCCGCAGGGTCTACGTGCGCAACAACCAGGCGGATTATTCCGTAATTCTCGGCAGCGTCAATATAAATCTTTTTGATCTTGCACAGCTCTACGGCATGCTCAATGAGGACGGACTCCTTTTCAGATATCCGCTGTCACAGGAGGAGCAGGGGCCTTCAGAAATGCAGTGGAGTGATTCCGACAGCGAACTATACAATTATATCAACAACTGTGATCCTGTTTATGAAGGAAAGGAATGCAGATTAAAAATGGCTGAGTCTCAGCACTCTGATAAAAAGGAAAATTCTGACAGAAAGACGGCAGAAACTCTTCAGAGCAGAGATCCTCAAAATAATCAGAACGGCAGTCCGGGTGCAGAGCTTGAAAGTCTTCACCTTGAAAGTTTAAGCAGAGGCGGAAGTATTATTTCCGGCACCTACCGCACTTATCCTATTCAAATCTCCCCGCTGCCGACGGACAAACCTGCAACAGATTTTTCTTCAGACAGTGCCGACAGTTTCAGACAGTCCCCGGATTCTGATGATCTATCCTCCGCCGGCAGATTTTTTTATGCAGATACAGCAAGAGCCGTATTTAAAATACTGCAGAAAGCCTCACAGCCCCTCAACTCTGACGACCGGGAGAAAATTTCCTACAAGACCGGAACTTCAAGCCGGTACACTGACGCCATCTCTGCAGGATCCCTCGGCAACTATACTGTTGCCGTCGCCGTAAGACTTCCTGACAACCGCACCGGCTTTTACAAATATTCAGGCAGCAGGGATGCTTCTCCTCATTTGTTCAGCATATTCAGCAAACTGAAAGTTAAAAATATGATTAAACCTGAGATCAAAAGTGAACTGCTGGAAAAACGTATTCCCGACTTTCTCAGGGAGAACAGAGAAGCTAAAAACCTCATTGATGAGAATGAAATCAGCATTATATTTCCGGAAAACAATACAACAGTCCTTCCGGACTATAACGGAGTTGTTCATATAAAATATACCGGAGGAAAGGGAACCATATACATAGTTGCAGGAGGAAACCAGACTGAAGGAGCTTCCTTTATTCCGGATCACAGCGGGCATTATATTGTTACTCTGATGGATGATGAAGGGCATTCAGATACAGTAGACTTCCATGTTACTCTTATGAATGATGAGAATCAGTCTGAAACGGAAAAATGAAAATAAATTTTCCGCTATAAAAAAGAAGGAAGGCAGCATGAAAAGGGAAACGGAAAAATTTCATCTCACTGCCCTGCCTGCCTTATGACAGGACTGCTGATCCGAAGCTAAAAATATGTGCATGCAGTCAGCTTCCGCGGCAGATAAAAATTTCAAAAACCTTTCAGAAGAATCAAAAAAGCACAGCCTCCATGACCTGAAAAAGTCTGCAGTTTCATATCTACTGTCCGGACTCGTTTTCCTGCTCCGGTTTTATTTCCCTGGACTTATCAATAAAACTGTTAAGAAATTTTCTTACTTCGGTAAGTTTATGATGCTTGCTGTACGGAACATTAGATGTTGAAATGCGTACTATCCTGCCTTCATGAAAAAACTTGCAGACATACTCAGCACCGGTCATTTGCTCAGCCTTTTTATTCTCGTATTTTAACAATCCCAGCCGATGAACCAGATTCATTACCTCTTCATAGGTTTTCTTATCAGTTTTAAAACCTTTGTGGTATTCCCGGGTATATCCAAAATCCAAAAAATATGTATGAATTTGATATTCGCCGGTTTTTTCATCTAAATAAAGAACAGTTTCATTATGACTGTCACCTGCACCTGTGGCAATAACCTTGCGGCAGCAGTCAATCAGAAGTTTAAGCCCCGCATCACTTGGTCCGGGAGGAATTTTTTTCTGATCATCCTTATCCGGATTCAGCGGCATTACATGAACAACAGTATCCGGATCCGGACTTTTGACGGAGGATTCCGGTAATGATACATTCTGACTGATATTATCGCTCAGGAGCTGTCCGCATTCAGGACAGAATTTTGATTTCAGCGGAACAGATGCACCGCATGCAGGACAGATTAACGCATTGTTTTCATTACCCATATTCCCGGCTCCGTTTAAAATTTTTTCTTCAGATCCTGAAATCAGATCATGAGCATATACATCCGCAAAAGTCAGAGAAAAAATCATACCGGACAGTATCGTCAACAGCACTCTTTTCATTTACAAGCTCCCAAGCAACTTTCATATCTATCTGCAGCTTCCGCCCGGAAGCCGGATCCTGTCTTGACTCCGGATCAGTCAGATCTGAAATACCGCCGTCTGACACAGTCTGATCACTGCAGGCGCAAAATATGCCGCGGAATATCAGAATCACAGGTCCTGCCATTCACGGCTTCTGTGATCTTCCCTTCTCATGTCTCTGCAGTCAATGGCAAATATATCATCTGACATCATAAATAAAAGTTATCGGGATCATCAAACAGGCATTAAAAAGCATGATATCATTTAACAGTTCATTGAATTTTATTATAATTTCTCAGTTTTGAAACCAGCATTTATACAAAGGATAAAACAATGTTATTAAGAAATATTATATCAGCAGCTTTGATCTTTGCCGCCGGCTCTGCAGCATATGCAGATCCTTTTTCAGGCACCTGGGAAAGCGGTCAGAACTCTCAAATACATCTTTCAGCTTTACCTGATGATGAGAACAAATATCTTGTAGTTGAATATTCAGATCTGAATTCGGATTCAGGATACACGGAATGCTCATATAACGCCACCAAGATTGATGACGAGACCCTCAAGCCTGTTTACGAAACTGTTAAATGTTCAAAGTACGAAAAGACAGGAGATGATTACAAGTCTACAGCAGTTGAAAGACCTGGCGAATTTACAGATTACATTGAGCTGAAAATCAAACGTCACAAATTAAACTGCGAGGGAAAGAACAACGGTTCATCATGCGTAGAAGAATACCATTTTGCTGATGAAGCAGTAGGTTAAGATCTGCTCTGAAATTTTTCATTTTTTCAAAAAATAATGCCGCTGAAACAGTTCTTTATCAGCGGCTGTTTTTTTTAATCAAAATACATATCACAATGCACAGTCAGAGCCGGGTAAGAAGCAGGATACCGATACAGCGAATCAATATCAGACAGTATTCAAACTAATCAAAAAAAAATGTCAAACACCGCAATCCTGCTCCGGTCACAGCCTCTGAAAGATAAGTACACAGAAACAATGAATGGTGTCATAAAAAAAAAGTAAGAGTCTTTGTTTTTGCTGTATGTTTAACTAGAATTAAACTGATATCGATATCCCGCGGAGTTTAAACATGAGCAGTTCCGTTCCACCTGAGAGAAAAAAAATCTTAAAAACCGTTCTTATCATAAATCTGTGCGGCTCTGCTGCAGTCATTGCTGCCGCCGTGCTGCTGTTCATGCTTAATATTAAGGATCCCGCACAGCGGCTCATCCAGAAAAATAATATCAGTGCTTCAAAGACCGAAAGCGCATCAGAACAGGAGAATTTGGAAATGTTCGACGGCTGGATCAACAAACTGCCGGGAAAATACACGGTAGGAGAAAAAATCAGGATGAACGATATTAAGGAATTTTATTTCACCTATGATTCATCAACCAATCCGCCGTATTTTCAGCGATATAAGCTTTCTGTAAAGGACGGAAGTTATTTTTTCTACCACGAGAAAAGAGAAGGTGACCACTGGCCGCTTACTGAAAAGGATGTGACCGTAAGCGGAACAAAAGAACTTTCAAAAGAGGAATTTTTAAAATTCTATTCACTGCTCGAAGGCGGAAAGGTTGAAAGAAGATCTGAACATCTTGAAGCCGGAGGATCGGGTCCCTGGATGTTTCTTTACTGGAACGGTGATATGAATGATTATCAGGAATATGAATTTGAATCCTACGGAAAAAGAACTGATTTTGAAAAGCTGTGCCGTGAAATGTCCGGCTCTGCAGACTGACTCTGCCCGATGTTTTTTTAAGCATCAGCCGTGCCTGAGATAAAAATCGCATGACCGCATACGGGAACTTTGAAGAAATTTCAAAAAAGCGAGGAAAAACAAATGAACCCCAATCAGCCCTTCATATCTCTCTCACCGCTGTCCCGGGACATGTCATCAAAGGCAGGCTCTCTTAAATTCGAAAATATACCGACAGAAGACGAATGGCGCATCCAGACTGAAGATCTGAAAAAATACTGGGTTCACCCGGATGCCCTTGGAAAGCAGCCTGGTTTTTTCCCTACATGGCGGCTTAATGACGGCACTCTGCGAACCCCTGACAACACCTCCTTTGACGGTGGTGATAGAATCCCGGGATGGGTGCGTGACGGCATTAAATATGATTATACGAGAATGCTCTCCCGCCAGACATTTGCATATGGTGCGCTCTTTAATCTTACAGGAGACAGAAAGCTCCTTGAATATCATAAACAGGGAGTGAAGTTTCTGCTGGAGCACGCCGCTGATCCAGAAGGCGGATTCTATACAAAATTTAAAAACCGGAGCCCCGTAACAACGGACCGGCTCCACCGCACTTCCCAGGATCAGGCCTACGCACTGCTTGGTCTTGCCATGAATGCATATCTTACCGGCAATCCTGAAATTATTGACATACTCATAAAATCACAGAAATTCATATACGGCAGCTACTATGATCCGCACGAGAATATAATCAGATGGACATTTGAGGACGGTGACGGCGAAAAGGCGGATCAGCAGGATCTTGTAGCTCATCTGGACCAGCTGAATTCCTATATGATGCTGGCATGGAGACAGATCCCGGAAAATATGCGCGGTTACTGGACTGATACAATCAGACAAACCATAGACTGCATCAACAGCAGATTCTACAATTCAGAACAAAATACATTTATCGGCTGTATAAACCCTTCTGCAGGTACAGATGATAAAAACGACTACGGTCACAGGATAAAAAGCTTCTGGCTTGAGTATATGGCAGCTCATGCCCTCAATGACAGAAAACTTGCAGACTTTGCAAGAGTTGGAATGCAGGAAACTCTGTGTCAGGCATTAAAACCGGACGGAAGAGGATGGTATCAGTCAGAAAAAGACGGAGACAGGGACGCTCACTGGTGGGTATATGCGGAGCTTGATCAGTCTGCTCTCACCCTCGCACTTACAGGTCATTTTTTTGTGCCCGAAACCATTAGAGTACTTATGAACGAGCACACGGATCATGAATATGGAGAATGGAAATTCGGATTAAAGACTCATATGTGGAGAAACGGTTTCCATTCAACCGAGCATGCTCTGATTGGAACAATCCTGTCTGATACCTTAAGGGAGAAAAGCAAATCAGACACAGTGCTATATTTTGCACCGGAAAACCCTTCAGACATGATCTACACACCGTATATATACGGCGGAGACGTTACTGCAGTAAAAATGAAGGATGAAACGGCTGAGGTTCATTTTACTGATATAGGTCTGCCGAAAATTCTCTCGAATTAATCGTGCACAATACTCTGCAGGAAAGCCCTGCCCTTTAAGAAATAAAAGCCATGCTGAAACAGCTCATTCACTGATTCAGCAGAAAAGTAAAAGAGAATAAAGACAAAAATACAGATTAAGCACTAAATATGCCTCTCATGTGATGTGTATCCGAAACATAGGAATCAACATGGTGATAATAAAACTGGAATGCTCATGCTGCAGTTAAGAGGAGTTCAGCTTCTATGCAAATGGAAAATCAAATTCAGATCGATGCAAAAATTGGATCATGTATAGGAATTCTTTTAGAGACGAATCAGATATTCGGCAAAATCATATATCTGTCTGCCGTTGAAATAGGAATTGAATCACAGGTTGAAGGCACGGTTTTTATTAAATATGAGGACATTCTCAGCTACAGAATTCTTATAGATGAAAATACCGTCAAACAAATAGACTCAACAGAAAATTTATCTCAGAATACTGATTATAAAGAAGAAAATTTATTTAATATCACAGATCATAAAGCTGTTTCAGAAAGAACAAACGATACAGCTCTGCAGAAACTAAGCTACAAAATTCCGGACAGCAATACATCAGAACAAATTGAAAAAATAACAGAAACTTTCAGTTATTTTAATTCAATTAAAATTCCTGCCATAACTGATTACAAAAAATATGCAAGAAAGGATAAAAGCAGAAAAAGTAAGTTGATTATTCGCATTATAAAAGAGATCGAAAAAAGGCTCACTTCTGGTTACAAAGCTATAATTAAAAATACAATTATTTCAACTTCTATTTCAAATTTATTAAACGGACAGTCCGTTGAGCATGAGAAGAAGGATATTTATAACTTTTTAGGAAGTTTATATTTTAAATGTGACTACTATAAATTAGCTCTCGATTATTTCGAACTTGGTGATGACAATGTATCCGGATTCATGCTGGCAGAATCCTGCAGGCTGTACAACAGGCAAATTAAATTTGCAGTAAGACATTTGTTTGATAAAAAAACGAAGGAACCTTATATAATCAAATTTCTCGTTAATACGTTTATCGAACAGGATGATTATACATTAGTACTGTATTTAGGACAGAATCTTAGAAAAAAATTAAACCTTCTTCCCGTATATCACACTATATTGAGTGTAATATTAAGATATCACGGGGTTAATATAAATAATAAATTTCTCTTAAAAGCTTCACTTGAAAACACCAGGCAGCTGTATTCATTATTCTGCAGCCGTCCATTCGGAACCCGAAAGGTATTCATCTATTCTCTATGTAATGCACTGGTGCTTAATAAGGATTGTTACCAAAATCCTTCAGTTCCAGTAAACCCTGTATCTGCAAGAAAAACTGAGATCAGCATTACAGAAAACGAAAATTATCCAGTACAGGATCAGGAAAATACAGGCGCAGATGCAGCAGACAATATATCCTCAGCTCAGACTGACAGCCGGGATATTACAGATGATTCATCTGTTCCAAATCATCGTGCCAATACGGTAACAGAGCGGTTTAACGGAATTCCGGATTATAATGCTCGTGGAAATTCTGCTGTGCTCAGAAAAAATTACAGACAGGCGGTAGACTACTTTAAACTTGCAATTGACAACAATCAGAAAATAACATCAAGTGTTCCGCAGTTGGTTTCCATTCTGACCAAGCTTGAAATGTACAGCGATGCATATGACATTTTAAAACAAAATGAACATGCTCTGAATTCAAATGTATATTATAATCTGCAGATTTCAATTTTCAAAAAAAACAAAGATCCATCACTGGAAAATGACTGCATAAATGCATTTGAAAATTTAATCTCCTTAGCCAGAACCGAAGGTAATCAGATTAAAATATTTCAGCTGACCATAGATCTCTCTCAATACCTTCTTAAAATTAATAACTGTATTGAGAGTTTTAAAAGACTATTTGAAATACGGGATGAATTTTTAAAATTTCTTGATAGTGAAGATAAAATTTCCGGGAATGAACTTCTCATAAATTCCTATTACTCGGCTATAATCTCTGATTGTGAAAAGTTAGGTGACTATTCAAGAGCTGAAGAATATGCCAACGAATTGCTGCACTTATGTCCTCAATCAAAAGTAAAAATAGCCGCCAGATATCAAAATAAGCCGATTAACATAAATATAAACCTGGCCAAAGAAGACTATCTGGTGATGGCTACCAATGCGGAAAAAAATAAAAATATTGACGCAGCTATAGATTACTACAAACTGGCAATTCAAAACAGACAGAAACTCTCCACAACTGTACCGAACATCGTGAACATACTGTCAAGAATCGACAAGGCCGATGAGGCTCTGAATATTCTGGAAAGTCACATACAGGATTTGGATAACTTCGTTTTTTGCAATCTAAAAATATCCCTTTATAAAAAATTAAAAGAAAAAGGAAACAAATCAGACTGCCTGAAAGCATATGATTATTTAATCGCTCATGCCACGGATCTGTATAAGTCACTATCAATCAAAGTAGACTGCGGAATATATCTTTCTCTGTTAGGTGATTATGCCAGATCTGCCGAATTACTTACTGAATGTCTTATGATATTAAAATCAGCAGAAATCAGTGAGAACCAAATTAAGAATATAGAAACTCCTCTGTATCCAGCATTAATTAAAAATTATCAAAAACTCAATGATCTTGACAGCGCACACAAATTTGCCAAAGAATATCTTGCAAAAAATCCTTCCAGCAAATTTGCTCTTTCTGTTTTAAATAATAACTCAGATTATGTTGAAAACAACAAGCCTAAACCGAATCCGGCTGATACAGGTATTAATAATTCAGCTATATTGCAGGGACAGGAGATATTGTCAAACTCAGATTTTTTAGGCTTAGTTTCAATTTTCTCATATGTGAACGATCAGATAGATGCTGCACATCTTTCGGAGCTTTCATTAAATCCTATTAAAAAGGATAAATTTCCAGGTGACATGACTCAAGCGAGAGATGTAATTTTGAAGGCCGAACAATGGGTACAGATTCTAAAAAAGAATCCAAGAAAGAAACTCTATATAATGCTCGCCATCACCAAGCTGTACAGACAGCTTCTTGAAAAAAATTTTGATATGTTTGAAGATGACGTGATAAATGAAGATAAATATTATTCATATATAGTAAAAGGAGCAATGGAGCTGGCCGGATCAAAGTTTCAGCAAAAGGCAAACAGTCTCGAATCAGCAAGATATCTCTATCTTCAGCCAGTTTTTCTCCACTCGCATAACGAAAATTTCCTAGATAAAAAAGTACCGGAAAACGACTGTATGACATCAGTTTACCGATACATTGCCACTTTTTTTATAAGGGATGATATACATAAACTTTTAAAAAAAATAAATTTCCCTACAAAAATCAGTTCAGCAACTGACATGAAGTTTTTAAAAGAGGATTTTTCTGACTTTCTGCGCAGTCATCTGACTAAGGGGCTCAATACGGATATATCTACATTCATGGCAGATATGTTCCTTCTTCTTCACGAGATCCCTCTTTTGGAAGATGCTTTTTTATCAGCCGTGTATTTTAAATATATCCGTGATGACATTGTCAGAGTAATTACTTCAATACTTGGCAGATCTGTTCCTGTAAGCTTTACGGCCGAGGAATTCAGAACCATGTGGAGCAATGCTCAGAATATATATTTCAGACGTCTGTATATATTCATTCAGCAAATTAATACCACAATCAATCAAATTTTTTCCCTGTCAGATTTCACCTCAAATTTAAAAAATTTAAAATTATTTAATATTAATATTTTTCTAACTAGGACTGACAGACAGTATATTTCATTTCTTTACGCTATATTAGATAAAATTTATCAGTTTAACGAAATTTCTGAATTTGACTACAGGACAGACGTACTCAGAGAAGCAGAAGAACAGGCAAGTTCTCTAAACAAAACCATCGAAAGCAATCCGACTTTTTTTTCGTATGAATTTTTACGAAAGGAACTTATTCATCTTATATCACTTATAGGAAATGAGTCAGATCATCTGTACTCAAACTCTGCCCCGAATTTAACTATCGAACTTCTCGGGGAATGTTCGGTGGATTCTTACAGGAAAATAATCTCCATACCTGTAGTCTTAAAAAATGAAGATAACGTTCAGACAGCCATCATAACCTCTTTTGCAGTATATGCGAATAACTGCGAAGAGTGCAAAGATGTTAGGGATTCAAGAATTTTTCACATCGGCAGAAATGATGTTCAGAAACTTATTAAGCTGAGGGTGCCTGCCTACATACTCAGCGAAGATGTTCTCGATATCGAAATATCACTGCGCTACCAGTATAAATTAAATAGAAACAAAACAAATGAAAAATCACAAAAATTCAAACTGTCAGTTCAAATTAACAAAACTATCCCGTTTGAAACAATAGATAATAAATTTAATATCCTCAAAGACGGAGGAGTCGTAGATAACAAGAAAATGTTTTACGGCAGGGACCTGTTTATAAACAGTCTAATTGATCAGATAGAAAAATCAATCGGCTGCAGGAACGGACACTGCACAGCCCTATACGGTCAGACACGAACAGGAAAATCTTCTGTACTGCTTCATCTAAGACGTAGACTGAGACTTTCAAGATTTGGCTCCTCCTGTATCATCATCAATCTTGACAGCATGGGAATGCAGGATCTTCATGACACCTATATAGTCGGCTTTCTTTATACCATTCTTGACGCATTAAGCTCAGAACTGAGTGAAAACCATAAAGATTTAGTCGAAATATTAAAAGATCATAATATACAAATAGATCCTGATGAATTAATGAAAGATGAGGATAACGCTCAGCTTGTTTTTAACTCAATCTTCAGAAAATTTACATCAATTATTTCAAACCTTGCAAAGCCGTACATCATTATTATCACAATAGATGAATTTACTTACATATATGACTGGATCAGACAGGGTAAAATGTCAGATCGAATAATGAAATTCTGGAAGGCATTCATCCAGAACAATCCTATATTTGCAGTCATTATAGGTCAGGACCATATGATGAAATTTGTTGAGGATGAGCGTTTTTCAAATGACTTCGGAGCGACAGATCTTAAAAAAGTCAGTTATTTATCAAAAGCTGATGCATTCAAACTTATGGATGAACCGATTATGCTCAATAAAAACGGAGTTCTTGAATCAAGATACAAAAAAGGCGCTCTTGACAGACTTTACGAACTGACTTCCGGAAGTGCATATCTGATAGCAATGCTGTGTGCGGGAATGGTCGACTACCTTAATGAAATACGCTCTGTATACATCACTAAGGCCCACGTTGATGAATATCTCAAATTAAACATGCATAATTTCGAAGAAGCTAAATTTTTCGATCCGCAATATCACGATAAAAGTGACATAATCAATGAAGTTCAAATCATTAAAATGAACAAAGAAATACTCAAACGTATTGCGCAAATGTCAAACAATAAGGAATGGACAGATTTAAGCAAGGTCGCACAGAACGAAGAAGAGCGAAAAATACTGTACAACCTCGAAAACAGAGATGTGGTAATCATTGATGAGAGCAGAAGATGCAAAATCAAAGTTGCACTGTACAAGGAATGGCTTATTGAAAGATACGGAAGGAGCTAAAAATGGATAACATATTTCAGGTAGGAGGTCAGGTTTCCGGATCATCTTTTATAGGAAGGAAGAGTCTGCTGGAAAAATTCAGACGCATTTATCTGGATAGCAGTTCGAGAGTCTGCAAATCAGTTGTAGGACTTACAAGAATCGGTAAATCATCCTTTGCCAGCGAACTCTTCAGCAAAGTGCAGCAGAATATAATACTCATCAGAGAGGATCTGAAAGAAATACCGTCATATGCAGAATTATGGCAGGATATCTCCTACACCCTGGAAGATGCGTTAAAAGAAAGAAATTTAAATACACCTGACTTAGGTGAATGCATATCAATACTTAATTCCTTTAATAATGTACCCTGGATTAAATTCATACGGTACGTAAAAAAATTATTTTCGAAAATAAAGGAAGCTGGATTTAAAGTCATAATAGTTATTGATGAATTTGATTATGCCCAGGAATTATTCAAAAACGAAACCAAATACTACGAATTGTTCAGAACACTTTTTTCAGCTCCGGAATACAGCATATCCGCCCTGCTGATCTCAAGAAGAAGTCTGCATGTCATAGAAGGCGCCACATATCAAAGTTCCACCTTTCACGGAGTATTTGATCCTATACAGTTTCCCGGATTTGAAAATGATGATCTTGAAGAGTACTATTCCGTATTTGACAGCTACGGAATCAAACTTGCTGATGAAGATAAAAGCATAATTGAGTTTTATGCCGGAAGACTGCCATTCCTGCTGTCAATTTTAGGACACTATATTGTTGAAGAATATGCATTCAAAAATACTTGTGTCAACATCCACGAATTGTTTTTGACAAAGTGCAAAGCTATTAATGATTATTATCGCGACTGCATTAAACATCTTGAAAGAGATAACGACTTAAACAGAATAATACCGTTTGTTACAGGACCTAATTTCGGTGTGACTAAAAGTGATAAGGATGAACTTATATCCTCCGGTTATCTGATTGTCAGAAACAACACATTTATCCCGATATCAGAGTACTTTCAAAGTTTTTTAACAGTAGCCCGGATCAGTTTCCCATTAGGAGTAATGATTACTTCTGTCGAAAAGCTGTTAAAGGAAATTGTAAAAACAGAAAATCTGAGTGCAGATGATCTAAGACTCAATGATCAAATGACCGCACCTAAATTTCTGTCTGACATAGTAAACATAGACCAGGAAAGTATTAACAGATATACCATCTTCATATCCTCAGTCAAAAAAAATTTTGGCAAAGAGAGCACTTTTCTTGATGTTTTGTCATTAAAGCATGTGGTAAGAATTATTAAACTTTTCTGGAATGTCAATTTCTCCAGGTATTTTAACAATGATCCTGCAGATACCTGGAACATTAAATTTGATCTGTGCGCAAAAGCCAGAAATCCCGTTCAGCATGCGCATGAAGATTATTATTCCGAAGCGGAAAAATGTGAAATAGACAATTACTGCAAGCAGATTATTGGTTGTCTTTCCAAAAAGCATGTAAAAAATACTGATTCAAACCAGAGCTGCATAAAACACATCAAATCAGATAAAGAAACAACAAGCAGCGTACCCATCGTTAAAACAGGAGCATACTTTAACAATAATCAGAGAAAACCTAGTGAAATCAATAAAACACCTGAAAATGAAATAACTGTTGAAGTTACAGGAATCAATACAAATTCAAATGGATTGCGGGGCAGACCGGTCAAACCGGATCATAATTTATACAGAGTTTCATTTGTTAAATCATCACTGCCGGATAATTATAAAGAGCTGGTGGGAAAGCGCTGTTCCTGTGAGATAGTAAATGCTGATTCAACCAAAAAACTTTATGTCGTTAGGTATATTGAAGTACAAACAGATGACAAAAAAAATATGTAATTAAAACTAGGGACAAAACAATCATGAAAAAAATATTTTTTATCAGAAGATAAATAATTTGAGTTTATTCTTAAGTGGCAATCAGTTTTAATGATTTTCCAGTCGGAATTGAGAATTTTGAAGATCTGAGAACTAAAGGAAAAATATACATAGATAAAACGTCTCATTTGAAAGATCTTCTCAATTCAGGCTCGGCTGTTTTGTTTCTGCTGAAACCCCGCCGCTTTGGAAAGACTCTTTCTCTGAGCATGATTGAGAAATTTCTTGAAATTAATTATTCAAATCCTGAGGACAGAAGCTGACAGGAAAAGATTTTTAAAGATCTTGATGTTTATAAGGAAACCGAATTATGCAATAAGTTCATGGGCAGATATCCGGTAATCAGTATTTCTCTGAAAGATGTAGACGGTTTGGATTTCCGGGATGCAATGAAGTCTATGCTTACGCTGCTCAGGGATTTATTTGAAAATATCATTTTCTTCTGGAAAGCTGAATATGCCAGGAAATCTCTTGCTGAAGCTCTGGATATATGTTCAAGCAGAAAATTTGATTTGACTTCTGCCGGTAATATGGCAAATGCAGTTGGAATAGCAAAAGATTCACTCAAATTTCTCAGTAATATGCTGTTTAAAGAATGCGGACAAAAGGCAGTAATTCTCATAGATGAATATGATGTGCCGCTGCAGAAAGCAAAGAAAAACGGCTACTATGAAGAAATGCTTAATGTTATCCGCGGTATGCTTGGAAGCGCACTGAAAACAAATATCTGCATGGAAAAAGGTTTTGTTACCGGGTGTCTGGGAGTGGCTCATCAAAGCATTTTTACCGGAATTAATGATTTTGATGTGTACGGTCTCAATGATGCACCATATGCCGGATTCATAGGACTTACAAAAAATGAAACAGAGCAGCTGCTGATAGATTGCGGCATGGAGAGCCGTCTGACAGATGTTGAGACCTGGTATGACGGCTACAGCATCGCAGGCAATGATATGCTCTGTCCGTGGAGTGTGCTGAAATTTCTGTCTTGGGCTCTTTATCCTGATAACAATTCTTCAACCTTTATGCCGGAAAACCACTGGGCAGATTCCAGCGGCAACGACATAATCGAACTTTGCATGAAGCATCCTGATTCAAATGATTCTCAAAGGCTGCAGAACCTTATAAACGGGAATACCGAGGAAATTCTCAGCTGTGAATTCACCACCTACCCGGACATAAGTACCAGAACAGATTTTAATACCTTTGCAACCCTGATGCTTCATACAGGGTATTTCACTTATGCCAAAGATATAAAACCTTCTGAAACAAACAAGGCTGTAATAAGAATACCCAATGAAGAAATACGATGCTGCTTCAGAAACAAGGCTGAATATCTGTTCAGCGAAACAAATCCTGAATGGGCGGATAAAGCCTGCAGTCTGAGAGACGCACTTTTTAAAGGAGATGAAACAGAGGTTCAAAGCATTATCAACGATATGCTTATGATCTTTATCAGTATCAGGGATGCATCATATGAAAGCTACTATCACGGCTTTCTGACCGGTGTGCTTTCAATCGTAAAGACGGACGATATAGATCTAAAATCCAATCAGGAAAGCGGCAACGGATATTCGGATCTGATTCTGAGAAGAAAAAATGACAGAAGTGCTTCAATACTTGAATTCAAAAGATGCGGGGATGATGAACTTGTAACCCGTGACATAGTATGTGCCGAAGCACTGACTCAGATAGATGATAAAAAGTATGATTCAGAACTGAAAGATAGCGGATATACCAAAATCAGGAAATACGGCATAGCATTCCGGGGTGAAAACTGTACTGTAAAAATATCAGAGTAAGGTAAAGGACTGTATGATACAGTTCTACGGTTTATTATTGCATGGTTCCTGAATGCATACTATTAAAAAAAATATAGCAAGCATCCTTTTTTTTCGTTAAAACAAAGGTTTGAAATTCATCTCCGGGCTAAATTCAAGAACCATGTCCGCCTGAAAAAAATAATCTCAACTCCTGCCGAAAATAAGCAGAGTGGCGGTTCAAAAGACCAAATACGATTAAACAGCATACGTCTCTGCCGGCAATGAAGAAAAATAAAACGACAGAAATCATAAAATTGATTCAGTCTTCAGCCTAAAGACTTCAGTGCATTTTTATGTTCATACATCGCGTGATCTGCTCGTTCAAACACAGCGGCGACACAGGAATCGTTTTCGTATTTTGCCATGCCGTATGCAATTACGATTCCTCCCGTGCGAAGCGCATCCTCGTTATGACTGTGAAGCTGAGCAAGCCGCTCATCCATTGTCTCAAAATCTTCCCCCTGTGCAATCACTGTAAACTCATCACCGCCCACGCGGTAAACAGGAGAGCGCTTGAATATGGAGCAGATAACTTTGGATGCTTTGCACAAACACTCATCACCAGCCTTATGTCCTAATGTATCATTAACCTTCTTAAAGTTATTGATATCAAGCATTACTACAGCAAACGGTGATTGATGATGTTCAGCAATACGCCGATCAAGACGCACCTCCTCGGAAAGGTATGCATGCTTGTTTTTAACTCCGGTCAGTGCATCAATATTAGCCTGATTCTGAGCATGAGCAAGACGTCTTTTGTATTCCTCCTCCTGGTGAACCTGGGCATCTATATCGCATAAACCTATAACCAAACGCTGCCCATCCTTCTCATCCACCATTGCAGCCCTCAATTTGACATGAATCGGTCTGCTGTCAAACATAAGACGGTACCTGAGGGTAAATATGCCATTATGCTCTATTTCGGTAATTATGTTCTCTCTGGTCAGCAGAAGCAGAACTCTGTTGCGATCATCAGGATAACAGTATTTGCGAACAGAGTCCCACAGTGTTACAAAGAAATCTTTACCCTCCTTGGGCTGGTTAAACAACTTTTCATATCTGGAGGTGGAGCTGAATTCTCTAAAGTCACAAGTGACAGGATCAACCACATATACGCATAAAAAATTACCAGTAAGAGCATGCAGATGGGAATAAATCACATGCTCCTCCTCAATTCTTTTTTCAACCTTGCGCTTTCTTACAAGTTCGTCAATGTCTGAAACTGCAAATACAATATGATCGACATCATCCATTAAGGTAATTTTCATCAGTACATAAAATGTTCTTTCACTTTTAATCCTGCGGTAGACAAGTTCAAGATTATTACCTTTCTCAAAAGCATGCACAAGATATTCACGGTTCAATGTCCCCAAAAAACGGGCTCTGTCCTCAGGATGAACATAAAGCTCCACCTCACGTTTACATTGTTCAAAGAACCCTCCGCCATGCCTCATCTCTCTTAATACACCATGCTCATCATCAGTGTGGAATTCAATGAAATCACCGGTTTTAATATTGACGTAAAAAAGTTCCGTAAACCCTCTTGCCAGGGCATGAGCAAGATGAGTATATATTACAGCCGTGCTGCTGACCTTTTTAAGAGCAGATTCCAGGTATCGCTTATACTCCCCCTCGTCGCTTGAAACCCCGATAATAAGTGTTTCTCTCCCGTTCTCCTCAACCAGAGTTGCCCTAAGATTTGCCGGCAGAGTTTTTCCGTTCATTGACATCCGGTAATGATGGGTGAAAGAACCGAATCTTCGGATCTGACGCATAATATTGTCGCGGGTAAAAATACGGAGATGCTCCTCCAGATCCTCCGGTATAATCACTTTTGTAGCATTATTCACTGAATCAGCAAAGAAATCGCTGCCGCTGCTGGCAAGTCCAAATTTTTCATACTCATCTGAGGCACTGAACTGAACATAATGACCTGTCTGACAATCTATCATGTAAAGAACAATATAATCCGGCGACAGTGCTGCAATTCTGCCGAGAGAAATTTTTTCCTGACGAAGCTTCTTCTCCTCCTCCAGCTGCTTCATATATGAATCGATATTGCTGACGCCAAGAATAATGCGTCTTCCGTCCTGCAGTCTGGAAACTTTCATATTGAAATATACAGGCTGACCACTGTCAACCAGACGGTAGGACATTGTAAAGACACCCTGGGTATCCAATGCATGAACAACATTCTCTTTGGAAAAATTCTTGAAAAAATGCTCTTTATCATCCTCATAAATGCGGTTCAATGCATTAAGTCTTGTGGATTTGAAGAAGTTGTCTCCATGGCGCTGCATTGAGATCTCTTGATCTCCGACTAATGAAGAGTATTCAATAAATTCGTCAGTATCAAGATCGACGACATAGATTTTAAAGTAATCAGCAGCCAGTGCCCTTGCTATATCGACATAGGTTGCGTCTTCACTATGTTCAGTAATTGAAAGAACAGCCACACAGACAGCAAAATTTCCAGTAACGTTATTGGTGGAGATCCTGCGGGCAAAACAGTGAGCAACAGAGCCGTCAGGCATAGTTTCATCAAAAAAAACACGGCTCAGATCGCTGCTGCTGTGACTCAAGGCTGAAACAAAGGCCGGACTGCGACAGCGGATAGTATCGATTAATTCAATATTATTCAGAATATCAGCATCGTAAAAACGCTTCATAAAATCCTGATAGGATTTGTTGCTTCGTATATATATTGAACGATCGTTGCTCAGCTCGAGAATCGCTGCAGGAAGAACATTAAACAATTTATTAAAGGATGTATCTGAACCGCCACCGCCTGTCAGAACTCCAAGATCATTAAGATTTATACGGCCTACACATTCATAGTATGACGACTCATCCAGATTTTCATGTTCAAGGTGATTTTTTGATTTAAAAAGCTCTTCGATAGCTTCAAACGGCAGCGGCTTGCTGAAATAAAAACCTTGAAGCTTGGAGCATCCGATTTCCTTGAGAAAATCAACCTGCTCCCTCGTTTCAACGCCCTCGCATACGGTATCCATTCCGAGAGTTGTTGCAACCTTCATCATTTCGGTCAGAAGAATTTTTCCGTTATTTCCGCTTTCCAGCCGCAGAAGAAAACTTCTGTCAAACTTCAGCAAATCAAATTTAATGCACTGGAGAATGTCAAGGGATGAATAACCTGTGCCGAAATCATCCATCCACACCTTGAATCCAAGCTTCTGGAATCGTTCCACCTGAAGCTTCATGAAATCCAGATTGCAGCCTATGACACTTTCTGTTATTTCAACGGTTAGCAAATCACGGCTTATTCCGGAATCATCGACACGTTTTCTTATCTCCTCTACGATATCGCAGGCATCAAAATCTGATCTTGAAAGATTAAGGGAGACCGGAACAACATACATGCCGGCCGCCCTTTGTTTTTTTATCAGATCAAGGATCTGATCCAGCATATAAAGATCCAGTTTGTAGATAAGACCGGCATCCTCAAGTGCCGGAATAAAGCTTGCCGGAGATAAAAAACCCTTTACAGGATCAATCCATCTTGACAGTGCCTCAGCATCGCAGACCTTCTCGTTAACAGCCCGGACAATAGGCTGAACATATATTTTGATCCATTTTTCCTCTATGGCCCTGTCTATATTTTCAATGATATATTGTTTCAGAACTAGCTCTTCACTAAGTTCATTACTGTAATATTCAACAGCATTTTCATATCTGCCCTGAAGTGATGAACAGGCAAGTTTTGCTCTGTCGCATGCTACGCTGATATGTAAATTCAGATGCTGCCCGAAATACACACCCACATGAACAGGAAGATTTTTTCCATTATTTATCTTCTTGCATTCATCAAACAACCTCTGCAGTCTGCCATCAAGATCATTGCTGTTGCAGTGCACTACAAAGTGGTCACCGCTGATGCGGCAGCAGTGCTCATTTCCAAAAACATCTGCAAGAGTTCTGGCAAAAGCCTTGAGCAGAAGATCACCCTCGGCAAAACCGTACCTGTTATTGAAGAATTTCATACCGCAGAAATCCATAAACATCATAACAGGAGTTTCTCCGCTCGCTTCAAATCTCTTTTTATCGGCAGACGCAAGCTCGAAGAAATAATTCATGGTTGGAAGACCGGTAAGTCGGTCAAACTCTCTTGTTTTTAGGCGTGAGGATGATTCAAGTGCATGACTTAATGTTGAGGTAAGTCCGAATTTCTGAGGATCGTTTTCACTGCCGCAGATACCCTCGTCTGAATACCATACCTGTGCAAGGCGTACTCCAGTATCTGTATAAAAATGTTCTCCGTGCGCATGTATAATTCTGTAATTCTGCGTACCGGAAACTTTAGTTCGGTAAACAACATCATACCCGGCACCTTCTGTTGCAAAAAGATAGGTGGCTTCGGCTATCCGTACAACATCATCAGGATGTGTATCCCTGTACATATCCTGCTCCATGTCGAAATACGCTCTGGCCCTGTCATCATATCCGAAAATGCGGCAGAAACCGTCAGAAAGAACAACAGGAACAACACGCTGATCAATAAACTGATAGATCCCCATCGGAACCATCAGCTTCTCCATCAGTTCCTGTGTCTTAACATCATAGCTGTATTTCTCAACAGTATTCATATCTGTCTTATTCTCCCCATGAATAATGACCTTCAGGCCGATTCTCAGTCACAAAACAAATTCGGTTATACTAATTATCCTTATGTTAATCAGAATTAAAAATTTTTCTGCAGCCCCGCTCAATACAGCACTGCAGAATGAGCAAATTCCGGGAAATGATTAATAAGCATCAGCAAATCCGAAAATTCATAGTTCTGCCCAGAAAACCATGCAGCAAAGCATATACTTTGATTATTATGTCATAAAAATCAAGGGGTTTCTAATACCGTACCCGCAAAAGGAGTCTTTTATCAAAAGAAAATCATGTCAGCGCCAGATGTACATTCAGAAATGAGCCGAATCATACGCATGCTTTATTTTTCAGAATACCATTAGCAAGCATGAGAATCATGATTTAAGCCACGGCTAAAAATTTGAAACGATAACTTTTTATAGATAATTATTTGTTGATAGGGCAATTAAAACCCGGAATCATATTCAGAGCGTAAATTCAGTCTGAATTGCTGCTGACGGTGATCAGAACAGCTCCAGATTCTGAATTGGTCCGAGCATTTTTGCAAATTCAGTTGAAATCAGGAGGACTCTTCATGTTTTCAGAACTTTACTCAATCACAGCCGGTGAAAATACTTCCTTGGAGACTGCTGACATTGCTTTTTCAACCCCGGTTCTCTTCAAAAGAAAAATATACTCAGAAAATCGCAAGCTGATTAGAAGACTGCTTAGTTCCTGGCATGACGGGATCCGGTTCTGTCTTGAAGGTAATCTGGTCGACTGGTACCGCGAGAACAATCTTGATGATCTGGCAGACTTTACTGAAAAAACTATGAGCAGAGTCTGGCAAATGACCGATGACAGAGACATAATATTTTTTACTGTAATGTATTCAATAGCCTCCCATATAAAAAATCTGTACTGGTCCGGTTTTACTTTCAACTCACTTCTTGAGTACGGCATCAGTCTCGTAGTCTGCTACCGTAAAAATCCAAAAGATCTCACAGCAATGAAAATTCTTCAGTCAGCACAGATCATGGTTGAGAACGGACTGCTTCGTCTTTATTTGAAACACTCCGCTGAAGAAAAGGCAGATCTCTACCTTTCCGCCGTCAAAAAGGTTGAAGAAAAAACAGTTCAAAAAAGGGATGACTGCGGGAATATTGCATTGATTCTCGGTCAGGCTTTAATAGAATCAGGCGTCAGCAGACAAGCATGCACCGATCAAGAATCGATTGTTACTCCCCGGGGACTGCTTTCATTCCTTAAAAGAAACAGGGAAATTCCTGAAATACTCGAAGACAAACTGAAATCAAATCCGGAAATTCTAGATGATGATGATGTATTTTCCTTTCTCATCAGATATTCTTCTCCAAAATCTTCCTGTACCTTTATATGGAATAATTCCAGTATACCGACGCTTCGCATTTTTGGCTGCAAACTTCTGGAACTCTGCGAAAAAGCTAAAAAAGACGATCAGAGCGTGAAAATCTCAGAAAAATCATGCAGAATGATTGAATCTGCGCAAACGCTGATAGAGTACGGTCTGATCAGATTTTACCTGGACTCTACTGACTATAACGTAAGGAAAATGTATCTGCCGGCAGTGGAAAGAGTCGAAAAAGCTCTTGCTCAAGGACAGACAGATTCTCTCTCAGCTGCAAGGATTTTAGGAAATGCACTCAAAAGGGTCAGGGATTTCGGTCTTCCCCAAAAAGAAGGCACCGCAGCTGCTGCCCCAAAACTGAAAATCTCCGGTTCAGAACTGACAGATATAAAGAAGCAGAAGACGAGGATTAGGAATAATTATGTCAGTCTCCCTGCAATGCCCGAGGTTGTCAAGGAGATACAGTTCAAATCCCCTCGCCATGTGATTGATTTTCTGCGGGAATCCGAAGCCGTCGATGCCCTGGTATACAATGATTTCATTGTAAACAACTACTCCAAGCTGCAGTCAATCAAAAAAACGTGCATTAACAACTGGCTTTACCAAGAGTTTAACAGCGTATTTCCGCAAAAAAAGCATTGCATTACACTGGAGAATAAAAAAGAGGTCACAGGCATTTTTAAAACATCGAATCATATCCTCAGATACATTGAATATCTGTTCAGCAAAGGTGAATTTTACTTTCTCTACAAATTTTACGCAGACAACAGGACATATCTTGAAACCCAATGCATGTTCAATGAAAAAGAAAAAAATGAGCTCTTCATTAAATACAGGGAACAGATGAAAAAAATAATTCTGATTGACAATATTGCATACCGTGATGCCGATGAATGCATAGAATACTACCGCGACCTCAAGAGGCTGAATAGTGACGAAGCTGAAAATTTTATGATTAAATGTCTTGCACAAGTTAAAGGAAACGACAACATACATGGAATTCTCAACTTCCTTGAAGAATTAAAAACCAGCAGTTCATAATTCAAAAGTTAATGGTGATGCATTATTTGTGTATTCAGCGACAGAATACCTGCTCAGGGAAAATCTTAAAGAAAAGAAAATGACAGTATCGCATCAGACTGGCAAACAGATTTCAAATCCTGCCATGCGGCGGATACGGATGATTTTCGATATGAGAGCCACCGGAAGATTTTCTGCAGATGGTAAACTGATAGGATACAGTAATTTGACTAAGGATCAGCAAACAGTGGTGGAAGCACACTGAGGTGCACGGACGAACATATACCGATGTTTTCTGGCTCTCCATAAAAATAAGTTGGAAATAATCATTAATCTTATTTCGAAATATCAATAATCTTTAGAAAGAAATATTCATCATCGTTGAATCCATATGCCTTTCTTCTCATCGTTTTGATCTTATT